>Ga0209702_10006005_pt1 | contig 15983 bp, 15 predicted proteins | sample FRY01_FD_187210 | JGI IMG/M metagenome (GOLD analysis project Ga0209702, IMG submission 187210) | Freshwater microbial communities from Lake Fryxell liftoff mats and glacier meltwater in Antarctica - FRY-01 (SPAdes) (version 2) | ecosystem: Environmental > Aquatic > Freshwater > Ice > Glacier... | reverse complement strand
CGTCTTGGTATTGTGAAATCGCAACCATTCAACCGACCCATAGCGCCACACAAACAATACTTAATAACTAATAAATGCAATTTTCTTGCTAAAAACGACGGTTGCCAAGCTTATGCCAACTTATCTCCGGTAGCATATGCGTGGTCGGGCCTTCAATATTTGTATTTTCAAAAAAGAGGGTTGGCGTTTAAGAACATCAGAAAAGGACATTTCCACAATGGCGACAGCTAAAAAAGCACCTGCAGTCAAGCGCGCTCCCAACGCCGCTTTCATGAAGCCCATGACCATCAGCGCCGATTTGGCCGCTGTGATCGGCGCAGCACCAATGCCGCGTACCGAAGTTACCAAGAAAATTTGGGAATACATCAAAAAGAACGACTTGCAAGATGCCGCTAATCGCCGCAATATCAATGCCGACGACAAACTCCGAGTGATTTTTGGTAAAGACCAAGTCACCATGTTTGAGATGACCAAGCTCATCAGCGTTCACTTGAGTTAATTCAGGTCTGCGCGGCAGCAACCACCTCAGCCCAACGGCCTAGGTGGTTTTTTTTCGTCAACGTGAAACCCTAGCCCAACGCATCAAGTGCGAATTGACGGATAGCCGACAAGGTGGCTTTGGTTGTAATGACCTCTGGATCCAACACCACCTCAATCAAATAGCCGCTGGCGCTCGCCAACGCCACTTGCAAGGCAGCTTCAAACTCATGGGTGTGGGTAATACGCTGCGCGCCGTAGCCGTAGGCTTTGGCCAACGCACAAAAGTCAGGGTTGGCCAATGTACTGCCACTAAGACGCGCAGGATAGTGACGCTCTTGGTGCATGCGAATAGTGCCGTACATACTGTTATTCAGCAGCAATACGATGGTTTTAGCACCATGTTGAACCGCTGTTGCCAACTCTTGGCCATTCATCAGAAAGTCACCGTCACCCGCAATGGTGAACACTGTTCGCCCAGAGGAAATGGCCGCGCCAACCCCTGCCGGTATGCCGTAGCCCATGGCGCCATTGGTAGGCGCTAACTGGGTTTTAAGCCCGCGAGCCAAGCCAACATAGGGATAAAAGCGGTGTAACCAACTGGCAAAGTTACCTGCGCCATTGGTCAACACCGCATCCGTTGGCAGGTGCTTGACCAATGTATGAATGATGGCTGGCATGTCTATGGTGCCGGGCATGGCCATGCCACCGTTGGCGACGTCTGTGTGTACCTGGTAATCGGCGTTGGCTTGATGCGTCCAATTGGATTGCACCCACGCCACTTGGGGTGACTCGCCTTGGCAACTGGCGGCCAAGGCAGCTGCCGCGCTGGGCATGTCCGCGCAGCCGCTTACATGCGCCTTAAACACACGGTTTAACTCATGAGCGCTGGCGTGTATGTGCACCAAATATTGTTTGCTCACTGGCGAGGTCACAAGTGTGTAGCCATCTGTGGTGGACTCACCCAAACGCGGGCCCAGCACAAACAAGTAATCGGCTTCTTGTATGCGCTTGCTCAATTGTGGGTTGATGGCCAAGCCCATGTCGCCGGCGTACAGCGCATGGCTGTTGTCAAAACAGTCTTGAAACCGAAACGCATTGCAGACTGGCAACTGCCAATGTTCAACCCATGTTTGCACATCGCGTGCCGCCTGAGGCGTCCAACCGCCGCCGCCCAGCACCACAAGCGGGCGCTTAGCTGCCTGCAAGGCGTGCTCAATATCTAAGACCACGCGGGGTGACAAGCCCATAGGCACTGGCTGCGTACACCCCAGTTGAGCCGGCACACCGTATAGATGCGCAGGTATCACCTGGGTCAGCATGTCCTCAGGCAATACCAACACCACTGGCCCAGGGCGACCGCTCATGGCTGTGGCGTATGCCCGCTGTACATACTCAGGTATTCGCAAGGGGTCGTCTATACGCTGCACAAGCTTGGCCATTGGGCCAAAAAGCTGGGTAAAGTCCACCTCTTGAAACGCTTCACGGTCCCGGCAGTCAGCAGCCACATCGCCCACCAACAGCAGCAACGGTGTGCTGTCTTGAAACGCGGTGTGCAAGCCAATGCTCGCATTGGTCGCACCTGGCCCCCGTGTGACCATGCAGACACCCGGGCGCCCCGTCAACTTGCCATGCGCTTCAGCCATGAATGCCGCCCCACCCTCTTGGCGACACGTTACAAACTGAATGGCTTCGGCATGGAGATGCAAACCATCAAGAACTGCTAAATAACTCTCACCGGGCACACCAAAAGCATGGGTTGCACCCTGCTCTATCAAGCACTCCACCAGCCAATGTCCTGCCAACTTAACCTGCATAACAACCCTTAAAAACAATACTTAATAAACTGCATTTTTCGTTTGCGTCTGCGCGGCCATGTGGGCGCGTCTGGTCAAACGACCCACACCTAAAGCCAAGCCCACAGAGGCAAACAGCACCAACGCGGCACCGGCCAGGGTTGCTTGGTAGCGCCCTGCGTCCATCAGCGCACCGAATACAAGCGGCGACAAGGCAAAGCCAACGTCTAGGCCAGAGTACACCGTGCCATACACCCGACCCGTTGCAGATGCAGGCGTGGCTTTACGAATCATCATGTCGCGGCTTGGCCCGCCAATCCCCACTGCAAAACCAGTGGCGGCCAAACCCAACATGGTCCCAGTAGCTCCCAACAATGACGTGGCGCACAGCAGCAGCAAGGCGGCGCCTGCAGCCATCGAGTAGGCCACGACGCGATCACTGTATGCGGCCTTCTTGACCGCCACCCAGCCACCGACCAACATACCCACAGCAGCACTTACCATATAGGCCGACAGCGTCACAGATGCGGCCTCAAAACTAACGCCGTGAAGCTGTTGCAAGATAGAAGGGGCAAAAGTTTGTATCACTGCCAGCGTCATGGTGGACAACATGAAGAAGCCAAAACACCACCACACGACTGCCAACTTCATGTAGGCCAGTGGGTGCTCTGTAGAAGCGACATAACGTATGTCGGCAGCGCGACTTTTGGCCGTAGACGTTGCCAAGCGTTCGCGGTTGGTCCACATCACCCACAGCACCAATAAGTACAACAGCGCAGCACACCAATATGCCACGCGCCAATTGGCCACTGCAGAAATACCCACCAAAAATACGGGGGCCAGCGCCCAGCCTAAATTGCCGCTTAAACCGTGAGCGCTGAAGGCGTAGCCTAAACGAGGCTCCGACACACGCTGGTTCAATATGGTGAAGTCGGCGGGGTGAAATGGTGCATTGCCCAAACCCGCCAACAGAGCGGTCACGACCAGCCCGCTGTAACCAGTCGCAGTGGCTGCTGACATCGCAGCCAACGCAAATATAACCATTGAAGCAAATAACACCGGGCGCGCGCCAATGCGGTCGACCAAAAACCCAGACAAGGACTGGCCTACACCTGAAACAACAAAAAATAAGGTGACCAACAAGCCGACATCTGAAAAACTCAGGCCAAACTCGCGCATAAATACCGGAAACAGCGGCGCTAGCAGCAGGTGCGAAAAGTGTGAGGTGGCATGTGCCAAACCCACCAAGCCAATGACTTGTGCGTCTTGGCGCAGTGGGATGAGGTGAACGGGTTCAGCGGGAGGCACAGTAGCAGCAGCGGTATTCATGGCCAGAATAATACGCCGATTGCAAGAGGCCTTCGCCTGCACTCACCAGACCAGTGGCGCCAAGGTCAGCTTGTTGTGCCTCCTGCTGCGCTTATACAGACGCAGTTGCAATAGATTTAAAGTAAAACACGCCTGGATCAAGCGCAGGGTCAACAGAAATATCGACTGTGGTGCCAGGTAAAAACTCCCCTTGCAACATGCGCTTGGACAATGGATTTTCAATGCGTTGCTGCATGGCTCGCTTCAATGGGCGCGCACCATACACAGGGTCAAAGCCCACTTTGGCCAACTCGGCCAAGGCAGAGTCTGACACTTCAAGACCTAAGTCCAAGGCCTGCAAACGCTTGCGCAGACTTTTCAACTGAATGCCCGCAATGGCGCTGATGTGATGCGCATTGAGGCTGTGAAAAACCACTGTCTCATCAATGCGGTTGAGCAATTCAGGACGGAAGTGGTTTTTTAGCTCGTCCCAAACCGCATCCTTAATGGCGACGTGCTCTTGTCCAGCCATATGCTGAATGATGTGAGAGCCAATGTTGCTGGTCATCACAATGACGGTGTTTTTAAAGTTAACCGTTCGGCCCTGACCGTCGGTTAAACGCCCATCGTCCAACACCTGCAACAAAATATTGAATACATCGGGGTGTGCCTTTTCAATTTCATCAAGCAGCAACACGCTGTAAGGCTTGCGGCGTACGGCCTCTGTGAGGTAGCCGCCTTCGTCGTAGCCCACATAGCCCGGGGGCGCACCAATCAGGCGACTGACGGAGTGCTTTTCCATAAACTCGCTCATGTCGACTCGAATCAGGTGGTCTTCGCTGTCAAACAAAAAACCCGCCAACGCTTTGCACAGCTCAGTTTTACCAACACCGGTTGGCCCCAAAAACAAGAAAGAACCAGTGGGGCGATTGGGGTCTGACAAGCCCGCACGTGAGCGACGAATGGCATCAGCAACCGCCGTAATGGCCTCGTCTTGACCCACCACACGTTGGTGCAGTTGGTCTTCCATCTGCAACAACTTATCGCGCTCGCCCTGCATCAGTTTGGACACAGGAATGCCAGTCATGCGTGCCACGACATCCGCAATTTCTTCAGCGCCCACTTGCGTTCTCAACAACCGGTTGGGTGCATTCGCAGGCTTGCTGGCTTCTTTGTCTTGCGCGGCGTGCAATTCTTTTTCCAGCTCTGGTAGACGCCCGTATTGCAGCTCGGCAACTTTATTAAAATCGCCTTTGCGCTTTAAATCCTCGATTTGAAAGCGCATTTTGTCAATTTCTTCACGCACGTGGGCAGAGCCTAATGCGGCGGCTTTTTCGGCTTTCCAGACCTCGGCCAAGTCGGCATATTCGAGCTGCAACTTGCCGATTTCTTCTTCCAACAACGTCATGCGTTTTTTGGAGGCTTCATCGGTTTCTTTGCGAACGGCTTCACGCTCAATTTTGAGCTGAATTAAACGCCGATCGAGTTTGTCCATGATTTCTGGCTTGGAGTCGATTTCTATTTTTATCTTTGCCGCTGCCTCGTCAATCAGATCGATCGCCTTGTCAGGCAAAAACCGGTCGGTGATGTAGCGGTCGCTCAGCTCGGCAGCCGCCACAATGGCCGGGTCTGTGATGTCAACACCGTGGTGCACCTCGTAACGCTCTTGCAGGCCGCGCAATATGGCGATAGTGGCCTCCACTGTAGGCTCGCCCACCAATACCTTTTGAAAGCGACGCTCTAAAGCGGCGTCTTTTTCAATGTACTTGCGGTATTCATCCAGCGTGGTCGCGCCCATGCAGTGCAACTCGCCGCGCGCCAAGGCCGGCTTTAGCATGTTGCCTGCATCCATGGCACCCTCGCCTTTACCCGCACCCACCATGGTGTGGATTTCGTCAATAAATAAAATAATGCGCCCATCATCAGCGGCAACTTCTTTCAACACCGTTTTGAGGCGCTCCTCAAACTCACCGCGGTATTTGGCACCCGCCAACAAACCCGCCATATCTAAGGACAGCACGCGCTTGTCTTTGAGTGTGTCTGGCACCTCACCCGCCACAATGCGCTGCGCCAAGCCTTCGACGATGGCTGTTTTGCCCACACCGGGCTCACCAATGAGCACGGGGTTGTTTTTGGTACGGCGCTGCAGCACCTGAATGGCACGGCGTATTTCATCGTCGCGCCCAATAACTGGGTCTAACTTGCCTTGGCGCGCGCGCTCTGTAAGATCTAGCGTGTATTTTTTAAGTGCTTCGCGCTGTGTTTCAGCCTCGGGACTGTCCACGCGCTGCCCACCTCGTACAGTCGCAATGGCCTGCTCAAACGCGGGGCGACTGAGACCATGCTTGCGAACCAATTCGCCAGCATCGCTTTTATGATCGGCCAAAGCGCTTAAAAACAACTCGCTGGCAACGTATTGGTCACCGCGCTTGATGGCGTCTTTTTCGGCTTGCTGCAGCAAGCTCAGCAAGTCACGTCCAACCTGCACCTGCTCTTGGCCCTGCACTTGAGGCAAGCCTTTGATGAGCTTGTCTGCCGCCTCGCTCAGGGCGTTGACCTTGACATTGGCGCGCTGTAACAAAGAAGCTGGGCCATCCGTTTGACGCAGCATGGCTTGCAACAAGTGCACAGGCTCAATGTAGGCGTGGTCATTGCCCAAGGCAAGACTTTGAGCGTCAGACAAGGCCTCTTGGAATTTGGTGGTTAATTTGTCAGCGCGCATGGTGTGATCTCCATTACAACTATAAGTAAGTTGTTATATGGAGTGAGTGTGCAGTCTTTCAAGACCACACGGCATACCCCAACGGGTATTTATTGCGCAACTGCTGGGTGCCGGTCAACCACCAGCATTGCTGGCGTTGATACCCCAACGAGCCAAAGCTGCATCATCAGCCTCGCGTGCGTCCACCCACTGCGCGCCAGCGGCGGTGTGTTCTTTTTTCCAAAATGGCGCTTGCGTTTTGAGGTAGTCCATTAAAAACTCGCAGGCCTGAAACGACTCATGCCTGTGGGTGGATGTCACTGCAACCAACACAATTTGATCGCCTGCCAATAACGCACCAACACGGTGAATGACAACGGCATCAAACATATCAAACCGCGCCTTGGCTTGAACCACCATGGCTTCAATCGCTTTTTCGGTCATACCTGGGTAGTGCTCAAGCGTCATGCCATGGATATCTTTGGCATTCGGTTCTTGTTTGCTCCAGTTGCGCACAGTACCTACAAACGAACAAACTGCACCAACTTGCAGGTTGTTTGCATGCAGGGCCGCCAACTCGGTTGAAACGTCAAAGTCTTGTGTTTGTATGCGAACTGTCATGGTTGGAACAAATAAAGGTTTAACCACCAGTCACCGGCGGGAAGAAAGCCACCTCGTCGCCCGCAGCAACCACTTGGCTGGCGTCCACAATTTGGTGATTCACAGCAATACGCAACACTTGGTCACTGGCCAAGGCCATAGACCAAGGCTGACCCTTGGCCACCAAGGCCTCGCGCACGCCAGCGGCTGTGGATGGCACACCTGCATCAGCAGGCCATGCCTCAACAGCGCAGCCTATGGCTTCGCGCACACCGGCAAAATAACGAATGGTAATACTCATGGGCTTGTTACTCGCGGTTTGACTGTCAAGCTATGCACTGTGACATAGGCCAAAAAGACACGGTGTCACCGCGGCTAATCGATTGGCTAGGAGGGTTGTCAACAAAGCCATCTGCCCACGACACGGATGTCAACACGCCAGAGCTTTGGTTGGGATACAAATCAAGCCCGCCTAGTGTGTTGCGTTTGACACGCAAAAATTCACGGCGCTTGTCTGGCTTGGGCCAATCAAAGTGCGCAGTCATGGGCAAGGCGTGCACGCCTGCATGGCTCACGCCCAGCAAGCGGTCAATGAAGGGCCTGACCAGAACGCCTGCATGGCTCACGCCCAGCAAGCGGTCAATGAAGGGCCTGACCAAAACAACAAAGGTCACAAAACTAGACACAGGGTTGCCCGGCAAACCGACAAAGTGCGCGCAGCTTGCAGCGTTGAGCCGATTGATGCGGCCATATGCAAATGGCTTGCCCGGCTTGATGGCCAGCGCCCATAAATCGAGAGAGCCCAAGCTTTGAACAGCTGGCTTGACGTGGTCTTCTTCTCCCACGCTCACACCGCCAGTACTGACAATTAAATCGTGGTCGTTGGCCGCGTGTTGTAAAGCAGCTTGGGTGTCAGCCAGTGTGTCTGCAACGATGGCCAACTCTGTGACGTGCGCGCCCAACCTTGTAAGCAACGTGCTTAAAAAGAAACCATTGGAGCTGAAAATAGCGCCCGGCGGCAAAGCGTCAGCTGCTACAGCGCCAGGCATCACCAGTTCGTCACCCGTTGACAACAACGCCACACGCAATGGCTTGAGCACGCTCACATGCGCTTGGCCTATGCTGGCCAACAACCCTAGGTGTGCAGGCGTTAAACGCGTGCCTTTGTGCACGACGACTTGTCCGTTGGCAATATCTTCGCCACGCAGGCGAATGTTTTGCCCCGGTGTTGGCGCTTGAGTTAGGCGCACAACGTCGCCTGCTGGTTGTGGCGACACCAAGCAGTCTTCTTGCATCACCACAGCATTGGCATTGACTGGGATGGGCGCACCAGTAAAAATTCGCGCCACCACAACGTCGCCTGCTGGTTGTGGCGACACCAAGCAGTCTTCTTGCATCACCACAGCATTGGCATTGACTGGGATGGGCGCACCAGTAAAAATTCGCGCCACAGTGCCACCAGCCAAGTTGCCTGAGAAGTGGCCCGCTGGAATACGCGCAGATTGCGGCAAGCCCTCACGCAACGCGGTGCTGGTATCAGCTATGTTGAGGGCGTAGCCGTCCACAGACGAGTTGTCAAAACCAGGCACGTCAAGTTGAGCCACCACATCGTTTCCAAGCACACGCCCGTCGGCCAACTGCAGCAGTACATCTTCTACAGATGTCAGCGGCGAGGCATTCGCCGTCAGCGGCGAGGCATTCGCCAACAGCTCAAGCAAGGCATCATCTAAAGACTTGAGGGGTGGTCGTGCTGGCGTTTGCTGGGCCAGTTTGTTGTCATTGGGGGTGGGGGACGTGCTGTTCATACCGGCGTTTGCGCTTCGGCGCCGGCGTGTTTGCGAATGAAGCTTTTCACGCCCTCAACATCCGCAGACATACGCACAGAGCGTTTGGGTAGATTTTCAATGCCTTCAAACTTGGCTGGGCATGGGGGCAGCTGGCCTGTGGCCTCCACAATAGTTTGTGAGAATTTAATAGGCAAAGCTGTTTCCAACACAATCATGGGCACACCAGGTATGAGGTGTTCAGCCGCTACTTTTACACCGTCGGCGGTATGCGGATCAATCAGCAACCCATAGTCGGCCAAGGTGCTTTTAATGGTTGCTAAGCGGTTGGCATGGGTGCTGGTACCACTGATAAAACCGTAGTCTGTTGCGGCTGTGGCAAACGCAGGCTCGGCGCTGAGGTCGAAGCTGCCGGTGGTGCGCAAACTGTCGTCGAACAAACGCTTGGTAACCGCGCCATCGCGTCCCATGAGGTCAAATACAAAACGCTCAAAGTTGCTGGCTTTGGAAATATCCATAGATGGGCTGGAGGTTTCAAACGTCTCAGCGCTGGCGCGCACACGGTACACACCAGCGCGAAAAAATTCATCCAACACATTGTTCTCGTTTGTGGCAACCACCAGCTTGTCAATTGGCAGCCCCATCATGCGGGCCACATGGCCGGCGCACACATTGCCAAAGTTGCCACTGGGCACAGCAAAGCTCACGCGCTGGTCTGAGCTTTGTGTGGCTTGCAAATAGCCCGCAAAGTAATACACCACCTGCGCCATCAAACGTGCCCAGTTGATAGAGTTGACGGTACCAATGCGCATACTTGTTTTGAATGACAAGTCGCTAGACACAGCTTTCACAATGTCTTGGCAATCGTCAAATACGCCATCAATGGTGATGTTGTGAATGTTGTCATCTAACAGACTAAACATTTGCGCTTGCTGAAAAGGGCTCATACGGTCATGAGGGCTGGTCATGAACACACGTACACCGCTCTTTCCCCGCATCGCGTATTCGGCTGCGCTGCCTGTATCGCCAGACGTGGCTCCCAAAATATTCAGTGTCTCACCTCTGCGAGCCAACTCGTACTCAAACAAATTGCCAAGCAACTGCATGGCCATGTCTTTAAAAGCCAACGTTGGGCCGTTAGACAAGCCCTCAATGTAGAAGCCGTCTTTTAGTTGTGTAAGCGGCACGATGGCCTCAGTGCCAAATACCTCTTGGGTATACGTTTTGGCACACAGCGCCTTCAGGTCTGCGCTGGGGATGTCATCAATGTACAAAGATAAGACTTCAAACGCCAGCTCGTTGTAGGGCAAAGAGCGCCAAACGTCCAAGGTTGCAGCGCAGACTTGGGGGTAATGTTCGGGCAAGTACAGGCCGCCATCTGGGGCCAACCCTGCCAACAAAATATCGCAAAACCGCTTGGGTGATCGGTCACCGCGGGTAGATATGTATTGCATTACGCCAACTCCTCCTTGCGCAATATAACCACATGTGCCAGCACAGAAGGCAAGGCTTGAATTTCTTGCAAGGCGTCTAACAGTGCGCCTTCACGCACAATATGCGTGAGCATAACCAGGTCGGTTTGGTTGCCCTCTTGACCACTTACGTCGTGTGCCTCACGCTGCAACACGGCATCAATACTGATGCCGCACTTGGCCAACAAGCCAGTGAGATTGGCCAGCACCCCAGCCTGGTCTGACACACGCAGGCGCAGGTAATAAGCACTCATGACATCGCCTATGGCAAGCACAGGCGTATCGACAATGGCTTGCGGCTGGAACGCCAAGGCTGGCACACGCGAATGTAACGGACAACTTGCAACTCGGGCAACGTCAACAAGGTCTGCAATCACTGCACTAGCAGTGGGCTCGCCACCCGCACCTTTGCCGTAGTAAAGCGTTGTTCCCACTGCATCACCTTGCACCACCACAGCATTCATAGCGCCCTCCACGTTGGCCAGCAAACGCTCAGATGGCAACAAACAAGGGTGCACGCGCAACTCAATGCCATTGGCTACACGCTTGGTGATACCCAACAACTTGATACGGTAACCCAATTGCTCGGCGTACTTGATGTCTTGCGGGTCTAGTTGCGTAATGCCTTCAATATGGGCTTTGTCAAATTGCACGGGGACACCAAACGCAATGGCGCTCATTAATGCGAGTTTGTGTGCCGCGTCTACGCCCTCAATATCAAACGTAGGATCTGATTCTGCGTAGCCCAACGCTTGTGCAGCTTTCAGCGCGCTGGCAAAGTCCAGCCCTTTGCTGCGCATCTCACTCAAAATAAAGTTGGTGGTGCCGTTGATAATGCCGGCCACCCACTCCACGCGATTGGCCGCTAAGCCTTCGCGCAGAGCTTTGATGATGGGGATACCCCCGGCCACTGCAGCCTCAAACGCCACCACCACGCCGGCTTTGTTGGCGGCATCGAAAATTTCAGTGCCATGCAATGCCAGCAAAGCTTTGTTGGCTGTGACCACATGCTTGCCATTGGCTATGGCTTGTAACACCAACTCACGCGCCAATGTGGTGCCACCAATCAACTCCACCACCACATCAACTTGGTTGTCTTTCACAATATCGTGTGCGTCAGCCACCACTCGAACGCCAGCAGCAACCAATGGTTGGGCGGCAGCCAAGTTGCGACGGCTGGCCATGACCACATCGATCGAGCGTCCCGCACGACGCGTAATCTCGTCGCGGTTGCGTGTCAGCACATCAAATACAGATTGGCCAACATTGCCAACCCCTAACAAACCTAACCTAAGCGGGGACTGAGAAACAAGTGAAGAAGACTGCATAGATTTAAAGTATCGCGTGAAGCGGAGATAAGTGGCAATGGAAGTAAGAACTGGCGCATGGTGTGGGCCATGTGTGTAAGTGATTTACGTGAGCGGTGTATGCACGCCTTCTAAGCTGACGCAACCGACGTGGGCTGACGAATACCCGCAAGAAAACGTGCAATTCGGCCAACAGCATCGCGCAAGTCATCCTCATGCGGCAAAAATACAACCCGAAAGTGGTCTGGCGTGGGGTAGTTGAAGCCTGTGCCTTGCACCACCAACACCCGCTCTTGAGCCAGCAAGTCGTAAGCGAATTGCTGGTCATCGGTGATGTGGTACATGTCAAGATCGAGTTTGACGAACATGTACAAAGCTGCCTTGGGCTTGACCACACTCACACCAGGTATGGCGCTAAATAGCTCATAAGCCAAGTCTCGCTGACGGCATAAGCGCCCTGTTGGAGCGATCAAATCGTTGATGCTTTGGTAGCCCCCAAGCGCTGTTTGTATGGCCAATTGACCAGGCGTGTTGGCACACAATCGCATTGAGGTCAACATGTTCAGGCCTTCTATATAGTCGGCTGCGCCACGCTTGTCACCAGACACCACCATCCACCCTGCACGGTAGCCACATGAGCGGTAGTTTTTAGACAGGCCATTGAACGTTACAAACAGTATGTCGTCTGCCAGCGACGCAATTGAAGTGTGTGTATGGCCATCAAACAATGTTTTGTCGTAGATTTCATCGGCAAAAATAACCAAGCCATGTTTGCGCGCCAACTCAATCACACCCAACAACACCTCGTTACTGTATAAAGCCCCTGTCGGGTTGTTGGGGTTGATGATGACAATGCCGCGCGTGTTGTCGGTAATTTTGCTGGCCATATCGGCCAAATCTGGGGCCCACTGATTGGCCTCATCACAGATGTAATGCACGGGGGTGCCACCAGACAGAGACACTGAAGCCGTCCACAACGGGTAGTCAGGCGCGGGCACCAAGATTTCGTCCCCCACATTGAGCAAGGCATTCATGCTGATGGTGATGAGCTCACTGGCACCGTTGCCCAAGTACACATCGTCAACGCTGACGTTGGCAATGCCTTTTTCTTGCGTGTAATGGACCACTGATTTACGCGGTGCGAACAAACCCTTGCTGTCTGTATAAGCTGCAGCTTGCGCCAAATTACGAATCATGTCTTGCACGATTTCGTCGGGCGGCTCCAAGCCAAACACGGCTAAATTGCCGATGTTCAGTTTGATAATTTTTTGACCGTCCTCCTCCATCGCTCGCGCTTTGTCCAACACGGGACCGCGAATGTCGTAACAAACGTTGGCTAACTTTGAAGACTTTTGAATGGACTTAATGGGCACGATGGACATCCAAGAAAAACAACAATAAACAGTCGCGCTGCGTTGCGCACATGACTTTGACAGCCTTAAGCCACACTGCTAGTCTGGCTTAACGGCGAGCTTGAGGGTGAAACATATAATTTCACCATACTTTGCATGGCCTTTTGGCCGATCAGCTATCGACTTACAACCTTTTTATACCAGCCCATGAAATTAGAACCCGATCACCCCAGTACGCAAGCGATTCAATCGGCTCAAACTGACTGGATACAAGTGGCCGGGGAGCGCATTGCGCACAGCGTCATATTGGGCTCTCACGGGGAGCGCGAACCCTGGCAATGCGAGACCGCACAAGCGCTGAGTGAGGCTCATTTTGAACAGATTTGCGCGTTCAAGCCTGAGTTGGTGATTTTTGGCAGCGGTGCGAGGCAGCAGTTTGTTCATCCAAGGCTGTACCAATCGCTCATCGCAGCGGGCATTGGCATAGAAACAATGGACACGTTGGCAGCGTGTCGCACCTACAACGTGTTGGCCAGCGAGGACAGGCATGTCATTGCAGCCCTGATCATCGAGCCTGAGCCAGCCATGCACATGTAACAAGTTGTGTGCAACCAGCAATGTGAACTTTTGACGGGCTTCATACAGCCAAACTCCACCAGCGACACCTGAACCAACAAAGGCCACCCACCATGAACAACACCCTAACTTGGTCCAGCGTCATAGACCTTGCCGATAATCCCGTGCCACCCACAGCCGATAAAGTTTCAAAAACACCACAAGAATGGCGTCAGCAGCTCAGCGCAGAGCAGTTTTACGTTACCCGCGAACACGGCACAGAACGCGCATTTAGCAACGACATGTGCAGCGCGTTTGAACCTGGGCGCTATGCTTGTGTGTGTTGCGCCAACGTGCTGTTTGATGGTGCTGAAAAATTTGAGTCCGGCACAGGCTGGCCTTCTTTCACGCAACCCGCGTCGACAGCAGCGGTGTCATACAAAGCAGATCACTCACACGGCATGACGCGCATTGAGGCTTTATGCGCCGTGTGCGACGCGCATTTGGGTCATGTTTTTCCAGACGGCCCAGCGCCTTCAGGGCTACGCTACTGCATGAACGCGGTGTCGCTGACCAAGGCCTAGGCCTAGGCCAAAATCAAATCGCAGGGGGTGCCAACAAATGCCCCCAGCGAGCGGCGTGGCGTTTCATAAAGTTTTGGGTATAGGGGCAAACAGGTTCTACCAAGACACCCATTGCCGCCAACTCGGTCAACACAGCTTGAGTCATCAGGCTGGCTTGCCCCAAACCCCGCACTTTTCTGGGCACAAACGTATGCAGCAGCCGCATCACGCGAGGCTGACCCGGTACATCGGTGCGCCACTCGTAGCGCACGTTACCCACTGCACCATCAGCAAGCGTGACTGTAAACCTTCGCTCTAAATCGTCATGTGTGGCCAACGCTTCAAAATTACGCATAGCAAGTTGATTGATGTTGTTGTAATTGAAAGAAATGAGTCGATTCAAGCCCAAGTTAGGGATTGTTAGCGACCATCAGCAGGTTTTGGTGGGTATTAAACGGCAGGGGCCACAGCATGATAAAATGTTAGATTGATGTAAGTTCAGTTGTGAATTTTTGAGTGCAAATGCTTTTCACTTGTTCAATAACCTAGGTCTAAAGTCTAAAGATTTTGAACCCCCAGTAAATACTAAACCCTTCAGGTTAGGATACACAGATGGCCGTTGTTGTCAACAAACCCCTCCCCGAATTTGAAGCTGTAGCTACCAGCAACATTAGCCTATCGAACCAATCGCTAATCGGTGAAACCGTGGTGTTGTATTTTTACCCTAAAGACAACACACCAGGCTGCACAACAGAAGCCATGCAGTTTCGTGACAAGTACAAAGACTTCATTAAAGCTGGCGCCATTATTTACGGCGTGTCGCGTGACAACATGAAATCACACGACGACTTCAAAGAAAAGCTTGAGCTACCCTTCGAGCTTATATCGGACAACGAAGAAAAAATGTGCCACATGTTTGGTGTCGTAAAAAACAAAATCATGTACGGCAAGAAAGTTAAGGGCATTGAACGCAGCACTTTCTTGGTTGGGGCTGATGGCATTCTCAAACAAGAATGGCGCGGTCTGAAAGTGCCGGGTCACGTCGAAGAAGTCTCGGCGTGTCGCGTGACAACATGAAATCACACGACGACTTCAAAGAAAAGCTTGAGCTACCCTTCGAGCTTATATCGGACAACGAAGAAAAAATGTGCCATATGTTTGGTGTCGTAAAAAACAAAATCATGTACGGCAAGAAGGTAAAGGGCATTGAACGCAGCACTTTCTTGATTGGGGCTGATGGCATTCTCAAACAAGAATGGCGCGGTCTGAAAGTGCCGGGTCACGTCGAAGAAGTCTTGAAGGCCGTTAAGGCTTTGAAGAAGGCCACAGCCTCCGCATAAAGGTTGAACGACCACACGTTGCCAAGGCTACTTGTAGCTTGTGTATAGTGAAGCCATGCAAGCAATGCTGGCGTCTACTACACTGTCGTATTAAAAGAAAAAGCCGCTCCGGTTTACTGGGCGGCTTTTCCTTTTTGAAGCGTACGCCGCCACCTCCTCTCTTTTGTTTTACTTGAGCGCACCATGCCACTACCCCCAGCACCCAGCAAAAAAGCCAGCCGACTCAATGCCGACTATGCAGACAATGCGCCCAAGGCAGACAAGCCCAAACCATCTACCCGTCTGGCCAAGAGCAGCATAGCCGCGCCTGAAGCCATGATGCAAATACAAACCAAAACACCTGCTTCAACCGCCCACACAGCAGCCAACCCAGTACAGGGCGCGCCTAGCTCAATTGCGCAAGCACCTGAATCCCAAGTTCAGACACCACATAACGTCTCTCGGCAAAAAACAAGGCCAGTGACAAACGCTACAACGCGCGCAGAACCAGCAAACACGTCGACGCCTAAACCTGCGTCGCAAACAGCGGCGAAACCTAAGGCTGCCTCACCCGTCAGGTCCAAGCAACAACACAAGCGCCGTGCTGCGCAAACCGGTAGCAAGCGTTTGTTTGTGTTGGACACAAACGTGCTGATGCATGATCCCATTTGTATGTTCAGATTTGAAGAGCACGACATCTTCTTACCTATGGTGGTGCTGGAAGAGTTAGACAACAACAAAAAAGGCAC
>Ga0209702_10006004_pt1 | contig 15983 bp, 7 predicted proteins | sample FRY01_FD_187210 | JGI IMG/M metagenome (GOLD analysis project Ga0209702, IMG submission 187210) | Freshwater microbial communities from Lake Fryxell liftoff mats and glacier meltwater in Antarctica - FRY-01 (SPAdes) (version 2) | ecosystem: Environmental > Aquatic > Freshwater > Ice > Glacier... | reverse complement strand
ATAAAAAGAGTAATTGTAAAAATAAAACAAAACATAAAAATAAAACAAAACATAAAAATAAAACAAAACATAAAAAGAGTAATTATAAAAATAAATGAAAAAATGTGTATATTTTACACCTTTTTACATTTCAAACACCGATTTTACTTAGTATACGATATGTAAAACAATAATTATCATTATTTGTTACAAATAATTTGGTTTCATGATAAAATATAATTAATGTTGCTTGTCAATTATATTACGAGAATATATTAAGATTCCACTTTTTTTTACTCGTTTTCGGTTCTTCATATAGAATAGAATTAAATTTTATTAAATTTTCGGGATAATGATTTGTAACATATTCGTGCATATTTTGTATACCCATTGATAGATTGCAGCTACTACATACAGGACGAATATTTTCTACAGTAACCGCGCCACCACTTGCTTCTGATTTTACGTGACCTGCGTGGAAATTGAACACGTCTATTACTGATGTCCTACAACAAACACAAAAAACGCTATTCTTATCCTTACCAACATGAGTGTTCCATGCATCCTCTCTTATTTTCTTTGGTATTGTCGCCTTCTTAGATACTACACTCTTTTGTTTTCGTATCACGATACCCTTTTCCAACTGTATAATTGCTTTCACCCAGTCATATCTATATTCATCTGATACATGACTGAATAAACCAAGATACATACCAGTGTCTTTACATTTATTCAATATATTCAAGTTGGTCGTTTTTGAATCTGGGTATTGTTCGGGATTCCACTTACTCAATTTCAAATTATAATCTTCAACAATTCTCTGTAATTCATTCGATGTAGTAATTTCGAGGTATTCTGTTAGAACGCCCAATGCTTCTTGGAAAAAATCAAAAAAAATATGAGGTCGTCTAGCGCGTGAACTTTTGGACCAAATTGTAGGATATCGTTCTTTGAAATATAATGCAGTTTTTTCAGGAATTTCTTTGTCAATCGTATCTGGAAAATCTGGCAATGTTGTATTTTTATTCAAAATTTTATAGTTTTCTTTTACATCTTCTAATGTATCAACAACTACGATTTCAACCGCAACTTGGAAATTACACACTTCATGACAAATCCGCCTGACTGCTTCAAATCGATGTTGTCCATCTATTATGTAATGTTCTCTTGTTTCCTTACAAAAATGGATGTTTATTACACCTAAAAAATTACAGACTCCATTCTGTTTCAATATATTAGATTGATATAGAACTATATCATTTACTTTTGATTCATCACATAGACGCTGTATGTGAGGAATTTGTGGATTGTACGCGATCAATTTATCACTTCGTATACTACCCAAATATCGGTTATTTATTTTTATTGATTCGTCTAAGTTATCGTATAACATGTTATCTATCTATAGATATAGACATGTTTATATCTTTAACTTATTATTTTTTATTGTTTTGGGATTAAGTTACGATTTGTGCTGCTAACGATTTTATATTCTCGTGTAATTTCGTTGTAAGATACAATGTAAGTGAATCCATATTCAAGTGTATTCACAACTATATATTCCCCGAATGTACTGACCGTGCAGTCTCTGCCAACTAGTTCGTAATTTGGCATAGTATTATAAAAGGAAGGCATTTTGTATTGATTGTTATTTTGGTATACTATTTATAAATATACTTCAAAATAACAATCAATTTTCCGATGATCTGACACAAAAATGTTGTATGATATTTTTAATATAGATCTAATATAATAATATTCAGTATAAAAAATGACAGATAATTTTAAAGTATGTATATTAAATCCAGATAATACGATTGGTGAAACGATCATATTTAGCGACAAACTAATACATTTGGATGATACGATTCAAACTATAAAAAATAAAATCCTACTGAAACTAGGATTAGACAGAGTATCATATAATGAATTATATTTATTCGCATATTTCATGATAGAACCAATATCCGATACGAATTTATTGGATATATACAATGGATTAATCGGTGATGACGAAGAGTTATCGGGAGATAAACTGAAACATTTTTATAATAATTATACGACAGAACCGATTGATTTTAAAGATGGACTATATACATTCGAAAATATACGCGAATTATTTTCAAAAATCCAAACTAGAAAATATGCACTAGGTCGTAAATTCACTAATTCAATAAATCACTTGTTCTCTGTAAACCCATTCCAATCTACAACTGCATTTGTAAAAGAGGACACTCAATTATATTCATCTGATACATCCGTCCTATTACATACTGGTGGACAATTAAAAGATAATATCATATATGTATGCCTTGCCAAAGATGTCCTTGGTCGATCCGACGCGATTCCAAAATATATTATCGATTCCTATTATCCGTCTTTATCTGCGAATGGAATAAACGGACTATCGGATTTAATTGGACGTTCTCAAGAACTTATATCTGAAACCAAACAAAACATTTCTGTAGATGTTATACGTTTGCATGATACAGTAGATATGTTCTATAAAATAAAAAAAGATAATGAATTTCTACCTTATACAAATGCGGGTATTATCAAATTTGATATAGGATTAAAAACCGAATTTGTAAACCTATTGCCATTGGATTCTATTTTCAAAAATATACATGCAACAATGAAAATTCCGTTTATAAAGTATAATCCTGGATTTCGTAGAGAAAATATGTATCGTTTATATAGCAGAGACATATATTCAAACGGTCGTCGCAAACCCTTTCTAGATGCCGTAACGATTCGCAAATTGAGTAAAGAAACAGGAAAATCTGGAGAAATATCATTGTATACAAACTTCCAATTTAAAACAATGGATGTAAAATTATATATTGATTTTCAAAAGGATGGTAGTTTGAGAGTTCATTCGAATTTGAGTCAACCTATATCACAAAACGAATTAAATTCATTGTTACTAGACGGAATGGAACCGGTTATATCTGATATTAATAAGTACATTCAGCCAATAGGATATAGCATTAAACAATTCAACAATTTCAACATTGAAGTTTATAATATTGAATATATATCTAGTATTCCTATAAAAAAACCATCTGACTTTAATTTAAATGCGTATCGTAGTTGCTTGACCAGTTTATTTGTAATTGAGTCATTGGATGTGAATTCACCAACTGGTGCGAAATTACAATTCAAACGTGTTGATAATTTCCAAGAAATGAATCAAATTGATGAGTTCATAAATATCGAAAAAAATACACATGCAGAAGTATACGATATTATACTTGCATTAATAAAAGAATTTAAATTTACCGAAGAAGTCGCCAGAAACCACGTGATTAGCTTTTTCACAAAACATACAGTAGATATAAATGAAAACACTGGATTTCCTATAAATTTACGTATTTCACCGACGGATAAAATACTTCATATTAGTGTGAATAATATTACATCATTTAATTACGTAGATATTATAAAGACATACATAGATAGTATAATACGAATTTACCAATTGCCAAAGACATCAGGAGTATCGTTAAAAGATATTCAAGATACTTGTAAGCGCGAAATCAATTTCAACACAATAGAACCAAAAATGATAGAAGTTGTTGAACGACCGCCTCCTACACAAGCCATAGAATTAGATCCAGAATTCTTTATGAAAACAATTGCCGAAGAATCTAAACAGGAACCAGAATATAATGAAGACGACGATGAAATGTTTGGGATTGAGTTTGATATGGAAGGTGGGGCAAATGAAGACGATGATGATATAAATCCTTACGGCATGAAATTGAAAAATCCAACCTTATTTCAGAAACGAATCGAAGATCGGGATCCCGAGTTGATTAAACTGAGTGGAGATAAGAAATCAAATCAATTCTCACGCACATGTAGAGGCGAAGTAAATCGTCATCCAGTCATGTTAAACGAAACTGAAAAAAAACGTATTGAGGATGCAGATAAAGCAAAAGGTAAATTCACAGATTGGAGTGAATTGTTGAAAGAAGCTTCTATTACTGGTCCAGAAGATCTCCGTCCATATATAACTGCATTATGGAATAACAAAAACACACCAATGGACAAAAAACAATTTGGAATTTTTACAAAAAAACTAATAGAAACGGATAATACACTTAAATTTAATAGGAAAAACGAGAAAGAATATATTAAGCAACTGAAGGATAAAAAACTACCAGATGACGCAGATGTTTTTCTAATCGAACTCAATAAAACAAAACCATCAGATAAAATAGAGGTGTATGTGAAGAATGCAATAGCAGTCAAACGTGAATTTATTATACAGCAAATATGGGAACATCTTGAACCTATGAGAGGGTCATATTTAGGCGCAATATCTTATAGCACTGATCCAGATAAGAATTTTTGGTATATTTGTCCAAGATATTGGTCTTTAAAAACAAATCGCAGTATCATGGAAGATGAGGTGAAACAATTAATTGAAAACGAAGGTCCACAAATAATGATACCATATAAAGCCGAAACCGTTCCAAAGGGTGCATATATATACGAATTCGCCCATCCACAGGAACATTTTGTTGATGGGAAATATATACCTCATTACCCTGGATTTATTAAGAATTCGAAATCCAAATTTAATTTCCCATGTTGTTTCAAGCGCGACCAGGTAATCGAAGATACTGTCTTACCATCTGAACAAGACAATAATGTGAAATCGGTTGATACAGACACATATATAACTGAAGAATATAAATTCCCAATTCAAAAAAAACGATGGGGGTTTTTACCAAAACCTGTACAGGATTTCTTCGGGATCGATAACAACGACTGTGTTGAGTCAAACACAATTAAACGCAATCATCCATGTCTTCTTAGGTATGGAGTAGAACAATCAGTGGATCAATCTATTATTGGGTGCTTTGCTGACATATATGCACATTTTAATAATATTTCACAAGTTCCTACCATCCCAGAAATGCGAAAAATAATAGTAGCATCGGTTACGCTAGAGGATTTTATTTCGTATAATAATAATTCGTTATCTAGTATATTCAGACCAGATACATATGAAATACCCGACCCATCGAAATATACAAATTCGTCATTCTATAAATCAATCAATATAGAAAATGAATTAGAAGTAGAAATGAGAAATTCGATTGTTGGTGCTTATGAAAACTTCCAACGATATTTACTTGACCCTGAATCCCACATCGATCATACGTATTTATGGGATATAATGACAAAACCAAATAAAAGATTATTTCCAATATCAAAATCTGAAGTTTCATCGAATATAAGAATCAACATGATAATTTTAGAAATTACAAAGGATACAGAACATATTGAATTGGTATGTCCAACAAATATGTATTCAGTTTCTTATGATATTATGAAATCGAAGACATTTATTTTACTGAAACAAGATGATTTTTATGAGCCGATTTATGTGTATCAAGATAATAACGGTACAATTAATCCTAAAAAATGGTTTAATCCGCTAGGGTTATATGAAGGCATTGAAATGAATAGTATTTTAATGAGGATTCAGAAAATAACAACCGACCAATGCAAACCAAAAAACAGTCTCAAATTAAAGGATGTAGATGGCAACCCTATATACACATATACAAGGGCATTGAGTGCTAGTAAAACATTGGGTTTACTGCGCAATGTAGGTAATTTTATAATTCGCGACCAAGTTGTAAACTATCATTTTAAAACAATCGGATTTTCAGTGGAAATTGATACAGAATCTATATTTGTGCCTTGTTTTCAATCGAGTTTTATCCCTTCACTAACTATTACATTCCAGAATGACAGTGACAATTGGACAAATTACGAAACCACTATACGCTTACTTGGTATTGTATTTGCTCAAACACAGCGACAAATAGACTGTATTCCTAGCCGAAAAGTAATCAATATAAATCAAGTAATTGGATTATTAACACGAACTAATCAATATATTAAATTGGATAAACCAATTTCAAAAGACGCGAGTAAAATAATTGACGCACAATTTGGGTTGAATATAATGGATATACGCGGTAGTGATTATGTAGATGCTGATATAAAAGTGATTACAAACCGCCCACCTGACCCCGAGCGAATATCTACAATTAATAAAATTCATAAAGAGAGTTATTATTACACCCAATTTCGAAGTATCGTCCGAATGTTACTTGGATTATATGATAAACGTAAAATTAAATTCGATCTTAATAAAATACTACTTAATAATGATTTGAAATACAATGATAAATTGAAAGAAGTAGAAGATAAAATCCATTTATTGGTCGATAACGAAGTTGAATTTAAAGATACACCTACAGAGTTTGATTGTAAAACTGACAAATGTAAATTAGAATTACCTATAGATAGTTATTTGATACCAAATGGAAAAAACAATCAAATTTATTTCGGTAAAATTGCAGATGAATTGATTCGTTTCAAGCGTGTACGTTCCTTCATTATGGAACCTAAGATTTATTTGAATATAAGTAATGTCAATTATAAAACCAATCCAGATGAGATTTTGTTACTGGATTCATCCATAAATTCTGTTTATTTAAATGAAAGTAATATATTCAACGTCAATGATTACATGAAAAATATTACTTATGATATTGCCGAACCAGATACATCCAAATATATACAATCTTATTCCAATCTTGAATCAGTTATATAGAATAAACTCTCAGTAAGATAATGAAATATTATTTGTTCTATAAGTTTATAAAACAAATAATAGTATTTTTATAGATGATATTTTCACAAAACTTAACATATATTATAATTATAATATCAACCTTTTCAAACCTATAACACAACATTCCGTTTATAAATAATACAATCTGTTATTATTGGTCTAGAACGAAACGTTCATTCCAAGCATTAAGCAATATATTATGGTTGTATGATTTAATATTGACATTATAAATATCAGTGTTCGTGTTATTTATTTCAGTAATCGTTTTTATTTCATATTTTCCTTGTACATACTTGTTTTCAGCCACCACATTGGTTCCTTGTCCTAAAACGCATGATACTTTCATATGTTCAATAAACGACCCGCCTGGATATTCGTTTTTTGTTTCGTAAATTAACTTACCATTTTGGTTATGTATATTAAGAATAGTTACATCTTCTAATAAAGCAATTTCACTTTCATGTGCATATACATTTAATTTAACATGATCGTTTTTATCGATAATAGGTAATAATAATTGCAGTGAAATAATTGATATATTTTTCATATTGGTAGTTGGAAACAAAACAGGTACCCACGAACGATTCAAAAATAAATAAATTTTATAAGTCCCGACAGGAATAAAAAAAGGTTTTAATTTAAATTTTACAATGCCTTTGTGTATTCGGGATACGCCTACACATAATGATTCTCCGTAAATGGTAGTTAATCTTGCCACAATGTAATCACCCTTTTCGTATTCAGAGCATTCAAGTATTATTTCAGGTTCTCCCCAAACTCCACATTCTTGTAATATTATTTCTTTTTCATATCCACAATTATTTATTTTTAAATCCTTTCTCACTGATTTCAATGATGGTATATATACTGGGTCGCCAGTAGAATAAGTTTCCAATGTTGCACCTACTAAATCTGGTATTAATACGATTTGTTTATCATAATTTAACACACTTTTATAAGATGGATTATGATACGATTTTACTTGATAATATCCTTTATCCCATAAACTTCTTGGAGTAGGTATAATTACACAAATAGGACCATTATAATTATGTATCTTATTCAAATTCTTATTTTCATCGGATAAATGATGTATCCATTTTTTAATTAAAATATTATGGTTTTTTGGATAATTGTGTCCGAAAGGTCCAATTAATGTATAACTCAACTTATGTGATAAATTCACAGCTGTATATGAATAACTGTCTCTCCATCCACATATTAAGAAGGTAGGTGGTAATTTATTTGTAAGTCCGCGTTTCCATTCGTTATTTTTTTCAGAGCCTTGTGTAAACCACTTCATAAACCATGGTTTATTATTGGTTCTTAAATTATTATCTATACATCTTAAACAAGGTAATATATTTTGTCCTGTGGTTGCGAAAGAATAATTTATATCTTCCGTTATTGTTTTAATCCCTCCGATATAATGAACGTCATTTGACCATCTATTATCCGACACGTGCATTATAAATAAAGAATCTGGACCTTTTGGTAAAGAGGAAGCTTGCAATGCATTACATGCGCTATAAGAGATGCCATGCATCATTACAAATTTATTACTCCAACGTTGCGAGCGAATATATTGTATGATTTCATTCGTATCTTTTAATTCTTTTAATGAATATTCGTTTTCACTATATCCTTCACTTTCTCCTGTGCCCCTAACATCCATATATATATAATTCGCTGGTATAGAAGATAAAAATTTACCAAACGATTTAATGTATTTTAAATTATCTTCAAAATTACGATACGGAGAACAACTTAATATAGTTAAACAACCTTTTTTAGGATTCTGAATATAGGATAACCCTCTTAAAATTATATTATCGCGTACTTTTATTTCGATTGTATCTAACATATAACATATATCCTTATTTTTATTCGGATTATTTATACCAATACGTAATTGAATTATCGATAATCAGTTCATGAAAAAAAATAGAACTTCATCCATCGTAAGTTTATTCGTTTTTTTTATCACATCAGTTTCTTAATTTACATTCTTCGTTGGTGTAAATTAAGAATAAACACTTTTTTTTTTGTATAAACATTAAATATTCTAAGTCATATATATTTACATAAATCCCATATTATAATCGTCATCGCAAACCGCAGCGTCCGATTTTTTTATATTCGTAATATTATTACGAATTTTGATTGTATTCAACTCGCATCCATCACCAGCATCACTATTAAAACCGAACATTTTATCGATATTATTTTCAGGTTTGGATACAGCAGCTGATAGTTTTACCATTTCCTTCATATCCAATATCACATTGAATGCACCAGTTCCATATTTACCATATTGACCGCACATGACACTAGCTGATACACCACGCATATGATCCAGCTCCGCATGACGGGCTGCACCCAATAGGACTTCTGTATGCACCTCAAACGTCGCTTTCGCAATTGGTCCAATATTATCATTTAATAATCCCGAACGGAATATAGGAACCATGTTCTTACTGATTGCCATCCTATCGCATAATAGACTCAAGTGATGATAGTTAATATACGCGTCACTGAACTCCATAACCTCCGAAATCTCATTGAACAACATTTGTCTAGCTGCTTCAATTCCTAGAACGTCGTGTATCTCGCGAATATCATTACTGTAAGTGCGAATCACATCAATATAATCTAATCCGAGTATATGCAATAAATTCGAACCAGTTGTATCGAGAACCCAAACATCCTTACGAACATATTTACTGTCTTCAAGAGCAACCATATTCTGTAACTTTCTCGGTGCGACTTTACTTATATTGTTAATTCCACGTAAAACGATACTATTCAATAATACGTCTTGCATGTTCTTGAGAATAAATATCTCATCTGATTGATCCAATGTATTTGCCATGATTTTCTTTTTCTTATTTATATCAAATAATCTAATTCGGAATACAAGTTTATCACTATTATAATCTGAGAATACACAGGTTAGGTTTTCTCCATACGCACTATTCGATATCGCATAATGCACATCATCCATTGTAATATTTTTATCTAATAATACGCTAGCATCAAGTTCCATACGAATAACCCATTTCGAACGAGTTCTAGTATCTTCTGTAGAGTTTCCGTCATTGCATTCATCTACCATATCTTCAAATTCATAGAATTGGTGTAACAAAACCTTATCTGATTCTACTATAGTACTGCGCTCGTTCGGGTCAAAGCATATCTGCATAGAACTTACAATATTTGATAATTTAGTAAATTCAATCATATTAGCATATTTTGTTGCCTTTTCTTGTTCACATTCATCAATATGCTTTAAGTGAATAGTAAGAGAAGGATTTTTTGGATTGCTTGTCAAACGTAAAAGTTCCTCAATACGTGGAACTCCACGAGTAACATTGGATTTACTTGCGACTCCAGCTAAATGGAACGTGTTGAGCGTCATCTGTGTAGTAGGTTCACCAATACTTTGACCTGCTATAACACCAACCATCTCTCCTGGATGGACGATAGACTGTTTATATTTCAATACAATCATCTCCAATAACATTACAAGAGCAGTCTTATGGAAACGTTTTTGTAAACACAAGCTCTTTGGTGATAAGTAATAGAAGTATAGAACTTCAAATAACTTGCCAGGTTTCACCAAAACGAGTGAATTCAATCGCTCATAATATTCCTCGATCATTTCAAATGCTTCCAATGGAGTAATGTCAACCACTGAGTTCGCATTAAGACTTAATTGTCCTTGTATATTCGATATCGAGTTAGCAAATGAAACTGGCATTTTAACTCCATCTTCATTCTTATTTTTGAAGACTGATTCTACAATCTCTTTACGACTCGCAATCATTTTATTTATGTATTTTATGCACTTAGTTTGAGCGGCAGTCGCTTGCGACTTCATGCGTTTACCAGCATCCTTTGTGTAAACCGCATCAACATTTGTTAGATCATTAATATCAAAATGCATATATATATCTTCAATACTCATTCCAACCAACGGAATAGACTGATTCTCTACGCGTGTTGAGTCGATTCCATCATCTCCATATGCGAATTGAATAATACGACCCATGTTGTTTCGTACCGTCATGTCATACTCCACCTTCAAGTCCTCCATACCTTTGATTAATCTTCGCTGGATATATCCAGTCTGGGACGTATCACGCACCTGTAATCCATTCGCCAGACCGAAATTCAAAGTGGTTGGAATTGTCAAATCGTATACTTTCGGATGCTTTTCTACGCCTATAATATTGATCTCTGTTATCTTATCCAGAATTACGTCATTGTATGTATCGAAATTTCGGTGTTTCACACCCCACTTAATCTTGCCCATTTTCTCTGACTTTGTATTATCAATGAAGGTAACCTTTTCACTGAATTTTTTACCCCATCCAGCACGGATTGAAAATCGATGTGTTGGCAGTATATTTTTAGTTCCAAGGTTATTTGATTTCAACTGCGTGGTTGATACCTTTCCAAATACCCCAATTCGCGAACATAACATGGATATACCCTCAATCAATCGTCTAGACGCAGAACCAACTTCAACTGAGTTTTTACTAACCGTTCCGTCACCTGAAATATATCCATCCAACAACCCAACAATGAACTCTTCAGGTGCAATGAATGCATCATCTGGTACATGTTTGTGTTGCGCCCCATGTCCTACCAACTCGGTCAAGAAATCTGCCAATATACACGAATTTCCAATCACTGTAGTTGTCAATCCACCAATCTTATTTGTTCGTGATTTCTCGTCATAACATATTGAATGCTTCTCGAACCAATTCTTCACAAACGTTCTGATATTCTCATTGTTGTTAGTTATATATATCTTGCTATTATGTACGTTTCCTTCCGCAAGGAACAATCCAATAAATATTCCGTTCTCTTTTGTGAGTTCAAACTTCTCAGGTATTTGAGTCGCCGTATTAAAATCACTACCGTATACATACTTACTCTTCGGAAGGTAATCTGATAGATTGATATGGTTGACGATTACTGGAGGTTCACACAACTCACCAGTTACCGGAACACAGTCACCTACTTTGATTTCAGGTGTAGACGTTTCAACGAGTTTCTTCGTATCCTTATTCCAAATCAATAGCGACTTGCTTTCAGTTACAATGACACTGCGTCCGCCAGTCGTCTTAATCTCATACAATTCCGTTCCTGGGTCATGACGAGTAATAGCGGTAATCGGTCCCCATGATACAACACCATTCTCATCTGTTGTGGGGATATATACGCCATCCTCAATATTCAATAATTCCATTTGTCGCTCTGTGAAATGCTGAACTTCACCCTTGTTCTTTTCATTATCCAATTGTATATCAATCCAGCGACCGATTTCAGTATATTTGATTCGCCCATTCTCAAGCACAACAATAGGAGTTTCCCAAGTAACGGATTTCACTGCAGTATCAATAAGACCGATACGACCACCCATAGCATGGAAGAATAATTCTTTCGCTTTTAATCCCGAAATATACGAATTATTTACGAAACCACGTGCAATAGGACTATCATCATATTTACAGAAATGCGGAAGAGTACGATTTTCAAATCCATACGGAATTCGTTTTCCATCTACGTTTTGTTGTCCCAACCCTGCAATCATTTGTGATATATTCAACATATTACCTTTGGAACCAGATTTAACAATCATTAAGAAACGATTGTCTTTATCAAGACTATCTCTTGCTACTCTACCAGACTCATCACGAGCCTTATTTAATATATTATTTACTTGATTCTCAAATTCTACCGAATTAGCATTTGCTGTATTATTCTCAAATATTCCCAAATGTACTTTATCGATTAATGATTGCACCTCTAATTGCTGTTTAGTAACAGCTTGAATAATTTTATTTTGTGTTGTCTTATCCGCCACCAAATCACTTACACCAACACTATATGAACTGGTCTTCATGTATTCTGTTACAACATTCTGTAAGTCGTCGATGAAATTGGAACAAACCATATTGCCAAAATCATTGAATATACGATGTAGGATTCCTTTGGAGGTGGAACCCATTACCGATTTTTCTATTTGTCCACGGATATATTTTCCGTTACGGATTTCAAGAACATTGTTTGATGTTGCATACTCTTCATTATCGCCAAATAAATTTGTCTTGTAATTCAAGGTGATCGGTGCCATAATTTGAGACAATACATCAAAACTATTTAATTTATTACCAGCGTCACGAAGAGCCTTTGTATTGACTTTAGAATACATCATCAATAGATTCATGGCATCTCTTTGTGTTAATTTAATATTCGGTCTAGTGAACCGATAGGAACCAAGCAGCGAATCCTGAAATATGCCGATAATCGGCGCATTGGATGCAGGACTCACTATTTGGTAAGGAATTGCCGCCAGATGTCTTAGCTCTGTTTCAGCTAGCACATTCTGCGGCAAATGCATATTCATTTCCATTGAATTTCCCCATAGTTTCCTATGAGGGCAGACTATACCTTAAGCCTTATCAGGTTGGTTAAACCATCATATAAGACCCATAACCGTCTAGTCGTTGAACCTTCCCCATACTCTATCATATTGAGATTAGGGGCTTGGCTGCGGATTGCCCAATCCTTCACATTTTTACCATTGGGTTCGGCAATTAACCGAGTTCCTCAAATTTGTTTCCATAAATGAGTGGTAGTGAAGGCTCTAAGGGGTTTCCCGCAATTTGGTCATGTTGCTAATGTTTTGTTTTAAAATACTTATAAATTCCTCTGCGTTTTTTCTACTTTCGCTTAGAGGAATATGAACTCCACCGAAATCAGCTTTCTTTTTATCAATTAATACATACCAACCATATTGTGTTTTATCTCTATTTAACGGGTGAATATATTTGTGTATGTCGTCGGATATATTACACACACTAATAAACCGCTCGAATTTCTTATCTTTGTAGTAACGAGCTACGCCATCAGACACTCGTTTTTTACTTTCATCGCAATGAGTAAACGTATTTCCACCATTCTTCAAGTTATATCCGTTTGGAAACAGACTATTTAACTCTTTAATGTAATGAATTTCACGTTCATCTGCATCTATAATCTCACAATATTCCAATAATTCCACATTAAGGTTTACAACGTCGTATTTACGTATCGCGTTATTCAAATAGTGTGATTGGTTTTTCTTTGATGAGAATGCTTCTGAGATATGACAGCGAAATCTGCCTTCGCGTCCGTATGGTCTATAGCGTTTATGGTTCAAAATGTGCGATACAGCTTGTCCCACATATATTTTACCATTGGCTATATTCGTTATTTTATATATTTCACAATATCGGGTGTCTGGATTATCCAGAATTTGATTTGATAGTTCGATTCGGTTTGATAGTTCCATCTTATTAATATAAGATGTTTTTTATTTAAGTAGTTTTTATATAAACATTAACTAGGGAGTTGCACGCTTTTCACGCTCCCTGTTGAGGACAAAATGTTTTTTAGCATTTTGTGACTGCATCCATACAGTCACGTCTATCCCCATCGAAATCCGCATTGTAAGGTTTTGTCACTCCGACGTTGAATCGGAATGTATCGCCTTTTTTCATAATTTTCGCAATATGACACATCATACTCATCCTATGAAGGGACGGCTGACGGTTAAATAATACCGCGTCACCATCCATCATATGACGATGGACTATATCACCGTTCATAAGAATTACAGATGTTCTGTCGATATATCTAAGTGAAATATTTCCTCCATTTTTGCGTTCTAATATCTTAGCACCTGGATACGTCTCTGGTCCGTTCTGTACCATTTTTTTTAGAAACTCACGATTCATATCATTTACTACAACTGGTTTTGTCAAATTCATAGCAATCTTCATCGGAACTCCAAGTTGACGAATACTCAAATTTGGGTCACCATTAATAACTGAACGTGAACTATAATCTACACGCTTACCCATAAGATTCCCACGAATTCGCCCTTGTTTAGAATTCAAACGCGATGAAATACATTGGTATGGTCTACCCGACCTCTGTGCGAGTGGAGCAGCACCCTTTGTCTTATTATTTACAATCATCGCAATGAAATATTGCAACAACTTTGTTAGTCCATCAATTACATTTGCAGATGCATTGTTTTTAATTTTCTCTTGTAGGTCTTTGTTGGTTTTTATAATATTACTATAAATATGAGTCAAATCATCTTCACTTCTCTGCTGTGCGTCATGTTTGACTGAAGGTCTCACTGCAGGAGGTGGAACTGGTAAAACTTGACATATCATCCAATCTGGACGCGACCAAGTTGGACTAAATCCCATGAAATTTACATCATCATCCGAAATACGCTTGAAACTCTTTAAAACTAATTCTGGTGTAAGTTTAATATTCACTGGACCACTTTCTCCCGCTTCATTCTCCATATTGTCCCACTGGGCATATATTGTAGCCATCTCCTCTAATTTTATCTTATCTGGTTGTTTACATCCACAACCATCATCTGTTTTCTCACCACATCTCCTTACTTTAGCGGCTAATTTTGAAACGTATTCCCAACGATCCGATGCCTTCATTTTCAAAACATGTGCATGTAGTGTTTTAGATACTAATAACTTACTGCATTTAAAACATACACATTTTGAAATTTTCATTATTTCCTTCAAATGTTGGGTGAAGAATACGGGTCTAGCCAATTCGATGTGTCCGAAATATCCGGGTGTATCGATATATGTATGTCCGTCGGTAGGGCAAATAGTGCCTGGTTCTAATACTCCCATACGTGGATCAAATAATCCACCAATTACCGGTTTATTATTTATATATGTATCGCGTGAAGTTACTTCAACAACGGAATTCTTACGTATTTCATCAGGTGATAATATACTAAATTGAATTCCGATTATTTTAGAAGTCATCTGGCGATCGTTCATTACTGATTTTGACATGGTTATTATGTTATAATATTACTATTTATATTATTATATTTGATTTCAATTTTTCACCAAACAAATATATCAATAAATCACTAAATATCGACATAAAATCGTGTAAAATTGAATCTTTGTAAAATTGTTTAATAATAGAGCAATTTCAATCACATATAGATTATTTATATAAAAATGGCTAAAATTAGAAACGATACATGTAAGACCAAGCGTATGAAGAAGGATCGTCCAGAGGATCATTATTCAGACTCTGAGAATATTGGGTCGGAGGATTCAGATACTGAATCTGATACTGATTCCGAATACAAACCACCAATTAAAAAAAAAATTAAAAAAAAAAAGGTCATTGAAGAAGAAGAAGAAGATGATGAAACAGATTATACTGACATCGAAGATGATGAAGACGAAGAAGCCATTCGCGAGAAAGTTCGTAAGATCGCATC
>Ga0209702_10006003_pt1 | contig 15987 bp, 8 predicted proteins | sample FRY01_FD_187210 | JGI IMG/M metagenome (GOLD analysis project Ga0209702, IMG submission 187210) | Freshwater microbial communities from Lake Fryxell liftoff mats and glacier meltwater in Antarctica - FRY-01 (SPAdes) (version 2) | ecosystem: Environmental > Aquatic > Freshwater > Ice > Glacier... | reverse complement strand
GGACATAATATTTATAGGAACAAAATTATCTGATGTAACGATTGATGTCCCGTTAGGGATATAATATTTATTGGACAAAATTATCTGATGTAACGATTGATGTCCCGTAGGGACATAATATTTATAGGAACAAAATTATCTGATGTAACGATTGATGTCCCGTAGGGACATAATATTTATAGGGACAAAATTATCTGATGTAACGATTGATGTCCCGTAGGGACATAATATTTATTGGGACAAAATATTTATAGGGACATAATATTTATTGGGACAAAATATTTATAGAAACAATTATCTGCAAAAAAAAGAAGGCTGCCTCCGCGATGGAAACAGCCTTCTTTCAAATTATGATATTCTTAATGGAAGAATTTCTGGGAAACTTTACCTTCTTGATTTTGTAAGATGATAAAATAAACTCCTTGAGATAAATTCTGATCCAACTGAATTTTATTTACGCCCGGCAATGCAGCTATATTGCTTTGGTTGTATATCACACGACCAGTAGCATCTGTAATAATGGCGGTTAATGGCAATTCACTATCGTATAAGAATTCAACCTGAAATTGATTATCGAATTGCGTATTGCCATACACGTTAGTAATTTCAAATGTTTTCACTTGACCTACAAAAATAGGCTCGATGTCGGAATAAGAATACTCCCCATTGAAATCCGTTTGCTTCAAACGATAATACTGCATGCCTTGCAATGGGTTATTGTCCCAAGACTCGTAATTCAAAGTTACCGTACTGTTGTGTAAGAAAGAATTCACTTTAGAAATGAAATCAAATTCCTGCAAATCCTTATCCGCTCTTTCTACCGTGAAATAATCATTGTTGATTTCACTCGCAGTAGCCCACGACAAACGTACTTTTTTATTAATCAGCTTCGCATCGAAATTTATTAACTCAATAGGTAATGGTGAATTATTAAGTGTAATAGCCCATGGATTCGAGTTCCCAATAGGACCGGAAGCGGCGAAGAATGGAGGAAACAAGCTTGCAGGTAAGATGGGCCAATCCCAATTATTCACTTTTACAGAATCGAATTGACTAACAACTTGTCCATAATTTTGTATATAAAGTACACTTGTAGAAGGAGGAGACAATCGAATCCATGCTAGATTTTGAAACTGTCTCCAAGGCTGTGCTTTTCCTTGGTTAAATGCCCCCATACCAACTGGCCTCTCTGCTACGGTAAATCGGAATACGATATCAGCAACAGGATTGATTCCAGATTTACTTAATATCCAATATCTATCGACTGTTTTAACTGCGTTGTTAACATTTACTGTATCGTTGATATGCGTTACAGTAGGAGGCAGAGGAAGATTACCCACTGCTTTATAAGTAGAGAGATTCATTTCACCAAAATCGCCTGATTTATGTGTGAATGAAAATGGAATATAAAGCGGTGCTGCGATGGCTTCGCTACCGAAAGGAACAACTCGATAACCTGTGATTGTATTTAAATTTTTCCAGATAACAGAAGCGGTTGCATTTTCAGAAATCAAGAAACCGTTGGTTCTAGCGAAAGGTCCGGTAGGAGCTAATAAATTACCACCGCTTGTGCTAGGGTTATTCATTGTTAAAGTGAATGTATTCATCAACAATCGACCTTGAGTTAGAACCACGGAGGAATCAACAATAATACTTCTAGACATGGTGACATTTTGTGACGCCAAAGACTTCGCTACTTCCAACTCATTAAAGGTAGATGGTTGCGTACCGGTTATAAACTGGGCAACGGTACTGTCCATTTTTACTCGGCTATACCCTGCTGTAAATATTCCATTGTTGATCCAATCTTTTTGAACCGTTACCAAAGCTTTACCATAAGGACGATTGATTAAGAAAGTGAAATTAGGACGCCAAGAACTCAATCCGCTAAAGAAATTATCTGAAGCACCGCTAGCGGGAGTTAAGGAACAACCAGCAACTGCATTCGTACTTGCCGATAAAACCAATGTTGATTTTAATCCGGTTGTTTGAGTAATATTTATTCTATCATCAGAGGACCCGATGTTTCCGACATTGTCAAAACAATATTGAATCAACAAACTGCTGGATCCATCCCAAATAATTGGAGTGGTTAAGTTGATCGTATTTAAGCCCGCTACATTGGAGTAAGCAACAGGACCAAAAGAGGTAGTAAATGGTCCGGCATAAGGAACATTACTTGCATGCTGCGTAAAAGGAACCAATGCATACGAAATGGTAAATCCACCAAATGCACCGGCACTTCCTTTAGAATAAATATTGAATTGTAATCCCGTTATATTATCATTTAATACCAAACCGGCTAATGTTAATTCAGCCGCCGAATAAATAATTTGCGTACGTCCATCTGCACTAAATGATTTAAACGGAGTTGTAATCGCATTCTGCAAAGTACCATTGCTATAAACCACATTGGCTTGATAGGTACCAATAACCATCACACGACCATTGTTCGTTAAATTTCCTCTTAATTTAAGTGGGTTTGCAGAAACTGTTGGTGCATTAATAATTAAAGAATCCAAAGCGGAAATACTTAAATTATTAGCATTTGCCAACACATTCGATTTAATTGTTGGTGGAAAATAACGACGAAGAGGAGTTCCGATTGGAGGGAATACTTGTGCGCGATCAACCACAGCATCTTCAGTAATTGTTGGAATTCCACCACACCAGTTACCCGGGTTGTTCCAATCATCGGTATTTCCTAACCACAACTTATATCCTGCAGGACAATTTGGAGAGATGATGATCGTGAAATCTTCAATTTCTCCAAAAGTGTATTGTGAACAAGGATCAATATTCGAATTAGCAAAAACCTCACGAACTCGCATACGTGTTACGCCGGTATAACCTGCAGCAGGAACCGTAAAATTGAAATTCAATATTTGATTCGCGTTACAGTTTACCTGATATAATTTTTCACCGGGGTCGACAAAATCACCATCACGGTTATAATCTATAAAAGCAGCAATATTATTATTTGAAACCCAAGTTCCCGCCTGTAATGCTATATTATACACAGCGCCTTGCGTTAATACTACGGTACGACCGGGAATTGGTGCCCATAATTCATAATCAGGAGGATGAGAAGTAAAGTCACAACCCGGACCAAAATTAGAAACCAAACAAGGTAAATTAGATGGTAGTCCGCTATTATTATTTGTGGCACCGAAATTAGTATTTATTGACGTTCCAAATGCACCTGAAATATTCACTGATTGCACATAGTCGTTATTTGTATAAGATCCGCCTAACCATGATGTTCCAACGGTATAACTTCCTACACAATAAGGTAAATCGATTTGAGATGCTCCGCTTAACGAGAATCCACCCGGATCAGGTACTACAGTTATTCCTGTACCACCAGGGGAAGGACAAGTTCCGGCGGTACCGCCTACAGCAGAACCACGTAAATCAGCATCAACAAAATTACCCCCTGTTGCAGCGGGCTTGATATCGTAAGTTAACCAAAAATAGGTAGTGTCATACTCCAGATAAAAACATGATGTACCAATATTAATGAAATCTAGATTGGTTCCGGGAACAGCAAAAGTGGTTGAAAACCTTCTAGAAGGATAGTCATCGGTGCCCACGGTAACCGGGAAAGGACTTACATAAGTGGTATCAAACAAGGTACTACCTCCGGTATAATAAATCTTTGCATCATCAATATCCAAAACATTGGTAGTTCCGTTGGTATTTAATGATAGAGAATCCAATTTCACAGCGGTAGACAATGCTCCATTCACTACGCCACAACCACTGGTTCCGGCGATAATACAACGCATACCCACAATCATGTGGTTATTTACACCCACACCTACAGAAGCGCCATTTTGAAGAAATAAATTGATTTTTACGTCTGAAGCATTCGTTGCAGTTGGATAAGTTTCTGTTGCTACTTGATCCATGTAAATATTATTTCCATCCTTACAAACACCCATAATGATAAAGTAATAACGTTTACCAGTATAAGTGGCTGCCGTGAGGTCATAAGTATATTGATTCCAAGAATTCGCAGCAGCAGCAGGTACAGAAGCAAAAGCCCTAGGTATTCTATCTGTCAATAATGTATTCGTCAACAAAGTAGCTCCTGTGATAGAGGCCACGGTATTAATATAAACTCTGATGTGATCATCTTGTGCAGCAAAGCCATTATCACGATACATCCAAAACTTAAAAGTAGGATTCACTCCGGCATTATTGCTAAAATCAAAAGGCTTAGTAATAATGATGGAAGTATCATTGTTCGTTCCAACAAAGGAGTTAAACATCATAACATTTGAACCACCTCCGGGCGATGCGCCAGGTGCAGGGTTTGTTGCTGATGCAACAGGTTGCAGCACAAATGCTGCGTTCACGGTGGTGGTGTACTTCTGCTGTCTCCAACCCGGTGCCGGGAAGATGGTAGTACTTTCAAATGACTCAATTTGAGTCACCACTTGAGCAGAGAGATTTCCTGAGAGGAAGAAAGTGAGCACCGTTAATACCGATGCAAAAATAGCTTTGCCGATTCGTGTGTTTAAGTAGTTGTTTTTCATGCTTTGTGTTATTTTTTTGGTTGGAATACCCCGGAAATAAACCGGCATTTTAATTAATTCTAATTTAAATCTTGCAATAATTTGATGCGCCAATTATCAACTAAATCAGTACTTACTATGAAATAATTAACAATTCGAAATGTAAATATAACAAATTCAACATAGAACTACCATGGTTAAATTCATAGTAAATGTAGAATTTTATTCACAAAAAATAAAGAAAGCCTTAAAAATTTATTTATATAGTCATTTCGTAAGACTGAAAACTGAAATAAAAACAGGGTGAAAGAGGAAAAACAGCATGTTAAAAAAGGCAAAATTTATTAGAAAGCTTACAAATAAAAACTTTACTCTTGACAACCAGCCATTTAGACCCAATAGGTCTAAATCAAAGAGTTCCTGAGAATTTCAGGAACTCTTTGATTCATTTGGATGGAGAATTTTAATAAAAGAACTTATAAGAGACTTTACTTTCTTGATTTTGAAGGATGATGAAATAAAGGCCTTGAGCGAGTGATTGGCTTAGCTCTATTCTGTTCAATCCCGGAGCAGCTGCAATATTTGATTCGCTATACACTAACCTTCCGGTAGCATCCGTGATATGAGCTGTTAAAGGCAACTCACTGTCATAAATAAACTCCACCTGAAACTGACCATCACTTTGCGTATGTCCATAAACGTTAGTAATCTCAAATGCTTTTACAGTGCCAATATAAACCGGTTTAATATCAGAATAAGAATGGGCTCCGTCGAAATCGGTTTGCTTCAAGCGATAATACTGCATCCCTTGCATTGGATGTTCATCCCATGTTTCATAATTCAGCATCACCGAACTATTGTTCATGTATGAATTTACTTTTGCAATAAAATTAAATTGATCCAAGTTTTTATCCGCTCTTTCTACCGTGAAATAATCGTTATTCACTTCTGAGGCTGTTGTCCATGATAAACGGACTTTTTTATTGATGAGTTTAGCATCAAAATTTAACAACTCCACTGGCAAAGGTGTATTATTAAGAGTGATGGACCAAGGGCTGGAGTTTCCTACAGGTCCTGATGGTGCAAAGAATGGGGCTTGCCCAACCGGCAATGTAGGCCAATCCCAGTTCACTACTCTCACAGAATCGAATTGACCCATGATCGCTGCATAATTTTGCACATAGGTAGTACTAGTAGATGGAGTTTTTAGTTGTATCCAAGCATTATTAGTTCCTTGAGTTCTCCAAGGCTGCGCTTTGCCTTGATTAATAGCATTCATTCCCGGAGCTCTTTCTGAATTTGTAAATCGGAAAATCACATCCGCCACCGGATTAGCACCGGTTTTACTCAACATCCAGAATCTGTCGACAGCTGCTGCTGCATTGTTACCTGCGCCTGTAGCCGGATTGAAATGCGTTACTCCCGGAGGCCATGGCACATTGCCCACAGCATTGTAAGTTGAAACACTTAAATCACCCATATCTCCACCTTTTGTTGTGAATGAAAAAGGAATATAGATGGGAGAAGCCACTGCTGCATTACCAAATGGCACTACTCGATACCCCAAAGAGGTATTAATATTTTTCAGTATAACCAAAGAAGATGCATTTTCACTGATTAAGAATCCGTTTGTTCGTACGAATGGTCCCTGCGGAGAGAGTAGATTTCCTGTATTTAAAGCGGGGTTATTCATTGTCAATGTAAACGCGTTCAACAACAATGAACCTTGGGACAAAATCAATGAAGAATCAATAATAACATTTCTCAACATTGTTACTGTTTGTGCTGCAGAACCTTTATTCAATTGCAATTCTGTGAAGGTAGTAGTTTGTGTACCGCCTATTGTTTGAGCAACGATACTGCTGTCCATAATTACACGGCTTAAACCACCGACAAAAACCCCATTATTTACCCAATCCTCTCGCACGTAAATATTAGTTTTTACATAAGGGCGATTCACGAGCAAAGTGAAATTTGGACGGTAAGAACTCAATCCACTAAAGAAATTATCCGACACACCTGCACCAGGTGTTAATGAACAACCCACATTCGCATTCGATGTAGTTGATAAAATCAAAGTAGATTTAATACCCGTTGTTTGTGTTATGTAAATACGGTCATCATTCGAGCCAATATTCGATGAATTATCAAAACAATATTGAATCAACAAACTACTCGACCCATCCCAAACAATAGGAGTTGTAAAAGGAATAGTATTTAATCCCAATGCTGTAGAATAGGAGCTAGGGCCATACACGGTTGTGAGCGCCCCGGCATATGGAATATTATTGGCATGTTGTGTAAAGGGCACCAATGCGTAACTTACAATAAGACCATTGTAAGCAGCCGAGCTACCTTTAAACCATAAACTATATTCAACACCGTCAATATTATCACCATTTACCATCCCTTTTAAGGTTAATTCTGCAGCAGAATAAATTATTTGAGAACGCGCATCGGTACTTTGAGATTTAAAAGGTGTATAAATGTTATTCGGTAATGTTCCGTTGCTAAAGACCACATCATCGGTGTACGAACTAATCACCATAATACGACCACTATTTACTAAATCTCTTCTCAATTTAAGTGGATTTAGGGCGGGCGTTGGTGCGTTAATAAGTAAAGTATCCACTGTAGATATAGTCAAAATATCAGCAGTAGCAGCTACATTAGATTTAATGGTTGGAGGGAAATAACGGCGTGTTGGTGCTCCCGGAAATACACGACTACGATCCACCACTGCCGAGTCTAAATAAGTTGGAATTCCTCCACACCAGTTACCCGGATTGTTCCAGTCATCGGTATTTCCTAACCATAATTTAGCTGTTGAAGGGCAACTTGGAGAAATGATGATTGAAAAATCTTCAATCTCACCATAAGTGTATTGTGAACAAGGATCGATGTTAGAATTCGACCATACTTCACGCACACGCATTCTTGTTACACCGGTATATCCAATGGCAGGAACTGTAAAATTAATTCCTTGACTTTGGTTCGCAGTTAAATTTACCTGTCCTAATTTTTCACCGGCATCCGCGAAATCACCATCGCGGTTATAATCTATAAACACGGCGATATGATTGCTATTCACCCAGGTTCCTGCTTGCACCGTTACGGTTCTTGCTGTACCTTGAGTAATTACGACAGTACGTCCTGCAATGGGTGCCCACAATTCATAATCGGGTGGATGCGCGGTAAAGTCGCAACCGGAACCTCCATTTGCAACCAAACAAGGCAAGTTGCTTGGAAGACCGGTATTATTATTTGTAGCTCCGAAATTGGTATTAATTACTGTACCTAAATCTCCATTTAACACAACAGATTGAACGAAGTCATTATTTGTATAGGAACCATTCAGCCATGATGTTCCCACTGTGTACGATCCAACACAATACGGCAGATCAATTTGACTTGCGCCGGCTAAACTAAAGCCGCCGGGATCAGGAACAACGGGAATACCGGTTGCGCCTGGTGAAGGACAGGTTCCGGGAGTACCACCTGCGGCAGCACCACGTAAATCAGCATCAACAAAATTTCCACCTGTCGCTGTTGGTTTTATATCATACGTCAACCAAAAATAGGTGGTATCATATTCCAAATAAAAACAAGAAGTACCTGCATTTATAAAATCTAAATTTGTTCCAGGAACTGGGATTGTTGATCCATATCTTTTAGAGGGATAATCATCAGATCCTGCAGTTACAGGAAAAGGCGTTACGTAAGTAGTATCAAACTGAACGCTACCTCCGGTATAATAAATTTTTGCATCATCAATATTTAAAACATTTGTAGTTCCATTCGTATTCAACAACAAAGAATCGAGTTTAACTGCCGTTGATAATGCCGCATTCACAACTCCGCAACCGCTTGTGCCGGCAACGATGCAGCGAATACCCACAATCATATGATTGTTTATTCCGGTACCAACAGAAGCACCATTCTGTAAAAACAAATTGAAATTTACATCGGAAGCCAATGTTGCACTTGGGTAAGTATTTGTTGTTACCCGATCCATATAGATATTATTTCCATCCTTACAAACACCCATAAAAATGAAATAATATCGTTTTGCAGTGTACGTGGCCGCGGCCAAATCGTACGTATATGTATTCCATGTATTGGGTACTGCGGCCGGAGCTGTTGCAGAATAACGAGAAAGCTTATTTACTCCAAGCGTATTCGTCAACAAAGTTGCTCCAGACATAGAGGGAACCGTATTAATATAAACTCGAATATGATCATCCTGAGTAGAGAAGCCATTATCTCGATACATAGAGAAGCTAAACTGTGGATTTACACCCGAATTGTTACTGAAATCGAATGGCTTGGTAATGATAATTGCGGTGTCATTGTTGGTGCCCACAAAGGAGTTAAACATCATCAAATTCGAACCACCTCCGGGCAAAGCTGCCGGTACTGGATTAGTAGCTGATGCAGCAGGCTGCAGTACAAAAGCTCCATTCACATTGGAAACGTACTTTTGCTGCCTCCAACCCGGTGCCGGAAATAGTGTGGTGCTCTCAAATGATTCTATCTGCTGTACCATTTGTGCAGATACATTTAAAGGAACGATGGAACAAAGCGCAAGCAATAGCGTCATAAATGTTACTCCCTCCCATCTGATTTTCATGTAATTTTTTATCATTCTCATTTGATTTATTTTTTCAAAATTTCAGATTTTGAATTCCTAACTATGAACATACTTTTCATTGTTAAAACCCAAAATACGGAAGCTATAACTCTAATATCTAATATTTGCATGGAATATACTTCAGACTTTCTACAAAAACATCTTTTCTATGGGTAAACATCAATTTTTAAACGGTTAACATTTTGCAATATTGGAACTTGACGGAGTTTTATAATTTGGCAGAATATTCAGACGAATATGCCGACAAAGAAATACTCGATCTCCCAAATTATTCAGAATCTGCTCCAAGTGATGGAAGGTAATGAGAAATCTGCTTTATTTCATTCGGGATGCTTCACTGGTCCTTTGCCATCGCGATTTGAACTTCTTAGTGGTTGGGGCGCTGTTGATGAGTTAGTTATAGAGTCTTTTGAAGATTTTCTAAAACTGGATAATTTTATTCAACAGCACCAAGGTAAGTGGATTTTTAGTCATGTGAGTTATGAGGCGAAGGATCTCATCGAAAAAAAATTGAAAAGTTCTCATATTGATGAAATCGGATTTCCATTAATTCGCTTTTTCGTTCCTGAATTCGTCTTAAGCATTTCCAATGACCAACACATCCAATATTTTGTTCAACACAAAGAAACAGGTCCTTCTTTAGTTCATGCTGTTCCGGAATATTTGTTAGCAGAAAGTAAATTGAGCCCTTCCCATTCATCTAACATTTCTTTTTCAGCAGATGATCAATATCGAGAGAAGTACTTAACCGCTTTGAAAAAAATCAAAGAACATTTGAAACAAGGAGATATTTACGAGATGAATTATTGCCTTCCGTTTAAAGCTAATGGAAAGCTGGAAAGTCCTGCTGCTTTGTGGTGGGCGATGCAAAACGAGAATCAAGCACCCTTTGCAGCCTTGTATAGAAATAATAATTCATGGCTGCTTTGTTGTAGTCCGGAAAGATTCATTCACAAAGAAAAAGGTAAAATTGTTTCACAGCCTATAAAAGGAACCATTAAAAGAAGTACATCAGAAGAAAATGATCGCTTATTAAAAGAACAACTTCGCAGCAATGAAAAAGAGCAGGCAGAAAATGTTATGATTGTTGATTTAGTAAGAAACGATTTAGGAAAGGTTGCTAAAGCCGGGTCAGTAATAGTCGATGAATTATTCGGAATCTACAGCTTTAAATCGGTGCATCAAATGATATCTACCATTCGTGCGGAGTTGAAGACAAACAGTACTTTTTCTGAAATTTTAAAAGCTACTTTTCCTATGGGATCTATGACCGGTGCGCCAAAAGTACGGGCGATGGAAATCATTGAAGAACTGGAATTGTTTCGGCGCGGACTCTATTCGGGTTCGGTAGGATACATTGCACCCGATGGAAATTTTGATTTTAATGTCATCATCAGGAGTATTTTATACAATAGTGAAACTCAACAAATAGTATTTCCCGCAGGTGGAGCCATCACCGCCGGAAGTGATCCGGAGAAGGAGTATGAAGAGTGCCTTTTAAAGATGCAATCCATGAAACATGCGCTTAGTAAATAAATTTGCGAAGATGCGTTTGCAGGTATAAATTTTTTCCGGTATCGTATTAAAAAGTCTAACTTTGTTGGGTGTACTACCATCGATTAGAAAATAAAATTTTCCACTTCAGCCAGGAGACACTTGGGCTCGATGCTGCAAGTCCCCTACTTTTAGCAGTAAGTGGTGGAATTGATTCCATGGTGATGCTACATCTTTTCCACTACTTCTCATTCAACATTCAAGTTGCTCATTGTAATTTCGGATTGAGAGGTGCTGAATCAGATAAAGATGAAATTCTCTGTATGCAAGTTTGTAAAAAATTTGAAATTCCATTTTTTTCAAAAACGTTTGACACTACTACCTACGCCAATGAAAATGGGCTTTCCATTCAAATGGCGGCTCGCAAATTAAGGTATGATTGGTTTAAAGAATTAATGAGTTCGCATGCCATTTCTAGATTAGCAACTGCTCATCACCGAGAAGATCAAACAGAAACTATTTTACTCCATCTTATTAATGGAAGAAGTGTAAGAAGTTTGGGAGGAATTCCACTTAAAAATGGAAACATCATTCGCCCGCTACTTTGTGCTTCCAAAAGAGAAATCAAGGAGTATGCTGAAGCATGTAATATCATCTGGAGAGAAGATGCAAGCAATGCAAATACTGATTACGATCGCAATTTCATTCGGCATGAAATCATTCCTCAGATTGAAAAAATTAATCCTTCCATTCACTACACGCTGGAAAGCATGGGAAAAAGAATTGGAGATGTAAATTATTTGGCAGAACAATCTGCGTTAGATGTCATTCAACGAAATAAGGAAGTAAAGTCAGATCATACCATCATCCATTTTAATGAAATCTTAGCAAATCCATCCAAGAATTTTATTATGTGGATGGCTTTAAAAACATATGGTTTTCAAGAACAAATTATTCTCAATATTATTGATGCGCATCCGAATTCGGGAAGAGAATTTTATTCCAATGAATATCTTCTAAGAGTGGATCGTTCCACTTACATTATTGAAAAAATAAAAGCTGAAACCGTTTTCAAAATCGACATTGAATCTAAAGATGAGTCTATTTACTTGCCTTTCGGATTTTTGGAATTTTCTATTTACAATTACGGGCAAAGCGAATTAAATTTCACTTATGAATCGGTCGCTTACATTGATGCGGATAAATTAAAATTTCCTTTGCAAGTCAGATCCTGGCAAGAAGGAGATTATTTTTACCCACTTGGTATGAATCATCGCAAAAAACTAAGTGACTTTTTTATTGACGAAAAAATTCCCGTGCATCAAAAAAAGAAGCAACAAATTTTAACAAGTGGAGATGATATTGTTTGGGTTCTTGGAAAACGCCTAGATCATCGCTATCGGATTACTGAAGCAACCAACAAAATCTTCGAAATAGATTGGAAATATTATGACATCTAATATTAAATTCAGAGAAGTGCAATACCTTGGTAGAAACATGTATGGTTTATCGAGGAGATTGATTATGGCGATCTTTTGCTACATCGCTCATTTTTATAGTGAGGAAAAGGGAAATATCGAAGGAATTTTTTTTCTCGTAGGAAGTATCATTGCATTGGTAAGTTTTGTTCTGCTGTTCATCCCCTATTACACCATTGAATTAAAAGAGGATGTATTACTTTTAAAATCCTTTCAAAAAAAAGAAGTGAGTATTCCTTTAAATGTTATCAGAAAAGCAGATTTAGGAGTTTACAATCGTTATCATTTGAACAACCCGGTATTCAATGTGTTCAATGAGAATGAATTTCGTTTTTATGCTGAAGGTCGTAAAGCATTGCTTCTCAACCTCGAGGGTGGAAACATATTTAAAATCGGAGTAAAAAAAGCTGATCTTTTATATTCAGAAATCAAAAAATCCATCTCTTAAAAAAATCTGCTTCAAGGTTTTCGTTTACTTTTGTAACACCAATCAAAATTATAAAATACATGCAAAGAGGTCCCGTTTCAGAATTCATGATTAAGCACTATCGTCATTTTAACGCTGCTGCGCTGGTAGATGCGGCTGTTGGATATGAGCAGCATTTACTCGAGGGAGGCAAAATGATGATAACGCTTGCAGGTGCTATGAGTACGGCAGAGCTTGGAATATCATTGGCAGAAATTATTCGCCAAGGTAAAGTAGATATCATTTCTTGCACAGGAGCAAATCTGGAAGAAGACATCATGAATTTGGTTGCACATTCTCATTACAAACGAGTTCCTAACTATCGCGATTTGAGTCCGCAAGATGAATGGGATTTATTAGAAGGAGGATTCAACCGTGTTACGGACACATGTATTCCTGAGGAAGAGGCCTTTCGTCGAATTCAAAAACATATTTTTAAGCAATGGAAAGGAGCACAAGATGCAGGCGAACGTTATTTCCCTCATGAGTACATGTACAAAATGTTGTTGAGTGGAGAGATGGAACAGTACTATGAAATTGATCCGAAGAACAGTTGGATGATTGCTGCTGCTGAGCGAAATTTACCCATTATTGTTCCAGGATGGGAAGATTCCACAATGGGAAACATCTTTGCTTCTTATTGCATCAAGAAAGAATTACATCCTTCCACTATAAAAAGTGGAATAGAATACATGACTTGGTTAGCGGATTACTACATAAAAAATTCTGAAGGAAAAGGAATTGGATTTTTCCAAATTGGGGGAGGCATAGCTGGTGATTTCCCAATTTGTGTTGTACCGATGTTGTATCAGGATATGGAAATGAAAAAGATTCCATTTTGGTCTTATTTCTGTCAAATCAGTGATTCGACTACTAGTTATGGATCCTACAGTGGTGCTGTTCCCAACGAAAAAATCACCTGGGGAAAACTGGATATTCATACTCCTAAATTCATCATTGAATCAGATGCGAGTATTGTAGCACCCTTAGTATTTGCGTGGTTATTAAAGTGGTAAGTCGTACCTATATAAAATTTCAATAAAAACTTTCAACAACTAATCATTTGTCAGATTCTTTAGTCATCATACCCACTTACAACGAGAAGGAGAACATCGGAAAGATGATCCGAACGGTGATGACTTTGCCACATCCATTTCATTTGTTGATTATCGATGATAACTCTAAAGATGGCACTGCTGAAATTGTAAAAGCACTCCAAGAAGAATACAGGGATCGATTATTTATTGAAGAGCGAAGTGGAAAATTAGGATTAGGCACAGCATATATACATGGCTTTAATTGGGCATTGAAAAAAAATTACGATTATATTTTTGAGATGGATGCAGATTTTTCACACAACCCCGAAGACTTGGTTAGACTTTACAGAGCATGTACCGATGAGGGAGCTGATTTAAGTATTGGTTCTCGTTACATTACCGGCGTAAATGTAGTCAACTGGCCGATGGGCAGAGTGATGATGTCCTATTTTGCTTCGATGTATGTTCGCATCATAACGGGTATGCCTATCCGCGATACAACCGCAGGATTTAAATGTTATAAAAGAAAAGTATTAGAAACGATTGACCTCAGAAAAATTAAATTTACGGGTTATGCGTTTCAGATTGAGATGAAATTTGCTGCTTGGAAACTTGGTTTTAAACTCAAAGAGGTTCCTATCATTTTTACTGATCGCAGTGAAGGGCAAAGTAAAATGAGCGGCAGTATTTTTAGCGAGGCGATTTTTGGGGTGTTGGCTTTGAAATTGAAAAGTTATTTTCACAATTACGAGAAGAACTAATAATTCAGAATTCAGAATTCAGAATTCAGAATTAATTTTTAAATTCAAAATTTGAAAACGGATAAATACGATTTAATACTTCGACAAGCTCCCTCTGTCCTATAGCTATCGGGCTACTTCCCATCGAATTCAGAATTATTTTTTAAATTCAAAATTTGAAAACGGATAAATACGATTTAATACTTCGACAAGCTCCCTTTGTCCGATAGCTATCGGGCTACTTCCCATCGAATTCAGAATTATTTTTTAAATTCAAAATTTGAAAACGGATAAATACGATTTAATACTTCGACAAGAGCCCTTTGTCCTATAGCTATCGGGCTACTTCCCATCGAATTCAGAATTATTTTTTAAATTCAAAATTTGAAAACGGATAAATACGATTTAATACTTCGACAAGCTCCCTTTGTCCGATAGCTATCGGGCTACTTCCCATCGAATTCAGAATTAATTTTTAAATTCAAAATTTGAAAACGGATAAATACGATTTAACACTTCGACAAGCTCCCTTTGTCCTATAGCTATCGGGCTACTTCCCATCGAATTCAGAATTATTTTTAAATTCAAAATTTGAAAACGGATAAATACGATTTAACACTTCGACAAGCTCCCTCTGTCCTATAGCTATCGGGCTACTTCCCATCGAATTCAGAATTATTTTTTAAATTCAAAATTTGAAAACGGATAAATACGATTTAATACTTCGACAAGCTCCCTCTGTCCTATAGCTATCGGCCTACATCACACGGAATTTAGAATTATTTTTTAAATTCAAAATTTGAAAACGGATAAATACGATTTAACACTTCGACAAGCTCCCTTTGTCCGATAGCTATCGGGCTACTTCCCAAGGAATTTAGAATTATTTTTTAAATTCAAAATTTGAAAACGGATAAATACGATTTAACACTTCGACAAGCTCCCTTTGTCCGATAGCTATCGGGCTACATCCTAAGGAATTTAGAATTATTTTAGAAACATTCTTTTAAGATACGAATTATAAACCGCTGATTTATTATGATTGAATTATGATTTTGATTTAGCAACGATTTTGTCTGTTTCCATTTGAACAGAAATGCTGACAAATTAATATTTCAAACACAGTCTTCTCATCACTCTCATCTCTTCACTCTCATCTCTTCACTCTCATCGCCTCACTCCAAACTCCTCACTCCAAACTCTTCACTCTCTTCTCATCACTCTCATCTATTCACTCTCATCTCCTCACTCCAAACTCCTCACTCCAAACTCCTCACTCCAAACTCCAAACTCCCATCTCCTCACTCGCATCTCCTCACTCCCATCTCCAAACTCCCATCTCCCATCTCCTCACTCCAAACTCGCATCTCCTCACTCCAAACTCCTCACTCCCATCTCCAAACTCCTCACTCCAAACTCCAAACTCCTTACTCCTTACTCCTAACACGAATCAAACAAATTTCTCGCCTTTTTGCAATTTCACATCATTCACGAATTGACGAATCATTTGTTCATCGGATTTTTTACATACTAGGAGAATATTATCAGATTCTACAACAATATAATCATCGAGACCTTGCAATACGACTAGTTTATCTTTC
>Ga0209702_10006001_pt1 | contig 15994 bp, 10 predicted proteins | sample FRY01_FD_187210 | JGI IMG/M metagenome (GOLD analysis project Ga0209702, IMG submission 187210) | Freshwater microbial communities from Lake Fryxell liftoff mats and glacier meltwater in Antarctica - FRY-01 (SPAdes) (version 2) | ecosystem: Environmental > Aquatic > Freshwater > Ice > Glacier... | reverse complement strand
GAATAAACGAGTAAAGCTGAATCCATGTCTGAGCTCAGCTGTCAACAATCCAAGTATTGGTTGTTGATAACAGCGTTTGCGAGTTTGGATGAAGCTACGGAGTGTTTCGTAGTTTTCAAGTTTTATTGGTTCAGCCAACTCCCGATAATTATCGGGATTGTTTCTTTTGGGTCAAGCCAAAAGATATGAAGAAAAACTTTTTACAAAAGCTTAATAATATTGGTTATCCCCAGAAAATTGACCTGACCCTAAAAAAATCATTTTTTTTATTTTTTTACACCACCCTTTCCAAAACTTTAGTAGCAGTATAATATAAATATCCTTCAATATTTGGGTAGCCAATTTCTTGAAGGGTATTTGTATAACTCAATATTTGTTTTGCATATTTATTATTGGGTAACCCTGTTTTGTAATCTATTACAATTGTTTTGTCTTTTTTTAGAATTACTTTATCTGGACGAATAGTCTCGTTTTCAGAAATAATCAAAGTACTTTCACTTAAAACCAAGTCTTTGTTTTCAAATAATGAAGTATATGTTGCATCTGTTAAAATTTGAAGTAAATCATTGGATAAATCGTGTTTAAACTCTTCTTCGATTTGTCCGTTTTTTGAAAGGTTATCGATTATTGAAGGAATGTCCTCTTGTTTTTCAATGATTGATAACGCTAAGTGAAGTTGATTTCCATAGCGCTGTGCATCAGATAATTGATCTTTATCCGTTAACTCTTCTTGGTCCTGTAAAGAAATATCAGGGAACCATAGTTTGTCACTGATGTTTTTTGGGATAAAATAGGAAGTAGTTGTTGATTCTTCCTTCTGAATATGTTGGGTTCGTTCTCCAATTTGTAATGTAGTTCTGTTCTCTTCGGTTTGGACATTTTCAAATTGCTGAATAATATGTTCGAAAATTGCTCCAAAATCTTTTTCGGTTGAATATTGATTGGAGATATATAATCGGTTAATAGGTCGTGTGAACGCTACATAACAAAGGTTTACACTGTCTGTAATGGTTTGACCAATTTCGTTCAGAGTTATGTTTTTGATTACTTCAACAGGTGAATCTTTTCCTTGAGGTGCGTATAGAATTTTGTCTTTATCCTTTACTAAAAAAACATTATAACTGTTAAGTGAAAGTCTAAAATCTAGATTGGGTAACAATACCACTGGAAATTCTAATCCTTTAGATTTATGAATACTCATAATTCGAATAGCATTTTCACTTTCAGGTAATTGTACAGCAGATTTTTTTCCTTTCGATTGATACATTTCTAAAAAAGCTTTCAAATCTGGACCATGATTCAAGTCGAACTCATGGGTTAAATCAGCTAAATGATGTAAATATGGATTCTCTAACTCGTTTAAAAGTAGTAATTGATAGAATTTCTGAATTAAATCGTAAATGTTCTCGTATTTTTCAAAAAAGAGACTGCTTGATTGAAAATAATCGTTAATAAAGCGATCATCATCAAACTTTTTATATTTTTTACCTGTTGTTTGATTCTCAAATTCAGTTAAATAGGATTTGAATTTAACATATCCATTTTCAGGAAAGACACTGAAAAATTTTTCAGCGAATTTACGTTTTTCATTTTCACTTAAAGGATTCAGTCTTCTTTTTAAATAAGCAATTGTTAATTGTACAGTAGGAGAGCTGTCAACAAATAAAGAGTCTGCAGAAACAACTTCGTATTTTAATTCACTTAAAGCAATGGCCCATTTAGAACAATCTTTATTTCTGATGCCGAGAATACAAATATCACCTCTTTTAAATCCATCGTTTTCACATTGTTCTATCCATTCTACAATTTTAGCTACTTCATCTTCGGGTTCAGTATCTTTTTCGTTTTTAAGAGATGTTATTTCTAAATAGCCTTCTTTTTTAGACTTTGGGTGTTGAAAAATGGAATTATAGAAAGGTTTAAATTCATCTTCTAAATTGTCTTTTAGTTTCTCGAAAAACAGATTATTGAAATTTACAATAGTTGGAGAGGAACGCCAATTGTCTTCCAAAGGTAACATTTCTCCCATTTTTGTAAAATAGATAGATCGTTCATTTATTTTAGGATCTTGTTTGGGATTATATATAGCTGGAAGCGCCACAAATTGTTCAGCTACTCCATTTTTAAATCTGTAAATAGATTGTTTAGGGTCGCCAACAATTAAGTTCTTATTCTCTTGAGAAATAGATTCGTGAATTAACGGAACCATGTTCAACCATTGCAGATGAGATGTGTCTTGAAATTCGTCTAGTAAAAAATGTTGGAAACGCGTTCCTAATCGTTCATATATAAAAGGCGCATCTTCATTTTTAACTAATTCAGAGATTAATTTATTAAATTCAGAAATACGTATTAATTGTTCATCTTGTCGAATATCTTGTAGTTGTTTCCCCATAAACTGCAACAATGCCATGTTATGGAAATTCTTCAAATATAATTTTAGACTTGTATAGCTCGCAATTGCAATTTGCCAGTCTTTTTGTAGTTCAAGTAAACTTTGTTTTAGATTCTCAGGAAATATTTTTTTTGAGGGGGTATCTTCAGTACAGTATTTTATAAAAGAATCTGTAAACAAAGTTGAAGGAATTTCCGATATCGTATTTAGTTTTTGAATTGCTTTAGAAGTATTGGATGCTCCAGGAAAGTCTTTGTCATCTATTCCCTCTGATAAATATGATTTGTAAACAAGCTGACATTTATTAGCAAATAAATCATTTAATCTATCTTTTTCAAATTTTAAGCTTCTGTAACTTTCATTACTGAAATCGGATTCTAATAATTCTTCAACTAACTCAAAATAATTTTCCTTTTGTAAAATACTTGCAAACTTTATAAGGTTTTGTCTGAAATCCCATTTTTCACCAGCTTCAATGTTTTCTTTAGCGTATGTGAAAACAAGATCTGTCAGTTTACTAAGATCTTTTTGTCCAAGCTGACTCATCATCGAATCGACTACTTTTTCAATCACTTCAGATTCATTCAGAATAATCTCAAAATCGTTCGGTAAATTTAAATCACGACTAAAAGAACGAATTAACTTTAAATTAAACTTGTCAATTGTCATCACATGAAAATCTTCATATTGGTGCAAAATGTTTTTGAGTACTTTTTGAGCTCTTGTATGTACTTCTAAAGGATTAATTCCTATTTCTTCGCTAATTATTAATGCATAATTATCAGAATTTTCACCATATTTATCTGGAAAACTTAATTCATCCAGCGCTTGAACAATTCTACTTTTCATCTCTATTGCTGCCTTATTTGTAAAGGTCATAGCAATGATATTCGCAAATCGAGTAGTGACTATTTTTTCAGAAAGTAATAAAACAATATATTCCTTAACTAAATTGAATGTTTTTCCACTTCCAGCAGAAGCATTAAGAATTTTTAAAGGTTTTTTTCGTGTTACTTCCATAAGTGAATTGAATAGACAATAAATATAGTAATTACGTTTGAATTTTATAAAAGACTCAAGACTAAAAGACATAAGACCTTTTCACTCATAGACTATAAGATTCAATATTCAAAGACATAAGACTTATTCTCGCTCCCTCCTTGAGGAGGGTTGGGGAGGTGACCTGTTTAAATAGTGCTTGATCTGAAATTCAATGTATGATATAATAAATTTGGTTTTTTAATTTAATTAAACTTTTTAAATTAGATGAGTTTCATCCCTCTTAATCACCCCTCAATGGGAGAGACATAATAATGCATATTTCCACTTTTTAATCTCTTCCTCCCGAAAACAGAACTCTGTGGTTAAAAAATAGACATAAGACCGTTTCACTTTTAGACTCTATATGTTTAGACTTAATTATAGCAAAAACTCCGTGCTACTCTGTGAAAACAACTCTGTGTAACTCTGTGGTTAAACTCTAAAAATCACAGATCATCTTTTTTTCAAAACTTCCGTCATCATAATAGTAAATCTTAACTCCATCATATGATTCATCTACTATTTCTCCCATCAAATTAGAAATAGAGAGCAAATTTTTTCGATTATTGTTCCAGCTATTGTCTATTGATATTAAGTTCGAGAAAGTAGAAGGTTGAGAATGATAAATAAATTTCAAGCGATAATAATTTATACTTTTATTGAAGTTTAAATCTTTTACTTCATTTTTTTGAAGATATCCAGATGCACTCATTTTTATTAAATAAGATCCGATTTTATCATAATTTATTCCATCTGTTGTTCTTTCTAGTTCGTAACCATTAAGTTCATTATCAGAAAATAGTTCCCAAGAAATAATATTAGTGTTATTTGAGGATTTGCTTGTAAAAGAGATCAGTTGGAGAGGCAGAGGTTGTGCTGTTTCAAAAGCTCCAATCCAGGGAGAGATATCCCTTGAATTACCATCTAAATCATCGGTAACTTTTGCGCTCGTAAATAAATCTAATCCAGAATTTTCGATTATTCCATCTCCACCACTTGTCACACCTCCCAATGCATCAATTGTTAAAGTTCCTGTAACTGAATTTGAAGCACTACTATTGGTTTGGTAATCTGAAAAATTTGCATACGAGACATTGTTCCATACATTCGTATTTGCTTCAAGGTAATTATAATCATTACTCATGCCTGCCGCATTAACATTCCAAAATCCATAATGAGTACCCGTTCCTCCATTTCTGTCATTATAGAAAATGTTATTGTTTGCAATTCGAGTGCTTGCTGCAGTTGCGTTTTCTAAAACACAAGTAGAATAATCCGAACCACTACTAACTGAACCACTAATTTTAATCGTGTTGTGGTAATATTCTGTTGTTCCAGCTGTATTATTTCGAATTGCAATTAATTTTAAAGAATTTAGATTGGATTCATTGTCCATTATAATGACATTGTTTTTGTAAATCCAAGATGAACTTGTTCCATTTGAATAAATTCCATAATCCGTTGGTGAACCTAAAGCAGTATTTGAAAAGTTGATGATTTTAGTTTTTTCAAGTACTCCGTCAGTGTTATCTCCTCTTAAATAAATACCAATATTTCTTGTTGCAGTGGCGTCTGTTGTTTTGATTTTGAAATCATTTAACCTAACTTGACTAATAACGTTATTCAATCCAGTATTATACTGATAAATACCATAAATAGCCGTTGTGGCATAGGTGGATTCAGAATGAATTTGTTTAAGCTCTGTTTCGTTGATGCTGATTGAGCCTGTTCCACTTGAGTAGATCCCGAAAAACTGATTACCACTACCAGTATTTGCTGAGTAGATGTTTTGAAGAGTGTTGTTGTTTAGCGTGGCTGTTTTTGTTGTAGGTATTGAAAGTATAATTCCGTAAGAAGCTGAATTTCCATTGAGCACTATATTCTCAGAACTTGTATTTCCAATCGTGTTATTATTGCAATTAATATTTCCTGCAGAAGATGATAGATCGATGATGTATGCTTGTGAATTGCTTCCGTTTAGAGTTATTGATTGAAGAGAATTCGAATTAACTTCAATATCTCCAGCTATACTTGAAGAGAATAAATCGGTTAATCCTTCTCTTTCCGATGTTATGTTTTGAATAGTATTAGAAGAATTAATTACAGAGGAAGCTGTAGAGGTTTCTATAAAATACAAAGCTCCACTTGAGTTGTTTGTTAAATTAAAATTTTGGACAGTATTATTTGAAGCTATGAGTGCTCCACTTGAAGTATGTCTTCCTGCCATATAAATTGGTCCTGTTCTAGCGATGTCATCACTCATATTATTAGCGGTAGAATTACCAATTGTGTTATTAGAGAAGGTTACATTTCCAGATCCAGAAGAATAAAAACTGAGGTAGTTCCCTGCTGTGTTAGAGCCGTTTAAGCTGAATCCACCAATTTGGTTGTAGCCAATATTGATAGAAGAAGATGTTGCCGAGTAAAATAGCGCTGTACTAGCCGTTGCTGTACCTCCATTATCGTAAATTTGAATAGAGTTCAATCCTGATGTTCCTCCAATTGTATTTCCTTCTCCTACTTCTCCAATTGTATAGCCACCATTTCCTCCAGCAATATGAACAATGGAAAAAGATGGGGAGCTTGTGTTGATTGTTGTAAAATGTAAGTTTTTAAAATGGTTACTGTTTATTGTGTTGGATCCTGTAACTGTTGAAGCAATTGAAATTAAGTGGGCTTTTGAATTTGCGTTGTTAATAGTAAACGGATCTCCTCCAGCTCCTTTTTCTTGTCCTCCGAAATAATTATTGGTAATACTATAATCTTCTCCTTCATATAATCGAATAAAAGCAAATGTAATTCCAGATGATGGTGTGAAAGCTGTTGTCTGATAAAAGCTATTGGAAGTTATTTCCCAAGCAGTTGTGTTTAAGTATAATTGGATGTATTTTCTAGAAGCATCTTTAAAAGTTGTATTACTAACGGTACAATTAGATATTTCCCCTGTTTCTGCATAACTGGTGAGAAGGTAAGATGGAATTCCTCCTGAACTTTGGTTGATTTGGCAGTTGTTAATCGTAACGTCTTCTATAATTCCATTGCTACTTTCGCCTATCATTAATACACCAGCATCAGTATTTCCATAACCCAAACTAGTACTTTGATTTGACCCTTTTAAAGTTAAATAGTTAAAAAGAAGATTGTTGCAATCCCCCTCAATTTTTAAAGCGTGACCTTTTACTGTTTGATTATTTTCGATAGTAAAATTACCATTTCCAACTCCTCCTGGACGACCGTCAATTATTAAATTTGTTGCACTTGAAATTGAAAAGATGTCGTTTTCTGTTCCTGTGTTCAAAAAGTGTAAACCAACAACACCTAGTTCTGGACGTATTGTAACTGTATTTACGCTGCTTTTATTAGGTAAACTACCTAATATTATGGGTAGAGCTTCTTGAGTATAGTCGTCTTGAATTTCTATTGTGTAATAGGTTGAGGCGGTGCAATTAGTATAGGCATCTGAAATTGTTGTGAAATCGCCAGTTGAGCCTATTGTATAGGTTATTTGACTTGTGAGGTTTGATGTTGAAAACCAAAACAACATCGAAAAGATTAACTTTTTATTCATGATTTATGTGATTAAGAAATAAGCAGGTTTGTTAAACCTTAAAATGATTTATTTTAATTTTTCAGCACTTTCTAAAACTTTTGTTTTTAATTCTTCCATGTAATCTGCTAAAATTGTAAGCACTTCAGGATTTGAACTTCCTATAATTTTCGCTGCTAATATACCTGCATTTTTCGCTGCGTTTAAAGCTACAGTAGCTACAGGAATACCATTCGGCATTTGTAAAATGGATAGTATACTGTCCCAACCATCAATTGAATTACTTGATTTTATAGGTACTCCAATAACTGGCAATGGTGTTAGAGATGCCGTCATGCCGGGTAAATGAGCCGCTCCACCTGCTCCAGCAATAATAACTTTCAACCCTCTTTTATGAGCGCTTTTTGCATAGTCAAACATTAACTCAGGAGTTCTGTGAGCTGAAACGATGTTCATTTCGAAATCTATTCCAAAAGTTTTTAAGATGTCAGCAGCTTCTTGCATGATTGGAAGGTCTGATGCGCTTCCCATTATTATTCCTACTTCAGGCATGTTTTTTTATTTTTGGCAAATTTAGAAAGAAAATCGAAAATATGGAAGATAAAGTTTTTAAATCTAAAGGTCTGTTTTTTTAACCACGGAGTTGTGTTTCATCAAATATTCAAAAGTATCTATAATTAAATCTTTTAACGCAGTGGTCTTATGTCTTATAGTCTATGAGCGAAGCGGTCTAAAATCTAACATCTAAACAAAAATCACTTCACATAATCTTGTTTTTTAACCAACATGTATTGGTCATTTTCAAGTTTCAAATATCCTTGGTCATAGCAAAATAAATAAGTAGCTCCTTTTTGAGTTTTATAACTATTGGTGTAATAATGAAAATTAAAACCTTCTTCAGCTAAGGTAATTCCATCAACGGTGATTTTTCCCTTTGGGTTAAGTTCTGATAAAATTCGTCTGTTTTTTCTCAATATATTATTGATTCTTCTGATATATGAGTTAGCATCTTCATTTAAGCGATTGTTAAACGTATTTCTGCAATAGTCAGAACAAAATTTCTGATCTTTTCGACCTTTAAGTAAGTCTTTACATTCTAGGCAATTCCTTTTGTCCATTTGATATACAGATAAGTTTTAAAGAGCTGATTGTTAACAATATTTAACAGCAAAATTAACGATAAAAGGTGAATGTTTATCAAATTTGCAGTCGAAATCATTAAATAGTTATGTCAGAAATAGTTAATTCGAATCAAAACACTGGAGAAGCAATTCGTTTGCTTGGGGATAAAATTAAAACTGAAAATTATTTGATCAATCAACTGAAGCAAGAAGTTGCTAATGTGATTGTAGGTCAAAGCTACATGGTTGAGCGATTGTTAGTTGCTTTATTAGCAGATGGACATATCTTGTTAGAAGGTGTTCCTGGTTTAGCTAAAACTTTAGCAATTAAGACTTTGTCAGAAGCTATTCATGTAGGATATAGCAGAATTCAATTTACGCCAGATTTATTACCAGCGGATGTTACAGGGACTTTGATTTATAGTCAAAAAACAGAAACTTTCAACGTTAAAAAAGGTCCAGTTTTTTCTAATTTTGTTTTAGCAGATGAGATTAATAGAGCTCCAGCTAAGGTGCAAAGTGCTTTATTAGAAGCAATGCAGGAACGTCAGATTACAATTGGAGAAGAGACGTTTAAACTGCCGAGTCCTTTTTTAGTTTTGGCAACAATGAATCCAATCGAACAAGAAGGAACTTATCCTTTGCCTGAAGCTCAGGTTGATCGTTTTATGTTGAAGGTGCTTTTAGGATATCCTTCAAAAGAAGAGGAAAAGCAAATTATTCGTTCGAATGTTCGAAAAGAAGGTTTATCTAAAGTAAATCAAATCTTAAACGGAGATGATATAATAAGATGTAGAGAATTAGTAAGAGAAGTTTACCTTGATGAAAAAATAGAGCAATACATAGTTGATATTGTATTCGCTACTCGTCAACCTGAACAATATGGTTTAAATGATCTGAAAAATCTAATTGATTTTGGATGTTCCCCTAGAGCGAGTATCAATTTAGCATTAGCATCTAAAGCTTATGCTTTCTTGCAAGGGCGAGCATTTGTAACTCCTGAAGATGTGCGAGCAATTGCAAAAGATGTTATGCAGCATAGAATAGGTGTTACTTATGAGGCAGAAGCAGAAAACATTTCTTCTTCAGATATTGTTTCGACAATCTTAAATAAAGTACAAGTACCTTAAGACTTTTAAAATTAAGCGATAAAAATCTTGAAAACGGTAGAACTTTTACAGAAAATTAAACGTCTCGAATTAAAAACGAAAGGACTTACGAAGCAAATATTTGCAGGTGAATACCATTCGGCTTTTAAGGGCAAGGGGATGGCTTTTAGTGAAGTGCGCGAATATCATTATGGCGATGAGGTTAGAACAATTGATTGGAATGTAACGGCCCGTTTTAATGAGCCGTTTGTAAAGGTGTTTGAAGAAGAAAGAGAGCTGAATGTGATGCTAATTGTTGACGTTTCTTCATCTAATAGTTTTGGAACAACAGGAAAGACTAAAAAAGAATTAGCGATTGAATTGTGCGCAGTTTTAGCTTTTTCAGCCATCAATAACAATGATAAGATAGGAGCGATATTTGTTTCTGATAAAGTTGAAAAATTTATACCGGCGAAAAAAGGGAGAAAGCATGCTTTGTTAATTTTAAGAGAGTTAATTGAGTTTCAACCTCAAAGTTTAGGTACAAATTTAACGGAAGGACTTCGTTTCTTTAAAAATATTCAGAAAAAAAGATCCATTTGCTTTGTTGTGAGTGATTTTATTGATGAACATGATTTTTCAAAATCCATTCAACTGAATAATAAATCACACGATATGATTGCTATTCTTTTAAAGGATAGGGGAGAGTTTGAATTACCGAAAATGGGGATTATTCAAGTTAAAAATAGTGAAACGAATCAAATTACTTGGGTGAATTCTAATAGCGATGAGGTTAGAGATAATTACAAGGCTCTTTTTGATAGAAGATTAGAAGGGATTCAAAATGATTTCCAGAAGAACGGAGTCGATCATGCAGTTGTTTCAACAGAAGAAGATTTTGTGTTACCGTTGATTCATCTTTTTAAACATAGAAAGAAATGAAAAATGTTATTATAGTTATTTTACTTTTCTTTTGCTTTAAAAATGCAGTTGCTCAAAATCCTCAAACAATTGTAGAGAAAAAATCAATCTACATAGGTGAGCAGTTTTATGTGTTTTATAAATTGAACATTAATAAAGGCGATTCAATTCAATATACTCCTTATAGTACATCATTTGAAGGAGAAATTAAAACAAAGAAAAAAGACAGCTTAGGAAAAATAGATGTTGATATAATTGTTCCTTTTCAGGACAGCATCTACCAGAAACAAGATAAGTTAGTGTGGGTTGGAAAATACAAAGTAACGCTTTGGGATTCAGGATCCGTTATAATTCCTTCAACTACTTTACTTTTAAATGATTCGCTCGTTACTTTTCCATCATTTGAAATGCAAGTTGATTTAGCGAAGCATATTGAAGGGAAAGACATTTACGACATCAAAGAAGAATTTACTGAATTACCAGATGTCCTGAAGAGTTTGAAAAACTTTTTTGCTGACAATTGGATATGGATTGTGACCATTGTTTTATTAATTGCGATTATAGTATTCATTCTGATAAGAAGAAAAAAGAAAAAGGAATTAGCTTTAATCCTTTCTTTAGAAGAGTTAGCAATTCAAGCAATTCAAGACTTGAACAAAAAGAAATTATGGCTTTCAGGAAATTTGAAACAACATTACATTGAATTATCATTTATTCTGAGAGATTACCTTTCTAAAAAGTTAGCGTTGAATTTATTGAAAAAAACGACTGTTGAAACAACTTTACTATTGAAAGGGAAAGAATTCAGTTCTGAAAATATAAAATTGATTGAAGAAATTTTAATGAAGTCTGATATGGTGAAGTTTGCAAAGTCGCTTCCTGAAGAATATGAAATATTAAGAACTTCTAATCAGACGATTGATTTAATTAAAGAAGTTGAAATTTACAAATAGAAATGTTTAATAATTGGAATATAAATATAGTCGATTACGAATATTTGGAGCCAAATTGGTTGTGGCTTTTAGTATTGTTGCCTGTTATTTATTTTTTATTCATCAAATTAGAACGTTCAAAGTCAGTTGATGTTTATTTTACAACAACCTCTGAAGGACAAGAATCGATAAGTTCATTATGGATAAAAGGTTTACGAAAAGTCTTCCAATTTTCCTTTTTATTGTTTTTTGCATTAGTTGTTTTTGCTTTAGCAAAGCCCTTCAATTGGGAAGCCAAAACGGCTACAAATGAAGATTTTGAAAATGGGATTGACATTGTTATTGCTTTAGATGTTTCCATTTCTATGTATGCTAAAGATTTCGTGCCAAATCGATTAGAGGCGTCTAAGATGGTTGCGAAAGATTTTATCGATAGCAGAAAAACAGACCGAATTGGATTGGTAGTTTACGCAGGTGAAGCATTTACTGCTTGTCCATCTACTTTAGACCACGAGGTTCTTAAAGATCAGTTAGAAAAAGTAGACAGTGAGCACATCGATAATGGAACAGCAATCGGAACGGGTTTAGGTACAGCGGTTTCTCGTTTAAGAAATGATTCCATTCCTTCTAAAGTAATTATATTGTTAACGGATGGTAGTAATAATTCAGGTACTATTACACCTGAAATTGCAACAGAGTTAGCTGTAGCAAAAGATGTTCGTGTCTATACTATTGGTGTAGGAACAAATGGAGAAGCTTTGTCTCCTGTAATGACGCCTTTCGGTATTCGTTTTGAAAATGTTCAGGTAGAAATTGATGAAGAAACATTGATGAAAATAGCAGATGCAACAGGAGGGAAGTATTTTAGAGCGACAGATAACGAGGCATTGAAGTCGATTTATAAAGAAATTGAACAATTAGAAACATCTAAAATTAAAAGCAATAGCTTTAAAGTTGCAAAGCCTTCAAATCCTGAGCCTTTTTTAAAATGGGCATTGATTGTATTGATTCTTACTGTTTTTTCAAAACTAATCTTATTTAGAAATGAAGAATAATAGCGTTACTTATAATGTAAAAAGAATCGCAGTTTTCTTTTTGGCTTGCGAAATTATCTTTTGGGGACTAAGTTTCTTTATATATAGTATCCTTAGCAAAGGAGGAAGTAATGAATCGACATTACTATTGAAGACACCTGAATTACTATTCGCTTCTTTGATCTTGATTCCATTTTATGGTTTTTATTTTTGGAAATTCAGTAAATGGAATAGATTAGCATCATCTAATTTAGTGAGTATCGGAAGTTCTTTTTTTCAAAACATCAATGAACGTAAAACAATTATTAAAGTTTTTTTACTTCGAAATACAATTCTCTTTTTGATTTTTGCTTTAGCTCATCCGTTTTATGGTGAAAAAGTAGAAGAAGGCGTAAAAGAAAGTATGGAGGTAGTCATCGCTTTAGATGTTTCTAACTCAATGAATACAAAGGACATTGAAAAGAATACGTCTCGTTTAGATGTAGCAAAACGATCACTAATTCAGCTTATTAATTCGTTTAATGGAGAAAAAATAGGGGTCTGTGTTTTTGCTGGAGGCGCTTATGTTCAGCTTCCTTTAACAAACGATTATCCAGTAGCTAAATTGTTTATTCATGAAATAGAAACAGCAATGCTTTCTAACCAAGGAACAAATATTGATCAGGCATTTAAGACTTCGTACGAAATGTTTTCGAAAGAGTTAACTACAAAAGCTATTGTATTGGTTACAGATGGAGAGAATCATGAGTCTAAGCCGGGTAGCATTCTTTCTAAAATTAAAGAAGAAGACATTAAAGTTTGTGTTTTAGGTATTGGGACTAAAAAAGGGGGGCTTGTTCCATTGCAACCAAATAGACCAGAGCTTGGTTATAAATTGGGTGAAGATGGAAATTTTTTGATTTCAAAAGTGAATCCATCGTTTATTAAATCTATCGCAAAAGGAGTGGATGGATATGCTACTTTAACTGCTTCACCTTTTCCTAACCTGAATCAATTGATCGATCAAATCAAAAAGATGAAACGAAAAAAAGAGGGAGAGGTGCAGATGTCTATTAAAACAGATCGCTACCAATTCTTATTAATATTAAGCTTACTTAACTTAACCGCTTTTTTTCTCATGGTTTTTCAAAATAAAAATAAAGTCGTTATGAAGTTATTATTTCTTTTATTTATTGGGTTTAGCTCTCAACAAACAATAGCTCAATCGTGGAAAGATTCATTATTGGGTGCGAGAAGATTATATGAGCAACAAGCATACCCGAGAGCGTATGAAAAATACAATCGACTTCTAAAGATAATACCTAAAAATGTTAATATATCTGATGAGGTTGCTCAAGCAGCTTATAAAGCAGAACAATATAAAGCGGCAGAAGAAGCATATAAAGCAAAGTTGAAATCTCCTCAGCAAAAGCCAAAAGCAAGTACTTATCACAATATGGGTAATTCTCAAATGAAACAAGAGAACTATCAAGGAGCGATTGATTCTTATAAAAATGCATTAAGGCTAAATCCAAATGATGAAGAAACACGCTATAATTTATCAGAAGCCTTGAGGAAATTAAAACAGCAACAAAACAAAGATCAAAAAGATAAAGACGACAAAAAACCAGAGAATAAAAATAATTCGAATCACAATAAACCCAAAAAGGAGGAAAACAAGAAAGAGGATGGAGATAAAAAGGATGAAGGAAATAATCAGCCATCTATGTCCGACAATTCGGTTGATAAAATATTAGATAATTTATCAAAGCAAGAAGCTAAAACAAAACAAAAGACCCAAGAGCGTAAAAAAGGAAAAGGCTCAAGTTCTACTGGTAAAGATTGGTAATAATAATTTAGTGTAAAAATGAAGTCAGTTTTCAGTCAAATATTTTTTCAACTTTTCGTTATATTGCTTTCTATACAGGCGTATGCTCAAAAACCATTCATCGAACTTTCTGTTTCCACTGAAGAGGTTTCTGTAGGAGAGCAGCTTATGTTTACAGCTAAGTCAAACCTCGGAGGTAACATCGCAATAGAATTTCCCTCAGATTTTGAAAAAGGTTACAGTATGATTAATGGGATGAAACAAGAAATCGACTACACTTCAGGAAGATTTGTTTCTTTATATTATGTATCTAAAGATGGAACTTTTGAAAAACCTGGAGTATATACAGTCGGACCTGCAGTAATCAGTAGGGGAGGAAAGACTTATAAATCAAACCTTATAACAATTAGAGTTGTTAAAGGCAATTCTCAGAGTTCTCAAGGATCAAATACTGTAAACCCATCTGTTTCTAATCAAAAAAGTCCCGCTTTTGGTGTAATTAAGCTGTCTAAACAGAAAGTATATGAGGGAGAACCATTAACAGCAACAGCTCATATTTACGCAAGATTTCATCCGACACACTTAGAAAACTATGCACCTTTCGAAATGAAAGATGTTATGGATGCTCACGCTTTAAATAGCAAAAGTCAAATTAATTTAGAACAAAAAGTTTACAATGGCGAGCAGTTTTTTACATTTTCATTAGATCCTAAATTGGTTTTCCCTGTTAAAAAAGGTCCGCATACAATTAAACCATTCAGTTTAGACTTAAAGAATGGAATACGTGGATTCAACTTCAAATCAAACACACCTACTTATGAAGTAATACCTTTACCTTCTAATGCTCCTCTTTCTTTTAAAGGTGGAGTTGGCACTTATAGTGTAACCAGGTATTTAGAAGGTAATAAATTTAAGCAGGGAGATGTAGTTGTTTTAAAGGTAGAAGTTAAAGGAGGGGCTAATATCCATTTATTGCAAGAGCCAGCTTTGAATTTACCTCCTTCTATTCAGGTTTATGGTGACCCAATTATCAAAGAAAACTATCAGTTTGGAAATAGAGGAGCAGAAGGAACTATAACTTATACTTATAATGTACAACTGTTAGATTCGGGTAAGTTGATTATTCCACCGATGAAGTATTCATATTTCAGTTTAAACAAAGAGGAGTATATTACATTGGAAAATCCAACCATTGATGTTGATGTAAAAGGTGATCCAAATTTCGCATTAATGACTGATTTATTCACTACCGACTCAATTGATAATGGTGGAAATGAAGTTTTAGTTGATAATACTATTGTTCATAAGAAAGAGAAGCGACTAGATCCAACATTATTTATAGTAGGAGGGTTGGCATTGTTCTCGATAATTTTACTTCTCCTATTAATTAGAAAAAACAACAAAAAGGATCAAGTGAAACAAGAGGAGGAAATTTTAAAGGAAGATTTAAAGGAAGAAGTTATTCCTTACAGCCCAGCTAATGACATAAAAGAATTGGAACTACTATATGAGCAAGGAGTCGATTCTGATTTGTTTTATAAAAAGATTCAATTAATTATCTATTCACTTGTGAAGCAAAAATCACAGCTAGAAATGTGCAGTGTATTATCAGTAGCTAAGTCTAAAGAGTTGTTGCAAGCAATGAATTATAATGCCTCTTTAGTTGATAATGTTGATAGGATATTAAAAACGTGTGATGGTGCAAGGTATGGAATGGCTATAAATATTGATGAGAGAAATGAATTATACACTCTTTTTAATAGATCGATATCAGATTTGAGCAAACGCAGCTAGCGTTATATCTGCTTAAAACCAATCCTCTTTGAGATTTAAAAATATTTACTCTTTTTTATTCAGATGTTAGCTTGTTGTAAATGAGTGTTTTAATTTTTAATATTAAAATAATATTAATTTAGAGTTAAAAAAAGCTTGATAAAGTAAAAGAAGTATGTATCTTTGCACCCCGCAAACGAGCGGAATAAAAAAGTTGAAAAGATCGGAAATAATTTATTTTAAAATAAACTTCAAAAAAGTTTGGATAAATAAAATAAACGATTACCTTTGCCCTCCGCAAACGAGCGGAAGATTAAAAGTTTTATAGTTTTAAG
>Ga0209702_10006000_pt1 | contig 15994 bp, 13 predicted proteins | sample FRY01_FD_187210 | JGI IMG/M metagenome (GOLD analysis project Ga0209702, IMG submission 187210) | Freshwater microbial communities from Lake Fryxell liftoff mats and glacier meltwater in Antarctica - FRY-01 (SPAdes) (version 2) | ecosystem: Environmental > Aquatic > Freshwater > Ice > Glacier... | reverse complement strand
CCGTGTTTTGGTGTCCCAGTGCCAGGCCAGACCCAGCTGACCGACGGTGTCCTTGTTGATCTGATCGAGCGGGCTGTAACGCTGCTCGTCGTAAGTGCGACCGGTCGACAGCCAGTTGCCTGGCTCGCTGTTGGCATTGGTGATGCGGGCGCCGTCCACGTTGGCGTTCCCGCTCGGAACCGGTGTTGCAGCTGCTGCAGGTGCTACTTCGGAAGAGGCAGAGGCCTCGGGAGCAGCGGGCTGTTCTTGCGAACACGCTGCAAAAGTACAAAGAGTGAAAGCGATCACGAAACCGCGGACCGTCATAGTTGTCCCCCCCCACTGATAAACGGTTAGCGGAGCGAGTGTACCAGCAATGCGGCGCTAGAAAGGGCCACACGATGGCTGCCAGGAAGTGCCCGTGCGCAGCGCCCGGGGTGACCCCGTTCACGATTCGCGAACACGCACCACGGCACAATGTGCCGATGCAGACGTTTGCTGTACAGACCAGCGGATTTTCCCGCTTCGAGCTTTTCACCGCGGCCGCGGCGATCTGGCTTGGTCTGGGTTTTGTCAGTTTGTTTCTCGAGGCAGAGCACATCGTCACTGATGTCCACGGGCGGGTTTCGAAAGCGCTCGAGGACAGCCCGCTGCTTTGGTTCGCCGTCGAAGTTGATGGTCGGGAGGTTGTTCTGCATGGCGCCGCGGCAACGGATGCAGATGCGGCCCAGGCGCTGGCCAGGGCGCGCCAGGAGCAGGCGGCCGGTAGCGTTCTCTCCCGACTCGTCACCCTGCCGGCTGCATCGCGCTGCCAACAGCAGCTCGATGTGTTCAGCCGGGACAACCCGGTCCGCTTCAAAGCCGGCAGCGAAGAGCTCGAGGAAGGAAGTTTCGAAGCGCTTGAACGTATGGCGCTGTCCATTCGCCATTGCAGCCATCGGGTTGAAGTGGCGGCTCACACAGGACAGCGGGGAGACATCACCATCAATCAACAACTCTCCGCCCGTCGCGCCGACACGGTTGCGCGATATCTGGTTCGATCCGGTGTGGCCGTCCACCAGATTCTGGTGGTTGGTTATGGCGAGACACAACCTTTGATCGCTGGCGAGATTTCAGAGCAGACCAATGAACGGGTCACCTTCAGGGTGGCAGGAGTGTCCGTATGATCTATCTTGTCAGCCAGATCTTCATTTACCTCGTCATGGCGATTGCGACCGGTGTTGTCACAGGCTGGCTGCTGGCGCAATTACGCAGTCGGACGGTACTGGCGGGTGTCTGCTCGCAGGTCAACCAATTGCGTCGCGACCTTGAGCGTCGGGATGAGGCTCTGGTGCTGGCAGAGCAGCGGGTGGCGGAGCTGTCTACCCTTCCGAAGGGTCCAAGGGAGTCTCCGGCGCTCGCCCTAATTGCAGCGGAACTGCGAGTGCAGTGCGAAGAACAAGCCACGCAGGTCAATGATTTTCAGGCCGAACTTTTAGGCGTGCGGCAGGAATACAGTGCCTCGCGTGCAGGCGAAGAAGCGAGCAACAATCTGATCACGGCACTGCATACCGAAATTGCTCGGCTGCGGCAGGAACTCCAACAGCGGAGCGCGGTGAATCCAAAGCAGACCGCAGCGCTGGAGCTTGCCAACAAGGAGCTGGAAGGACGGCTGGTCCGCAAACTCAGTGAAGTGGATCGGCTGGAACAGGCGTTGGCTGCAGAGGAGCGTCGCATACGCGAGTTCGAGCGGGAGCGAGACCTGCAGAACAAGTCTTTGCACGTACTGCATCAACAACTCGAGATGGAGCGGGACCAGCCGCAGCGGGCTGCGGGCTGACAACAGGTCAGCCCCGCGCTCAGCTCATCGGATCAGCGATGTTGTTCCAGGTGTGCCCAGCCGTCCACTTCGGCAATGATTTCGTCGAACAGCTTCGTCGCAGCTGCCTTGATATCACCGCCACTGATCTGCACGCTGCGCGAACTCAGCCCGGGAATGCGAGCAATCATGGTGGTGCCGGAAACCGAGTAGATGCCCGGGTATTTTTTGCCGTTGCGCACTATCGGCATCTGCGTTGGAGGGACAATCATGCTAACTCCGAAGAAGCGGTCTTTTCCCTATTCTCCCGAAGCTAGGCCCGCCTTTCCAGTGCCGCAGTGGCCGGGCCGCAATTATTGACGATCAACGGATGGCGGACGCAGATGGCGTAGATGACCAGGATGAACAGGCCGCAACCAGCTGACACGGCTATCGTTGGACCGAAAGGTTCGGCGAGGCCGCCGAGAAAGAGACCACCGAGAGGCCCGAGACTGTAACCGATGGCGTGGATGCCCATGACTCGACCGCGCAGGTGATCGGGCACCGTCAACTGCATGACACCCATCGAAGTGACCATGAATACCGATGACAGCGTGGCTGCCAGGAAAGTGCAGACGAGCGCTGGAACGAGCCAGCCGGCCGCGGCCACCCAACTGAAGGTCAACGTCATGATTGCAGTTGCCAAGGCGCACCCAAACATGATCCACCCCAGTCGATCGTGATGCTGGAAACCGCTGGCAGCAAACGTGCCGACCACACTCCCGAGCCCACCCATCGCCAGCAGGTAGCCGTAGACCCGTTCGTCGCCACCGATCGTGGATGCAAAGACCGGCATGATCTGCGTGTATGCATTGCAGAAAAACATGCCGGCGAATGTGACGATCAGCAGCGGCGCAAACACCTGGTTTGTTGCGATGAAAAGAAACCCTTCGACCATCTGCCTGATGGGGCTCAGAGTCGCGACCACAGGCACGTGCACGCGGATGCCTGAAATCACCACGAACATGACCAGATAGCCAATTGCACCCAGCGCGAACAGAAGCCACGTGCCGTTGGTGGCGATCAGGAGCCCACCTAACGCCGGCATGGCCATTCGTGTTGACTGCCAGATGACCGCATTCAGCGCAGTAGCGTTCATGAATGCATCCCGATCCACTAGCAGGGCGTAGATCGAAACCCTCGCGGGCCAATCCAAGCCCGTTATCAGGCTTATGCTGGCAGCGATAGTGAGTACTTGCAAAAGGCTGATTGCATCCGTTGCATCAAGCACTGCCAGAAGGGCCAGCAGCATCGAGGTGAGGAGGGATGTACCCATCATGATGAGGCGCTTGTCGACGCGGTCCGCAATTACTCCGCCAACCAGCGTCATGAGGATGTTGGGGATCGCGATCGCAGCACCCAGCAGGCCCAGGTGCCAGGCTGATCCGGTAAGCTGAAACACCAGCCAGCCCTGTGCAAGCGCGGTGAGCTGCGAGCCACCAACAGATGCAAATGACGCCAGCCAATAGCGGCGATACAGGGGGAACCCCAGCGCCGGAAATCGGGTGGCGAGAAAATTGTTCATGCTGCTGGGTATAGTAAGTCGAACTTACAGATAGGTGCCCGCATGACCCGGTGCTTCCTGCTTCTCCTTTGTCTGATGGTTGGCCAGGTTTTTGCCCAGGCACCGATCGTTGTAATGATCTCCATGGACGGCGTGCGCCATGACTATCCGGCTCGTGAGGGCCTGCCCTCGTTTGCCCGCATCTTGAAGGAAGGCGCGCACGCCATCCGCATGACGCCGGTGTACCCGTCGAACACCTTCCCGGGTCACGTTGCTCTGGCCACCGGTACGTACCCCGACATACACGGCATCGTCGACAACAGTTTCATCGATTCGCAGCGGGGGCGTTTTTCGATGTCAAATGATGCGAGCTGGCTACTCGCGGAGCCTATATGGATAGCGAGTACCCGCCAGGGCATCACGACCGCGACCTACTTCTGGGTTGGCTCCGAGACGGATTGGCAGGGCCAGAAACCCCGCTACCGAATGGCGCCATTCGATAGCAGACGCCCCGAGTCAGAAAAAGTCAGCCAGATCCTGGCTTGGCTGGCCTTGCCCGAAGCCTCGCAGCCGCGCCTCATCATGAGTTATTTCGCCGGCACGGATCACGAAGCCCATCGTTTCGGACCAGACAGCACCAAGGTTCAGGATCAGTTGGTCACCCAGGATGCTGCGCTGGGCGGGTTGCTGGACGGCATTGATGAGCTCGGTCTGTGGCCCGCGTTGACCTTGATCGTGGTCAGTGATCATGGAATGACGCCCATGGGCGCTCATATCGATCTGCGCAGCGCACTCGATTCCGCCGGGATAGAGGCTGAGATCACCGGATCAACGGTCGCACACGTTCATCTCCAGGACTCTGCACAGATCACTGCTGCCCGGGCCGCACTCTCTGCGCTGGAAAATGTTGAAGTGCGAAGCGGCGACGAGGCAAAGCCACTGCGTATCGCGCCATCGACGCGGATGGGCGATCTCGTCGTGATGACAAAGCCTCCATTCACGTTCGCGAGTGCCGACGGTGCCGAAGGAGTGACCGAAGATGTGTTGAGCTTTTTCGGCTGGGATTTTGGCGGGCACGGTTATGCGCCGGAACTACCGGATATGGGTGCGATCTTCATGGCCAAGGGCCGGGGCGTGGCGCCAGGACGCTCAATCGATGTCGTACACCAGATCGATGTAGCTCCGACAGTCGCGGCATTGCTGGACATCGAGCCACCCGCGCAATCGGAGGGTCGAGTCATTCCACTAGACTAATGAACAGTGGAACGCCTGCTGTAGGAGCGGTCTCCGACCGCGAATGAGAAAAGAGGAACAATGGATTCGCGGTCGGAGACCGCTGCCGCTAAACAGCTCAGTCACAACCTGAGTACAGCTTAGGCACACGCTGGATACAGCTTAGGCACTCATATGCTGTCGACGCACATGCCAAAGACGCGTCGTGAATATCAGCAGCAACGTCACTACGAGCGTGCCAACCACAGGTACCCATACGGCATTGCGGGGTCCAAAAGCATCTACGCACGCACCCAGCACGGCGCTGCCGATCGGCATGCCACCCATCATGCCCAGCGAAAATACGGAAAGCAGTCGTGCCCGATGAGATTCCGGCGCCGCCTCCTGCACGATGGAGCGTGACATCGTCATACCCATTCCGCCGCAGACGCCCCACAGATATATGACGAAATAGAATACTGGTTGCGACAACTCCTGGGTCAGCACGCTGAGCATTGACAGGCTGACCAGGCTGCCGATCAGAAGTGCGCGGCCGGAGTTTTCGATACCACCCCGCCGCATCAGCCAGAAAATCGTCGTGCTGCTGCCCAGCATGTTGGCTGCAAAGGCCATGGCGATCTCCTGTGAACTGCCACCGTAGATGTCCCGAATCATGAGCGGCAATACGACGATGTAACTGCCTGCGAAGAAGAGACCCGTTGAAAAGGCCTGTATCACCACCGGCCGTATCGTCTCCGATTGCCAGGCCATGCGCAGACCTTCGGCGATATCGCGCAACGGATGTTGCCGCGGAACTTTGGTTGTGGCCGGCTGCGCGAGAGGAATCTTCCGGGTCGCCAGTAGCGCGCACAACATCGCGGTGCTCTGCAGCAGCAGCACGATCGTGATTCCCACACTCGATGCCATCGCGCCAATGGCAAAGCCGACGATCTGGATCGAAAACTGCACACCGATGACAAGAATCACCACGCGCTGGATTTCTTTGCCGGCGATGCGGTTCAGCAATGCATCCCTCGCCGGTTGCGCAAACGCGCCAAGCGTTCCGCCAAATACCGCCCAGCCGATCAACACCCCATACGACAGCATGCCGTGCCAATCCAGCAGGGCGATGACGAGCGGTGGAAGGAGCATGATGGACTGGATGAACAGCAGCAGCTTCCGCTGATCCACCCGATCACCCAGCACCCCGCCCCACAGCAGCAGGAGCAACATGGGAATCTGGCCGGACATCTGCGCAAAGCCCACCCGGGTTGGCGACTCATTCAGATAGACAGCCACCAGATACGGGAAAAGCACCATCTGGATGCCGCCGGGAATGAGGAACAGCGCCGAGCTGGTGAGATACCAGCGGAGACCGGCAGTCATCGAACCACCTGAAGTTGATAGTGCACAATGTCGGGATGGTGACGTATCGCGGCGTGATCTACCAGACAAGCTATCGCATCGAGCAGGGAAAGCCGGTGGTGCAGGCTTATGGGCGGCTTGAGTCTGGCGACTCCTTTCTCTTGCGAGACACCCGGGAAACACCGCACTTCTATATCCGCACTGCCGATGTCCCGAAAGCGGCCTATATCGTCAAAGCCACAGCTACTGGCTGGACAGACATGTCAGGACAGCCCATGGCGCGTGTTGATGCCACGACACCACCCGACGTTCCGCCCATTCGTGATCGTTTGTCAGCCATGGGCATCGAAACCTTCGAAGCCGACTTGCGATTTGCGATGCGTTATCTCATTGATCGCAGCATCCGCGCCGGGGTCGCCATCGAGGGTACGCCACGAGCCGGCGACGGCGTGGGCTGGGTATTCGACGATGCAAAGGTCACGCCCTCTGATGCGCACATCAAACCGCGGGTGCTGGCCTTTGATATCGAGACGTCACCCAAGGCGACGCGTCTCCTGGCCATCTCGATTTATGGCCTCGGCACCGATGAAGTAGCGATTGTTGATGGCACCGGCCGCGCAATGCCAGAACGTGCAATCGCCATGAAGGACGAAAGGGCGGCGCTCCTGTGGTTTGCCGAGCGACTGCGGCAACTGGATGTCGACATCATCACCGGCTGGAACGTCGTCGACTTCGATCTCGCCACGCTGGCCCGAATCAGCGAACGTCTCGCCATGCCGTTCATGCTGGGACGCGATCGTGGCGGTGTGCGGATCCGTGTGGCAGAAGGTTATTTTGGTAGCGGCAACGCAACCATCAATGGTCGTGTCGTGCTTGATGGCATTGATCTGCTGCGTGGCGCGTTTGTGCGGATGAATGACTATTCGCTCGATGCGGTGGCGCGCGAAGTGCTCGGTGAAGGCAAGGCAGTGCACGGAGACGTGAATGATCGGGTGGCCGAGATCCTGCACAACTATCGGCACGATCTGCCATCGTTTGCGCTGTATGCCCGCACCGATGCACGACTGGCACTGGCCATTGTCGAAAAGCTTGATCTGGTCGAGCTGGCCTTCGCACGTTCGCGGTTGACCGGCATGATGCCGGATCGTGTCGCCGCCAGCATCGCGTCGTTTGATGCCGTTTATCTTGAGGCGCTGCATCGAAGGCACATCGTCGCACCATCGGTTCGATTTGATGACTCCCGTGTTCATGCCGCGCAAGCAGGTGGACAGGTGTTCGAGCCAATCACGGGAATGCACAAGCTGGTATGGGTATTCGACTACAAGAGCCTCTACCCGAGCATCATGCGTACCTGGGGAATCGACCCGCTGCAGTTTGTTCGCGCCGAAGGGCTGCCGGATGACCGTGTGACGCGGCTTGTTGCCGGTGCACGGTTCGCTCCGGCGAACGCCGATGAGCCGGCGATATTGCCGACGTTGCTGGATGATCTTTTTGTTGCGCGAGAACGCGCCAAGAAAAACAAGGACAACATCGCCTCGCAGGCCATCAAGATCCTGATGAACAGTTTTTATGGTGTGCTGGGCACTCCAGCCTGTCGTTTCTACAACCCGGCGATTGCCAATGCGATCACGGGGCAGGGGCGATACCTGCTGGGCTGGTCGAAACAATGGTTCGAAAGCCGTGGCTATCGAGTGCTCTATGGCGACACCGACAGCGTGTTTGTGCAGGCAGGGCTTGATGATCCGAACGCGGCGCATGTCCTGGGCCTGTCTCTGGTCAAGGCGATCAACATCGATCTGGCCGCACACGTGCAGTCCATGTCCGGTGTCGAAAGTAAACTCGAACTGGAATACGAAAAGCTCTACGCCAAGCTGTTTCTTGCTTCCCTTCGACATGGCTCAGGTGGTGCACGCAAGCGTTATGCAGGTGTGTTGGCAGGCCAGACGACGCCCGAATTTGTGGGTATGGAAGTGGTGCGTCGCGACTGGACGGAGCTTGCCAAGCAGGTCCAGCGCGAACTGTATCTGCGACTTTTCAGCGAACAACCGGTGGTGGGCTATCTACACGATATCGTGGATGCGGTTCGGCGCGGCGCGTGTAACGACCTGTTGGTCTATCGCAAGGGACTGCGCAAGGACATGCGCGAATACACCACCAGCACGCCACCCCATGTTGCCGCCGCACGCAAATCAAAATCGAAGCCCGGCAACATCATCGCGTATGTCATGACCCAGGCCGGACCAGAACCGGTGGATGGGATCTCCGCACCGTACGACCTTGAGCACTACATCGAAAAGCAGGTTCGTCCGGTGGCGGAGCCAGTGCTTGCGGCGTTGGGGCTCGACTTTGCCCAGGTGGTGGGTGATGACCGCCAGTTAGGCCTGTTCTGATCCTGGCCTGAAGTTTGCGATGCGGGTGTCGGGTGTGTCAGTACGCATCGCCATCCTTCTGGACCATGGTGATACACATCCGTGATCCACTCATCCGCGCTGATCTGTTCACCTTTGAACGTTCCGGTGTTTTGGCCGCGACCGGTCACCACAGCCGTCGTGCCATAGAAGGCAACACTGGTCATCGAGTCAGGTGTGAGAATTGCGCTGCCGACCACGTGCAGGATAGCGTCGCGACTGACTGGCCCACTTTCAGGGGTGACCAGAACCCAGTCGTCGGTCGTGCACGCTTGAATTGTCAAAACGTCATTGGCAACCATGGCCCGATTGAAAGAGTCTTCCCGCTTTTCGAAAAAAGCATGTTCCGCAGGGGTTGGCGCCATGATGCCCGGTCTCCGAGAAGTTCGGACGAGAGTGGCTGCTTGCGATGCCGGTGTCTTGAACAAGACCGTCAGCGGCCTGGTGAGACGATCGCTGTAATACTGCTGGTCGACACATGAGTCGACTTGTACTCTCCGGCATCACAGTGCGCTGGACATCTGGGTTTCGCGTCGTGAATACAGGATCGCCAACACACTTGCGCCTGCCACAATGCAGATCATCAGACACCACATCGGCGCGGTAGCCGATAACAGGATCACCGCCGCCGTGACCATCCCGATGAGTCGTGCCAGTTCCACGGTTGGTGCGTGGGTTCTGCCTTCCAGCAATGCACCTTGTGTGTAGTAGCCAAATGCCAGCAGGACGGCGAGCGAATAGACCCACAGGCGACTCAGCTCGCTTTCAAAGCCGATCAGCACAAAGGTCGCGATCACCAGCAGCCAGAAATGGACGAACGTATAACGCTTGGTGAAGTCAGTGATATCCGGGTCGAACCTGGGTGCCTGCCAGTCATGCAGTGTCTGGTTGGTACCTTCGGGCTTGAATCCCGGGCCCTTGAACCAGAGCGCGAATTTGTCACTCCATCGGGTTGCAGCCCTGCTGTCACGCCAGCCTTGCACATAAACATGCAGATTTGCCCACAGCGGGTTGAAGCTGTTCAGCTGCTCCGTTATTCCATACACGCAGGGTTCACTTTCGCGCTCGTCTTCAAACGTCCCGAAGATGCGGTCCCAGATGACAAATACACCGCCGTAGTTCCGATCGATATAACAGGGGTTTTTCGCGTGGTGTACACGATGATTGGAAGGGGTCACCAGGATACGATCGACAATCCCCAGGCGTCGTACATGCTCGGTATGCACCCAGAACTGGTAGATGAGATTGACGCTGCCCACGGCGATCAGCATGGGGGTCGGAAAGCCGATCAGATAAAGCGGGGCGTAGAAGATGCCACCGAGGAATCCGGTACTGGTCTGGCGCAAAGCGGTGGACAGGTTGTACTCCTCGCTCTGGTGGTGCGCGGCGTGGGACGCCCACAGGATTCGCCATTCATGACCAAAGCGATGCAGAAAGTAGTAACACAGGTCGTAGAGCACAAACGCGGCCACCCAGGCCAATGGGCTCTCCATCGGAATGGCAAGCAGGGTGTGGCCGTCCAGAATCCACTCGAACAGAGTGCCGAAAACCCCCAGCCGAACAATGCCCATCAGTCGCGACAGCGTGCCCATCGACAGACTTGCCAGGCTGTCATTCAGCCGGTAGGGATGGTGCCCGGTTACCTTTGCATAGACAAACTCAAGCAAGATCGCGAGGATGAAAAATGGGATGGCATAGGGAACAAAGTTCATGGCGGTTTACGTATGAGCGCGTTGGCACGCGCCTTTGTGTGGATCATTGTGGCCTATTTTGCCGCGCTCGCGCTCGCGGTGCCAACGCTCCGCTGGGCAGTTGCCGAAGGGTATTCCTCCACCTGGGCCGCGGCGATTGCGGATGTGGTGGCGACCATCGTGATTTATGCCTTCAGTCTCGCCTTCCGGAACGCGAGTTTCTATGATGCCTATTGGAGCGTGATTCCACCGTTCCTTGCCGGCTATCTGATGTGGGCGGCGGGCGGCGTGGATCTGCGCGGTGGTATTGCACTGGCGATTGTCCTGTACTGGGCAGTTCGTCTGACGGCCAACTGGGCCAGAGGCTGGACGGGTCTGGATCATGAAGACTGGCGCTATATCAACCTGCGCGCACAGACCCGCGTGTTCTATCAGCCCGTCAACTTTTTCGGTATTCACCTGTTCCCGACGATCCTCGTCTATTTTGGCTGTTTGCCGTTCTGGGCCATCGGGGCAAGTGACACGCCACTGTCTTGGATCGACGGCATCGCCGCTCTGTTGGGTGTGGCGGCGGTCTCGCTGGAGTGGAAGGCCGACGAAGAACTGCGAGCGTTTCGCAGAGTGTCTTCCGGAAGTGGCCGCGTGCTCGATACTGGTGTGTGGGCCTGGTGCCGTCATCCTAATTATCTGGGCGAGATCCTGTTCTGGGCGGCCATCGCATTGTTTGGTTATGCGGCGAGTGATAAACCCTGGGTATTCATCGGTTTTGGCATGATGGTGGTGCTGTTTGTCGGGGTCAGCATTCCGATGCTGGAAAAAAAGCAGGTCGAGGCCAAGCCCGCCTATGCGGGTTACTTGCGCACAACCGCCATGCTGCTGCCGAGTTTCTGGAAGTGAATAACCTCTGGCTGCTCGTTGCGTGCGTGCTCCTGTCTTCGGCCACCGCGGTTCAGGCGATCTGTCCGCTGGTGATCGCCCATCGTGGTGCCAGCGGCGAACGACCTGAGCACACCTTGGCTGCTTATCAACTGGCAATCGAGCAGGGTGCCGACTTCATCGAAGTCGATCTTGTGCCAACTCGAGATGGCGTCTTGATCGCCCGTCATGAAAACGCGTTGGCGCTGGTCGCACTTCAACCTGACGGCACGATCACCAGGGTTGATGGTGCGCCTGTCATCACTGAAGCGACGACCAATGTTGCGACAAAGCCTGAATTCAGCGATCGATTGACAGTCAAGGTGATCGACGGGCGCCCGATGGGTGGCTGGTTCAGCGAAGACTTCACGATTGCCGAGATCAAGACTCTGCGCGCACGGGAACGAATGCCTGCCGTGAGACCGGCCAACACGGCGTACAACGACCAGTTCGAAGTGCCGACTTTTACGCAAGTGCTTGAACTTGCCAGGGCCGGTACGACAGGTGTTTACCCGGAACTCAAACACTACACCTACTTCATGAATGAGGCGTTGTCGACGACGGGCCAGCCCATACGCAATGATACGCTGCTGCTGTTGATCCGCGATCTGCTGGCAGCAGACTTCGAAGATCCTGCGCGTCTTTTCATTCAATCATTCGAAGTTGAGCCGCTGCTGCGCTTGCGCGCGCTCGCCGAGGCAGAGGAGACACCACACTGGCCCAGGGTCCAGTTGGCCGGCACCCCCGAGGGTATACCGTACGATCTTGTGGCCCGCGCGAAATCGGGCACGTTGGATGGTTTGTCAGCGCTGTTTGCGGTGTACGGTGGCGCGCCACGGGTCATGACTTACGGTGAACTCCTGGCGGAGCCCGCCAAGCTCAAGACGAGCCATGCCGACGCCGTAGGGCCGGCATATCAAGCCTTGCTGGCCGATCGGGCGCTCGGCCCCCGTCTGCAACAGGCCGGCCTCGCCATTCACGCCTATACCCTTCGACAGGAGGCGGTCTTCCTCCCCGATCAGATGTCATTGCCGGCGTTATCTGCAGAACTGCGCAGGCTCGGGGTGGGCGGCGTGTTTACGGACAATGTGCCCCAGGTGCGTGACGCCATGGCGGGCTGTCGCGAAGATTGATTGACCCGCAAACCCTGTGCCGACAGGCCAGATTCCGGAGTAACCCCAGTGCCAGTGAAGTTCCCGTTCGGTACCGAAGACGAACAGTTCCGACGCGAGGTCCGCACCTTTCTCGCGTCGGCACTGACCGACGACCTGATCAAGGCGAGCCGCCAGAACTCCGGCATGTTTGTAGACCGTGCCACGGCTCAGAAGTGGCAGGAAAAACTTCATGCGCAAGGTTGGGGAGCAGTCCACTGGCCGAAGGAATATGGCGGCACTGGCTGGTCGCAGACAAAGCTGTATATCTGGCGGGACGAGTGCGCGCGTGCCGGCACGCCGAGTGTTCTCAATCAAGGCTCGTCGCTGCTGGCACCTGCGCTGTTTGCTTTTGCGAGCGAAGAACAGAAGACTTATTACCTGCCGCGAATGCTCACCGGCGAACACTATTGGTGTCAGGGTTATTCCGAACCCGGCTCCGGCTCTGACCTTGCGAGCCTGAAGACACGCGCCGTGCGTGATGGTGATGAATACGTCGTCAACGGTACAAAGATCTGGACCACACACGCACACTTCGCCGACCACATCTTCTGCCTGGTACGGACATCAACGGACGGCAAACCACAGCAAGGCATTACCTTTCTGCTGATGCGCATGGACCTGCCGGGCATTCGTGTCAAGCCGATCATCACGCTGGCCGGAGATCACGAAGTCAATCAGGTCTTCTTCGACAACGTGCGGGTGCCGGTTGCCAATCGTGTTGGTGCCGAAAACCTGGGTTGGACAGTTGCGAAGCATCTGCTCGAGTACGAACGTGGCAGTGGTGGCGTTTCTGCCGGGCTCAAAATTGCCCTCGACGAACTCAAGCGTGTTGCAGCCATGTCCGAAGGTGGGGCACCAGCACTCCTGGAAGATCCGTCGTTTGCGCAGCGACTACGGGCGCTGGAAATCCGCTTTGAGGCACTCGAATTCATGGAAATATCTAATCTCGCCCGGATGTTGTCGGGCCAACATCCGGGTTCTGGCGCGTCGTCTCAATTCAAGATCGCGTCGGTGGACGTTCAGCAGACCATCGATACACTCAGACTTGAGGCAGTACAGTATTTTGGGCTTCCCGATCACACGGTGATCTCGTTGAACGGCAAAGGCGGAGAACGCGTTGGCCCGGAACATGCGGAATCGGTCGCTGCAGATTACCTCACCAGCCGGGCCGCATCGATTTACGGCGGATCACATCAGGTGCAGCGAAACATCATCGCCAAGGCTGTACTGGGACTCTAGCGCTGCCCGTACCCCACAAGTAGTGCCGGACAAGTTAGCGCCGACGCCGTAGGGTGTCGTCATGGAAACGCAGAGCCAGATCAAGCGTTGGCTGAGCGATCCGGCGGTCATCGCCGCGATCTGCGCGGTGTTGTCGAGCGGTGTACACGAACGGCGAACGGGATTGGCGCGACAGCTGTGCGAGCAGCATGGATTTCGTGATGCCCGCGGCCAGTGGCAGACAGCCGGTTGCCTGAAAGCCTTGAATGAGCTGTCGCAGGCGGGCCATTTCGTGTTGCCGGTGGCGCGATCGCGTCCCGGCCGAAGCACGCCTCGCCGGCTGCGCGCACCGGTACCCGCGCCGCAAGGTGTCCCGGATGATGTCGGTGCAGTCCAGGGCCTGCACCTGATCCGGGTCGACGATGACGCGGCGATGCGGATCTGGAATGAACTGATGCTTGGTGAGCATCCACGCGGCGCGGGGCCGCTGGTCGGCGCGCAGATGCGCTACCTGATCGGCTCTGCGCATGGCTGGCTGGGTGCGTTCGGCTTTTCCGCCGCCGCGCTGAAGTTGCGCGACCGCGATGCCTGGATCGGTTGGGACGGCGCGACGCGATCGATGCACCTGCACCGGCTGGTGTCGATGAGTCGGTTTCTGCTCCGGCTGCGCGGCTGCCGCAATCTGGCGTCGCGGGTGCTGTCGGTGGTCATGGGCCGACTGGCGGGTGATTTCGAGGCGCGCTTTGGCTATCGTCCGTGGCTGGTGGAGAGTTTCGTCGATACGGTCGCCTACGACGGCGCCTGTTACCGGGCGGCCAACTGGGTTCGGGTGGGTCGAACCCGGGGCCGTGGTCGTCAGGATCGTGCCCATCGCTGCCAGGCGGGCACGAAGGCGGTCTACCTGTATCCGTTGCTGAGGACGTTCCGCGAACGTCTGGGTGCGACGCGGCCGACGGTGGCCCTGTCACTGGCGGCCGGCGAGGGCCTGGATGCGTCACGTTTTGCAGAACAGGAGTTTGGCGGTGCGCCATTGGGTGACAAACGGTTGAGTCAGCGTCTGGTTGCCAGTGTGGCGCGTCTGGCGGAACAGCCGGGGCGCACGTTCAGCGGTGTGGCACAGGGCGATGTGGCAGCGATCAAGGGCTACTACCGGCTGATTGACCGGCCGGCGTTGTCCGAGGTGACGATGGCGAACATCCTCGCCCCGCACCAGAGCCGCACCCGGCAACGGATCGCGAACGAATCGCGGGTGTTGTGTGTCGCCGACGGCACCACGCTCGACTACACCGGCCTCGCCGACTGCGAGGGTCTGGGCCACACCGGCAGCAACCAGACTGGCGCGTTCAGTCGTGGCATCCAGATGCACACGACCCTGGCGATCAACGAACAGGGCATCCCGCTGGGGATCGTCGATGTGCGCTGCCGCACGCCGCAGGTGGATGCGCAGAAGACGACGCCGAAGACACCGATCGAAGAGAAGAAATCGTATGACTGGGTGCAGGGCCTGCACAGTTGTATGGCGCTCGCCGAGCAGGTGCCAAAGACGCGCATCACCTGCGTGATGGACCGCGAGGCAGACTTCTTCGAGCTGTTCGTGGCGCACCGGCTGAACCCGTGTGTGGACCTGTTGATCCGTGCCGCCCACAACCGGGTGACCGGCACCGGCGTGAAATTGTTCGACTGTCTGCGTGCCAGCCCCGTCCGGGGTGAGATCGAACTGACCGTCAAACGCCAGAGTACCCGCGCCAAGCGCAGCAAGCAGAAGGCCCGGCCAGCCCGCACCCATCGTGTGGCGCAGCTCGAACTGCATTACGACGCCATCGAGTTTGCGCCACCATCGACCCACAAAGACAAAGCGGGGCTGTCCCTGTGGGCAGTCCACGTCCGGGAGAAATCCGCACCGCAGGATGCCGAGCCGATCGAATGGTGCCTGCTGAGCAGTCGTCCGATTGTGGACCTGGCCGATGCGGAGCAGTGTCTGCGCGACTATGCATTGCGTTGGCGGATCGAGGACTGGTACCGGGTACTGAAGTCCGGTTGCCAGGTGGAGGAACTGGCGCATCAGTCCGTCGACCGCCTGGAGCGATCGATCGCGATCAATCTGGTGATTGCCTGGCGGATCATGGTGATGACCCTGCTGGGTCGTGAAGTGCCGGAGCTTCCTGCACACGTGTTGTTCACCGACATCGAGATCGAGGTTCTGTCCGCCTGGGCCCGGCGACATCCGCGCGCGCAACCACCGAAAAACCTCGGCGATGCCATCGTGCTGGTGGCCATGATCGGCGGCTACACCAATCGCAACAACGATCCACCCGCCGGCCATGAGTTGATGTGGTACGGCTATCAGAATCTGATGATGATGAGCATGGGCTATGAACTGCGCGATGACTGACTCGATCCCGAAGCCTGTAACTTGCCCAGCGCGACTTGTGGGTAAGAGGCAGGGCTAGCCCGGACTATTCATGAATCTTCTGCTGCGGCTGCCGATAGTCGTGAAAACACAGCGCGTGCTCCCTCCAGGTGCTCGCCGTACTTCCAGTGCGCGCCACACTGTCTTTTCGCGCATCTCGTCACTGGCGACGAACCTTCATGAATAGACCGGGCTAGGAGTTTGCGCGGCAGAAGCCAAAAGTTCTACTTATGTGGATAATGATGGTGTCGTTGGCGGGGATGAGGGAATTCGGGATGGTGAGCTACCAGCCGTATACACC
>Ga0209702_10005998_pt1 | contig 15995 bp, 11 predicted proteins | sample FRY01_FD_187210 | JGI IMG/M metagenome (GOLD analysis project Ga0209702, IMG submission 187210) | Freshwater microbial communities from Lake Fryxell liftoff mats and glacier meltwater in Antarctica - FRY-01 (SPAdes) (version 2) | ecosystem: Environmental > Aquatic > Freshwater > Ice > Glacier... | reverse complement strand
ACAGCCCGAAAGCAGGGGCTCAAGATCCTCGACACCCTGACCCAGCCCCCAGACGAGATCATCGCGCAACTCTAACGGCAGGCACCGTGCGCAACGTTGCCGATGCAGCGGGGTGCTTGGGAGTTACGAAAAATGTCTGTTTGACCCGATGCCTGTGCGTTGCAAATTAACACGTTAGCGGGCAAAATTTGCGGCAGTTTCAATTGGGATAGTGAAAACCACAGCGACGGTGCCTTGTGCTACGATCCTGCCCCCTCCGGCATCACACCCCTCAACTGCCGCTTCGGACGAAAGAGCCTGCTACCCATGACTGCTACCCACACTGCTACCCATTTTCGCGGATGACCGTCAAAATAAACACGAAAAAACAGTATATTGCAAAAAGGTTGCAATGACTCTCTGTCCGCCAAATCCTGACTTTTCTTCCACTGCTACTGATCCGGTGGGTTTGAGCATATCTGGAGTTATGATGCCACTTGGTCCCCCTTCAATGGGGTCTGATGCCGGAGGGGGCAGGATCGTTGTATCATTGAGTCGACAATATCCCTTATTTACAATGTGCTAACCGGCCTCTAATGTAAGTTTCTAAGATTAAGGCTTGTCTGTCCCGATTAGACAAATGTCTGTTTGACCCGATGCCTGTGCGTTGCAAATCAACACGTTAGCGGGCAAAATTTGCGGCAGTTTCAATTGGGATAGTGAAAACCACAGCGACGGCGCCTTGTGCTACGATCCTGCCCCCTCCGGCATCACACCCCTCAATTGCCGATTCGGACGAAAGGATATTCTACCCGCGACTGCTACCCGCGCTGCTACCCATTTTCGCGGATGACCGTCAAAATAAACATGAAAAAACAGCATATTGCAAAAAGGTTGCAATGACACCGCTTCCGCCAAATCCTGACTTTTCTTCCACTGCTACCCATCGGGAAAACAATCACTTAGCCCGGCGCACCCTTGGAAAGCCTGTCTTTTCTGCCAGATTTGCTACCCGGACTGCTACCCATTGCCCCGATTCAAGCCTCTTGACCGATCCCGCCAAAGCCCACATCAAAAGCAATGACCATCCTCCAGCGCGGCACGATCTGGTATCTCAAGCGGCGCGTGCACCCCAGGTTTGCGCGCATCGAGGTCCGTCCGTCCGTCTGGATCAGCCTCAAGACCGACAGCCGCCCCGAAGCCGACCGGCGCGCAATCACGGTCTGGAACGAAGCTGTTGCTGGGTGGGAAGCAGCACTGGCCGTCGCTGCGGGCAACACGGAGGCAAAGTATGCCGGCGCCAAGGAAGTGGCCCGCACCCATGGATTTCGATTCATGCCGGTCGAACAGGTCGCGGCCCTGCCCATCAATGATCTGTTGGCGCGCATCGAGGCGACCATCACACCGCAAGGCACGATGAACCCTGTTCTTGCGGCAGGCATTCTCGGCACAGCACAGCGGCCACGGATCAATCTCTCAGCTGCGCTGGAGGTCTATTGGCACCTCAGCCAGGACAAGACCACGGGCAAAAGCCCCGACCAGGTGAGACGCTGGCGCACGCCGAGGATCAAGGCGTTCAAGAACCTGATCGGCGTGATCGGCGATCTGGACCTCGACCAGATCACCGCAGACGACATGCTGGAGTTTCGCGACTGGTGGTGGCGCAAGATCGGCGGCGAGGATCTGACACCCAATTCCGCCAACAAGGACTTCACACACATCAGCAGCACCCTGCGTCTGGTCGTGAAGATGAAACGGCTGGGTCTGATCCTGCCGCTCGACGGGCTGTCTTTTGCCGAAGGCGAGAAGGGGACGCGCGCGCCGTTTGCAGAAGACTGGATCAAGGACAGGATCCTCGCACCCGGCGCGCTGGGCAGCCTGAACACCGAGGCGCGCTGCATCGTGCTGGGAATGATCAACACCGGCTACCGGCCCAGCGAGGCGCAAGGGCTGCGCGCGATCGACATTCGCCTCGACGTCAACATCCCGCATATTTCCATCGAACCAGAGGGACGCACCCTCAAGACGTCCGCATCGCGCCGGGTCATCCCGCTGGTCGGCGTCAGCCTAGAAGCGTTTCGCGCCTGTCCTGACGGTTTTCCGCGCTATGCCGGAAAGGCGGGGCTGTCGGCCACGGTGAACAAGTTTCTGCGTGAGAATGCGATGATGCCAACCACCGGCCACACGCTCTACGGGCTGCGCCACAGCTTCGAGGATCGCCTTTTGGACCGGGATGTCGATGAGCGCATCCGACGCGACCTGATGGGGCACGCCCTGAACCGGGAACGCTATGGCAAGGGTGCCAGTCTGGCAAAGCTGGCCGAAGTGCTTCAATCAGTCGCGCTGTGATTCTGCATCGCGCGCAGGCAGGCTACCGAATAGCCCGCATGCCGCGCAGCTCTAGGTAGGGCTGATCAAGCGGCATCGGGGTAAAGGAAACGTCGCGTTTGATCGGCAACCCCAGGGGGCCGCGAACCGCCTGAAGCTCTTTCAAGCTGAAGGTGCCGAACTCGACTTTGAAGCTATCGACAAGCCCCTAGAAGATGTCGTCGCCAACGAATTCAGAGACGTACCACGTCCACGAACTGTCAGGCGTGTAGCGCGACAATCTGAGTGAGACGAATCTCACCCTGATTGTGCGTCGCAGGCGATCACCCCAAAGGGCCGGTTGGCGATGTGCCAGGCCACCGTCCGGCGGAACTGGCGGGTGTTGAAGACCCAAGGTGTCACAGAGTAATCTGTCTCATCCACTGGATGCCGGGTCAGAAATCCAGCTGGGCCCGTATCCCTACCATCTGCGCGAAAAGCCATTCCCGTACGATCACCGCAGGCTTTCGCATCGGTCGGCTGGACGTGGCCACCAGATAGTAGCTGTCGCCCGTTTGCATGACTCTGTCGCCCGCCAACACAAGCCCGTCGTGCTGCAATTCGTTCGCCACGACATGCCACCACCCCAGTCCGATCCCCTGTCCCTTGATGGCGGCCTGGATGAGCAACGCATAGTCCGAGAAGACAAGGCGCCTCGCGCCGTTCCCATCGGGGTATCCAGTCTCGACCAGAAAGCGGTGCCACGGGATGCGCAGGGGGCCGGTTAGATGCGCAAAGGTATGGTGAGAGAGGTCCAGGCAGTCATCCAGACCACCATGTGAGGCAAGATATCCGGGACTGCATACTGGCACCACGATCTCGTCGATCAGTTTCCAGCTTTGATAGTCCGGACTTGGATGGGGATTGAAGTGAATCCCGAAATCGACTGAATCGAAGGGGCCCCTAGGTTCGCCGTGGATCAACTGGAAGCGGAGATCTATCTCGGGAAACTCTGTCCGGAAGATGTCGAAACGCGGCATGAACCAGTGCATCGCAAAGGCAGAGGATACCGAGATCGTCACGATGCCACTCTGGCCGTTTCTTTCGCGCAGTTCGTCCAGCGCGATTTCGACCTGCTGAAACCCGTTGCTGACGGCGTGGAACAGGATGCGGCCCTCTTCGGTCAGTTCGATCCCCTTCGGGCGGCGCATGAAAAGCCTGACGCCGAGATGGGTTTCCAGGCGGCTGATCATGTGACTGATGGCCGACTGTGTCACATTGAATTCGCGACCCGCTGCCGTGAAGCTTAGATGCCGGGCAGCGGCCTCGAACATGAAGATCGCGCCCGAGGACGGAAGCAGCTGGTGCAGAGACATTGCAACGGTCCTTTCGGAAGGCAGGTTGTCAACCCAGACACATGACTTGTAGTCATGCCAGCCCGATTTTTTCAACCTTCGCGATAGGCGCGTGTTGGCCTAGGCTCGCAGTCTGATTGCTTGGTGACCAGATAGGAGGTTTGGGTGCCGGACTTGATCGAAAGAACCCCGGTGTTCTCGAGGCCCGATGTCACGGGGCCCCCCCACCGGCTTGACGCGCTGTTGCGGCCCGCGTCGATCGCCTTTATCGGTGCTTCGGACCGTCCGGATACGCCGGGCAACGCGATGGTTCGGCTGGCTGCGGTGGACGGGTTCGCGGGGCGGTTGTTTGCGGTCAACCCCCGGCGCAGCACGGTAGAGGGGCTGGAGTGCTATCCCGATCTTGCCAGCCTGCCGCAGAACGTCGACCATGTGGTGATCGGTCTGGGCGATGCGATGGTGGAGAAAGCCCTTGCCGATGCCATCGCGCATGGCGCGCGCGCTGTCACGATCTTTGCCGGTTGCGACATGACGGATGCGGGTGATCCGGACCTTCTGGCGCGGCTGCAGGCCATGGCGCAAGAGGCAGGAATTGCCATCTGCGGGCCCAACAGCATGGGATTTCTGAACCCTGGCATCGGGTTACGCATCACGGGCTTTCCTTCGTCCGTAGGGCTGAAGCCGGGTTACGCGGCGCTTATCACGCAGTCGGGGTCAGCGTTCAGCGCATTGGCCTACAACGACCAGCGGCTGAAGTATTCGATCTGCGTTTCCAGCGGTCGCGAGCTGACAGCCAGTTGCGAAGACTACATCGACTGGGCGCTGGACCAGCCCGAAACCCGGGTTGTCGGACTGTTTCTGGAAACGGCACGGGTGCCCGACCGCTTTGTCGCCGCACTTGCCAAGGCAGACGCGCTGAACATTCCAATCGTAGCGCTGAAGGTCGGGCGCACGGAACTGAGTGCCGGATTCGCCGCCAGCCACAGCGGGGCGATCACGGGGAATGCAGCCGCCTACGAGGCGGTGTTCCGCAGCCATGGCGTGATTGTTGTGGAAACGCTGGATCAACTGGCAGCAAATCTGCTGCTGCTCTCGACCGCGCCCCCTGCATCTGCGGGTGGGTTGGTGGGCCTGCATGATAGCGGGGGCGAGCGTGAGATGGTCGTCGATCTGGCACAACGCGAAGGCGTGTCCTATGCGCCCATCAGTCAAGTGACGAAGGACAAGCTGCGCGTGCATCTCGACAGCGGCTTGCAGCCGGACAATCCGCTGGATGTATGGGGCTCGGGGCGCAATTTCGAAATCCATGTCGAGGCCTGCATGGAGGCCATGCTGGATGATCCGGCCACCGCTATCGGCGTCCTGTTCCAAGATATCCGCGAAGGGTCGTACATCGCCACCGGCTTTACCGAAGCGGTAATCCGGGCGGCGGGCCGATCTGCAAAGCCGGTGGCGGTGGTCACGAACTATGCCTCGGTCAACCATCGCGGCCTTGCCCTTTCGGTGACTGAAGCGGGCGTGCCGGTCATCGACGGCACCGAAGAGGGGCTGCGCGCGATCCGCGCGATGTTCGATCTGCGCGATCGCAGGGCAACAGCGCGCTCGCTGACCGCCGGGGTTGACCCTGAGACGATCGCCCGATGGCGCGACCGCCTCAGGCAGCCGGCACCGATGGACGAGGCCGAGGCGTTGGCGTTGCTGGCAGATTACGGCATCGCGTCCCCACCCCATGTGATCGCCAAGACGCTGGATGAAGTTCAGGCGGCGGCAGACAGGGTCGGCTATCCGGTGGCACTGAAGACCGCTGCCAACGGTATCCGGCACAAGTCAGATGTCGGGGGCGTGCGTCTGGGGCTGGCCGATGCCGAGGCGCTGGCGGTGGCCTATACCGAAATGGAAGAACGTCTGGGGGAGCGAGTCATCGTTGCCGCGATGGCACCCAAGAACACCGAGATCGCATTCGGAATTGTCCAAGACCCGCAGTTCGGCCCTTTCGTGGTGATGGCTGCGGGCGGCATCTGGATCGAGGCGCTGAATGACCGGACCGTGTCGCTTGCACCGGTGACCGTCGAGGCGGCGGGCGGCATGATATCCGGATTGCAGATCAGCCGGTTGCTTGATGGTGGCCGTGGCGGCAAACCGGCAGACCGCGACGCCCTGGCCCTGGCCTTTGCCCGTTTTTCGATGCTTGCGGCCGATTTGGGTGACCTGATCGACGAAATGGACGTGAACCCTGTTTTCGTCGGGCCCGACGGGTGCTGCGCCGTCGATGCGCTACTGATCGCTCGCCATTCCCGACCCTTGTGACCACGGTGACAACATGAACTTCGATTTCAGCCCCCGCGAAAAACAGCTTGCCCGTCTGGGGCGCGATTTTGCCGATCAGGTGCTTGTTCCGCTGGAAGAAATCACCGACCAAAACGGCGAGCTGCCCATGGACCGCCGCACCACCCTGCGCCAGCAGGTGCGCGACTGGGGCCTTGCGGGGATCAACCAGCGCCGCGACCACGGCGGGCTGGGGCTGAGCATGGTCGAGCAGACCGTGATCGAGGAACAGTTGGGAAGGGTGACCAACGGACTGTGGTCCTGCGTCTGGCGTCCACCCGTCAGCCTGCGTTTTGGCACACCGGACCAGATCCGCGACTATCTGATCCCGTCATCCCACGGAGAGCGGCGCGGCTGCTTTGCAATCACCGAACCCGAGGCGGGATCGGACCCGCGCCGTGTGCGCACGGCCGCGCGGCTTCGGGGCGGAACCTGGTATCTCACTGGGGAGAAATGGTTCGTCACCTCTTACAACGCCTCGGATTTTATCATCGTCCACGCCCATGTCGATGACGACGCTGACAAGCCGACGCTGTTTCTGGTGGACAAGCCTGCGGTCAACATGGTGCATCTGCGCTCGCCCCATTTCATGCATAACTTTGCCTTCGACCATGCCGAACTGCGGTTCGAGGATACTCCGGTGCCCGCCGACCGGATGCTGGGCGACGTCGGACAGGGGCTGGAACTGACGAAGGACTGGTTCGTCGAAGCGCGCTTGCAAATCGCATCGCATGCTGTCGGCGCTGCCACGCGGGCCGCCGAGATCGCCAACGACTATGCGACGACCCGCCACCAGTTCAACCGCCCGATCCGTGATTTCCAGGGGGTCGAGTTCATGCTGGCCGACATGGCCGTCGAGCTTTTTGCCTGCAAGTCCATGCTTTACCGCGTGGCCTGGGAAATTGATGCCGGGGCCGACCGCAAGTCCGTCCATGCCCATGCCAGCGCGCTCAAGCTTTACTGCTCTGAGGCGGCGGGGCGGGTGATAGACAAGGCGCTGCAAATCCTGGGCGGGCGCGGCTACATGCGCGAAAACCCGGTGGAGCGGCTTTATCGCGATATCCGCGTCGACCGGATATGGGAAGGCACGTCTGAAATCCAGCGCGTGGTGGTGGGCCAGAATGTCCGCAAGCGGGGCATGGGCGTTTATGCGAACACGGCACTATGACGGCACAGGGCGCGACATCCCAGGGTGACAGCGCGCTGACAGGCCCCGCGCGCAACCAGAGCACGGCGCGTGCGCTGATGACCATTGGCCTTCTGGCCCCGGCGTTGCTATTTCTGGCGGCGTGGTTCCTGTGGCCGCTCGTGCAACTGTTGATGCTCAGCTTCAGCGCGCCTGAGGGTACATTCTCGGCCTATGTGGCGCTGATGGAAAGCTCGGTCTTCCGGGCGGTTTTCCTGAACACACTGCAACTGGCGCTGTTCGTGACGGTGATCTGCACGCTGCTGGCCTATCCGGCGGCATGGCTGCTGACGCGGGTGCGGGGGTTCTGGTTCAGCCTGGCGCTTTACTGCGTGCTCGTGCCGTTCTGGATCAGCGTTCTGGTGCGCACGTTCAGCTGGATGCTGCTGCTGGAACGCAATGGCCCGGTGAACAACTTCCTGATACGGATCGGGGCGACGGATCAACCCCTGCGTCTGCTGTTCAATGATTTCGGGGTTTCGCTGGGCATGGTGCATGTGCTGCTGCCCTATGCCATCCTGCCAGTCTATGCCGCGATGCTGAAGGTCGATTCGCGCCTCTTGCAGGCCAGCGACGGGCTGGGGGCCTCAGGGCGCACAACATTCATGCGCGTGTTCCTGCCTTTGACCCTGCCGGGCGTCTGGGCGGGTGCGGCCTTTGTATTCCTGCTGGCCTTGGGCTTTTTCATCACGCCCGCACTTCTGGGCGGGCCGCGCAATCTGACGGCGGCAATGCTGATCGACAGTTTTGTCAATGAACGGCTGGTCTGGCCGATGGCGGCGGCGGCCTCGTTCATCTTGCTGTTCATCGTGCTTGTCGTCCTGCTGGTCGTGTCGCGCTTTGTGGCGCTTGGGCAGATGGTGCTGGCCAAATGACCGGTCAGACCCAGTCACGCGCCGTGGTGGCGCAGGTCGCGGGCGCGGTCGTGCTGGCGTTTCTGGTAATGCCGATATTCGCGGTGGTGCCAGCATCGCTCAATGATGCTTCGTTCATCAAGATACCGCCGGAAACCTACAGCACTCGTTGGTATACGCAGTTCTTTGACGATGCAACTTGGGTGTCGGCGCTGCTGAACAGCATCAAGGTGGCGCTGCTGGCCACTGGGTTTTCGGTCGTCCTTGGCACCAGTGCCGCCCTCGGGATCGAGCGTCTGCCGGGCACGCTTCGTTCGCTGGCGGTGGGCCTGGTCCTGGCACCGCTGATCGTGCCCGTAATAATGATAAGCATCTCGCTGTATTATGTGACCCGCAGCTTTGGGCTGTACGGCACGACCATCGGCCTTGCTCTGAGCCATTCGCTGTTATGCCTGCCCTTTGTGGTGCTGAACGTCGGTGTCTCGCTGAAGCGGCTGGACCTGAACCTGGTGCGCGCCGCCGAAGGATTGGGAGCAGGCCCTTGGCGGGTATTCCGCACTATCACCCTGCCTGCCATCTTTCCGGGTCTTGCCGGGGGCGGTGCATTTGCCTTTGTGACCTCGTTCGATGAGGTCGTCATCTCGATCTTCATCGCAGGATACGGGGCCAAGACGCTGCCGGTCAAACTGTGGGAACAGATCCGGGTGGAATTCACGCCTGTCGCTGCGGTCGGGTCCACGGTGATCCTGGGGCTGACGGTGATCGTGTTCATTCTGGCCCGCTGGAGCGCCGCGGCGTCGAACAGGCCTGCATCGGGGAGGGACACATGATACGTGTTCTTGCGTCACATGGGGTGGCCTTCCGCCAGGTCAGCAAGCGGTTTGGATCGGTTCAGGCGCTGCGGCCGCTGGATCTGGACGTCCTCCCCGGCGAATTCCTGACTTTGCTGGGGCCAAGCGGGTCGGGCAAGACAACGCTTCTGAACATTGCGGCGGGGTTTCTGGACCCGGATGGCGGACGGTTCCTGATCGGGGATCGTGATGTGACCGCCCTTCCGCCCCGCAGCCGAAACATCGGTATGGTGTTTCAGAACTATGCCCTTTTCCCGCACATGGATGTCTTCGAGAACGTGGCCTACGGACTGCGTGTGCGTGGTGTCAGTGCATCTGACTTGCGGCAAAGGGTCGAGGCGGCGCTGGCGATGGTGCGGTTGGACGAACTCGGCGGTCGCGGCATCCACCAGCTATCTGGCGGGCAACAACAGCGCGTGGCGCTGGCACGCGCCATGGTGATCGAGCCGGATTTGCTGCTGATGGACGAACCCCTTGGTGCGCTGGACCGGCAGTTGCGAAAGCATGTGCAATTGGAAATCAGACGCCTGCATGTCGAAGAGCCGCGCACGACGATCTACGTCACCCACGACCAGGAAGAGGCGTTGGTCATGTCTGACCGCGTCGCCATCATGCGCGATGGACGGATCGAACAGATCGCCACGCCCGCAGCGCTCTACGAGAACCCCGCCAACGCCTATGTCGCCACCTTTCTTGGGGAATCGAACCTGCTGCCAGTTCAGGTGCTGGGGACTGAAGGCGAGCAAACCGCGTTCAGCTTGGAGGGCTATGACGGCATACACCACTTGCCCCGCGCCGGGACGGATGTGCCCCCCGGACCCGCGCTGCTACTGGCGAGGCCCGAAACGATCCGCGTTGCAGAGCTTGACGCGCCCGGCATTGGAGCCATGGTCGAGGAAACGGTCTATCTGGGCGAACTGACTGCTACACGGATACGCCTGGCCAGAGGGCAGCAGATCTGGATGCGCGCCATGAATGCCCCCCCTCGTGCCGTGGGGTCAGAGATCCGGATCAAGTGGGATCCGGTCAAGGCCCGTCTGCTCGCATCGGAGCCGACGGAATAAGCAACTGCAACAGGAGGAACAGCAATGATTGATCGTCGCCATATTCTGAAATCCGCCGCCGCACTTGGCATCCTGAGTGTCACGCCGGGCGGTTTGATCCGGCCCGCACATGCACAGGGCCGCCCGTTCACGTTCTGCTCTTGGGGCGGGGCACTGTCGGAAACCGAGCAGGCTGCCTTCATGGACCCTTTCGCAAAACTGAAGGGTGCCGAGGTCCTGAACGTCTCGCCCACGAGCTACGCCAAGGTAAAGGCGATGGTCGAGGCGGATGCGGTCGAATGGGATCTGGTCAATGTGGGTGGCCAATTCATCTATCAGGGCCGTGACGCGGGCATCCTGGAACCGATCGACTATTCGATCGTCAAGGCCGATCATCTGGAGCCGCAGTGGAAGACCGAATACGGCGTCTATACCAGCACCGGCGCCTCGGTCATCGCCTTCAACACGGACGCATTTCCCGCGGGCAGAGAGCCGCAGTCCTGGGCGGATTTCTGGAATGTCGCGGACTTTCCGGGAGCTCGCAGCCTTTATGCGCGGCTCTACTACAACTACGAGGCGGCCCTGCGGGCAGCGGGCGTTCCGGCGAACGAGGTCTATCCTGCCACCGACGAAAAGGTGGCGATGGCAATGGCCAAGTTGGCCGAGATCAAGCCGCATGTCACCGTCTGGTGGACCGCAGGCGCGCAACCGCCGCAACTGCTGTCCACTGGAGAGGTCACCATGGCGCTGGCCTGGAGTGGGCGGATTTTCGATGCGATGAAGGAAGGCAGCCCCGTCTCGATGACGTTCAAGGACGCCATCGCCTGGGGCAACGCCTATGTCGTGCCCAAGGGAACGCCCTACCGCGAACTGGCGATGGAGGTGATAAGCTATGTCATCTCGCAAGAGGCGCAGGGGCGGCTGGTGCCCATCGGCACCTACGGTCCCGTGCTGGGGGCTGCGGCGGCCACTGCCTCGGCCGATCAGGCACGCTTCATGGTCACCCACCCCGACAACGCCAAAGACTCGGTTATCTACAACGACGAGGAAGTGGCGCTTTACTGGACCAAGTGGGAAGAAGAGTGGCAGAAATTCCTGCTGGCTTGATGACACATATCACTGGGGCCGGTCGCCCGGCCCCGGCAACCCCAAAGGTGCGCAAATGTCTCATGATGCGGTTTTTTCGACTATTTCTTTTGGGATCGCCGACGGCATTGCCGAACTGCGGCTGAACCGGCCAGAGGTTCTGAACGCCATCAACGGCGCGATGATCAGTGACATCGGACGCGCGCTCGACTTGGCCGAGGCAGATCCGGGCGTGCGCGCCATCGTCGTGACGGGCGAAGGCCGCGCCTTTTCGGCCGGGTTTGATCTAAAGGAATCCGCCGCGCGGGGCGACACCAGCCCGACCCAATGGCGACAGATCCTTGAGGCCGATTTTAAAATCATCATGCGGTTCTGGGACAGCCCGAAACCCACCATTGCGGCCATTCATGGGGCCTGCATCGGCGGAGGATTCGAGATTGCCCTAGCCTGCGACATCACTTTGGCCGCGGACACGTCGGTAATGGGCGAACCCGAGGTGCGATTTGGTTCGGGCATCGTGGCGCTCCTGCTGCCATGGGTCACCGGGCCCAAGCAGGCCAAGGAAATCCTGCTGGCGGGCATCGACCGGATGGACGCGGCACGGGCGCTGTCTTTCGGGCTCATCAACCGCGTGGTTCCCGCAGAGGCGCTGCGCGACGAGGCCATTGCGCTTGCACGCACCATAGCATCGGGTGGCGCTGAAGCGGTTCGGCTGACCAAGGTCGCGATCAATCGCAGCTATGAGATCATGGGGATGCGTCAGTCGCTGTTGCAGGCGCTGGAGATTGACATCGCAATTGAAAGCGCAGGCGGCCCGGAAAGAACCGAATTCAACCGTATCCGGCGCGAAAGCGGCCTGAAAGCCGCAATCGGATGGCGCGATGCGCGAAGCGCCGAGCCGAGCTAAGCCAGACATCGCAGACACCCTATCAATCTGAAAGCTGCCAGAGATGCACAGGTTCCCCAAACTATTTTCGCCCATCAGCCTGCGCGGGCATGAAATCCGCAACCGTATCCTGTCCACCGGGCATCAGACTTATCTGGCACAAGCGAACCTGCCATCCGATGATATGATCGCCTACCACGAGACCCGCGCACGGGGTGGTGCGGGTCTGATTATTGTCGAATCCGCGCGGTTTCACGAAAGTTCGTTCACCGATGCGCCCGACCTGCACATTCATTCAGACGCTGCCATTCCCGCATTCAGGGCGCTCGCGCTCGCGGTTCATCGGCACGGCGCGCACATCTTCGGGCAACTGTCGCATTCGGGCCGCGTGTCACGCAGTTTGCGGGGGGGCTTGCGTGGTGTGGCCTACGCGCCATCGGCCGTGGCCGACAACCGCTTTCACACCATGCCGCGTGCCATGCCGGGTGCGATGATCGCCGATCTGACCGAAAGCGTGGGACAGGCCGCGCGCCGCTTTGCCGAAGCGGGGTTCGATGGAGTGGAATTGCTGGCCAGCCACGGGCTCTTGTTCGCACAGTTTCTGAATCCCGCTGTCAATCAGCGTGACGACGCCCATGGCGGCAGCCGCGAGAACCGGATGCGGTTTCTGTGCGACAGCCTGGCCGCAGCGCGACGACTTGCCGGCCCCGATATTGCGCTTGGCATCCGCATTTCGGCGGACGAGATCGAACCGGATGGCCTGAGATTGGACGAGGTGACGGCGATCTGCCTCGAACTCACCCGACAGGGGGCGATCGACTATGTCAACGTCACTGTGGGGTCCATGTCGGGGTTGGGCGGCTCCATCCATGTGGTGCCGCCGATGCAAGTTCCTGTTGGCTATGTGGCCCCACAAGCGGGTAGCCTGCGCGCCGCTTTGCCCGTTCCGGTTCTGGTCGCGGGACGCATCAACGAGCCCCAGATTGCCGAACGCATCCTGTCCTCGGGACTGGCGGACATGTGCGGCATGACGCGGGCGATGATCTCGGACCCCGAAATGGCGAATAAGGCGCGCGCGGGGCGGGCTGGGGATATTCGGGTCTGCATTGGCTGCAATCAGGCCTGCATCGGGCATTTTCACGCGGGCAATTCGATTTCCTGCATACAGACTCCGGAAACTGGGCGCGAACGCGCATTCGCCTCGATACCAGTGGTAGCGCGTCCCCGGCGTGTACTGGTTGCTGGCGGGGGACCGGCAGGAATGAAGGCAGCCGTGACGGCCGCGCGCCGAGGCCACGCGGTCACCCTATGCGACACCGGCGCGCGGCTTGGGGGGCAAGTTCTGCTGGCCGAGGCGCTGCCGGGGCGGGCAGAGTTTGGCGGACTGGCGACCAACTTGATCCATGAACTGCACGAGGCCGGGGTTGACATCCGCCTGCGCACGCGGGTCGATGCGGCACTGGTGCGCGACATCATGGCAGAGGCGGTCATCATCGCTACCGGTGCCCGCCCTGCCTCGCCCGTGATCGAAGGTGCCGAGGCGGGTCATGTCGTGCAAGCCACCGACGTGATTGCAGGCGCGGCCAACCCCGGCTCGCGCGTGCTGGTGGCCGACTGGCGGTGCGACTGGATCGGGATGGGCATCGCTGAACATCTGGTGCGCAAGGGCCATCATGTCCGACTGGCGGTCAACGGCACCCACGCGGGGCAGAACATCCAGATGTATCTGCGCGACCATTGGGCGGGCATCCTGCACGGTCTAGGCGTCGAGGTGCTGACCTATGCGCGGCTGTTCGGCGTCGACCGGGACACCGCATATCTGGCGCATATCGTGACCGGCCAACCCGTTGTCTGTGAAGGAGTTGATACCGTCGTCCTATCCACACCGAACGCGCCTGATACCGCGCTGGAAAGAGACGTGGAAGGGCAGGGGGTGCACATCGAACTGGCTGGCGACTGCCTCTCGCCGCGATCCGCTGAGGAAGCGATCCTTGAAGGTTTTCTTGCGGGACGTGCGGTCTGACATACTCTCGTGCACATTCCGACGCATCCGGTCAGCTGAGGATCATGGGGTCTGATGCCGGAGAGTGCAGGATCGTACGTTAAGCGCCAAGCACTTGTTTTCCATAGTCACGCAGGTTCCCGTTTGGATCGACGTATCGGTAGAGAGTGACAGGGCGGATCTTGAGTTCTTTGCAGAGCTCGGCGACCGATGTATCGCGGTTTACCATTGCCGCCTGGGCGAGGCGGACCTGGGCCTTGGTGAGCGCGAATTTTCGCCCGCCGGTTCTGCCTCTGGCGCGGGCAGCTTGCAGCCCGGCCATTGTGCGTTCGTGGATTAGTTCACTTTCAAACTCGGCTAATGCCGCGAAGATGCCAAATGACAGGCGGCCTGCAGCGGTTGTCGTGTCGATCGCAGCGCCCTGACCTGTCAGCGCTTTCAGACCGATACCGCGCTCGCTCAGCATTGTGACGGTCCTGACCAGATGGTGCAGGCTGCGCCCGAGCCGGTCGAGTTTCCAGACCACCAGGATATCGCCGGTCCGAAGGGCTTTCAGGCAGGCCTCCAATCCAGGGCGGTCATCTTTTTTGCCGGAGGCATGATCGGAATAGGTTTGGCTTTCCGGCACACCTGCGGCGTTCAAGGCATCCTTCTGTAGGTCAAACGACTGGCTGCCATCGGCCTTGGAGACACGGGCGTAGCCGATCAGCATATTTCACAAACGTTCGTTTGTGAGGTGGCCCAAAAAGGTGCAGATCGGCATCAAATTTCTGTATGATAACCCGTTTCACAAAGAAATTTGTGCAAACGTCTGTCCGTTTTGGCGTCAATTAGGACCCTAGAAATCCTTAGCGTATGATCCTGCACTCTCCGGCATCAGACCCTAAATTACTTCTGCTATATCGATTGATGCACCCACTTAGTCATGCGGACTAAGTGGGTGCCATCTGGGAGGGTCAAAAACGGTCGTTCATGTCCGTGGCAAAAACGCATGAGTATTGGCCCACTTCGGGTCACGGCAGATCTTGGCTTGGAGTCGGTAACCGAACTTTGAGTGAGGTGTAGCGTCGGTGGAGATTCACGCTTGTAGGTCATAGCCCTGAGCCGTCTTCTGCTCCGAAACTGTCAAGGCATGTGTATTCAGTGGCGGTGTGCGCAACCGAGAGTGGCCGGTTTTTCTTGACATTGGCAGATCAAAAGTCTATGTGAATTGTAGTCGGGCTGACTTAGATGTCGCCGTCATGTCAACCAAAGCTCAACTTTGGTCTCGTAAGCCACGGTAATGGACCACTAATTTAGGGCTCAGCTTCGGCTGGGCCCTACAAATTTGGGACGCGCTCAACCTTCAGGAAAAGGCACATGCGTGCGAAGTAGCTCAAGCTTTTACGAGAAATCTTCTTTTGATTCAATACTTTAGGGTGCGCTGAAAGTATCTCCATACGCACAGCTGTGTGGTCTTGGATCGCGTAGAGGCAGTAGACGATGGTCCACATCATTCCCTCACGATCCTCGAGCAATATCAAGTTGTCGATTCCGCTGAAGCTCTTCGAGATAAATGTCAGCTCATCACCTCTAACCTTCGCTTTGATCCGGTCAGGCAATTCCTTTGACATATCGTAGCGCTCTTGATCGAAGATACGACGAGCGCCGTGGTGGTCGACCACATGATGCGACTCACCATGCTTTGCTCTCTCGGTGAAGACGTGACATGAAAAAACAACAAAAAAACCCAGATCCGAACCCTTTTGAACTCCTTTTCCAGGAATAGCTTCCTCAAAGGCGTTCAGGTGAGTCAAATCGTAGTCAACGCTGCCGACAGAAATGGTTCTATGTTTGTGAGGAATTGGCACCCAAGCTATATACGAATTGCAAATTCGAAAAGCCAATGTTGCCGAGCATTCAAGCGAACTTTTTTCAGAGTTGAGACGCGAGCTCTGCCACTTGGTCCGCAGTGCAGACGGAGCACTATACTCACCGCATCGTATGCGCCGTCCCCGTCCCATTGATTTCTGCGGTTCCAGTGCGCTGCCGCGGCTGCGAGTTTCGGTCTGAGCATTCAGAAGGAGATGACGATGGCGGATGGCGAGGATGGGTTTGACAGCTGCATTGAGGTTGTGCAGC
>Ga0209702_10005994_pt1 | contig 15999 bp, 17 predicted proteins | sample FRY01_FD_187210 | JGI IMG/M metagenome (GOLD analysis project Ga0209702, IMG submission 187210) | Freshwater microbial communities from Lake Fryxell liftoff mats and glacier meltwater in Antarctica - FRY-01 (SPAdes) (version 2) | ecosystem: Environmental > Aquatic > Freshwater > Ice > Glacier... | reverse complement strand
TCATAGCTCATTCGATACGGCTGATGAGACAACACTTGCCGTTTCGTCGCGTGGTGTTGGGCTTGCTCGGCGAGATAGATTCGCCCGCGGGGCATCCTCGTGTCGAGCTTGTTGCGTAAATATGGTCTCAGGTTCGCATGGACTCGCTCCGGCGACCAGGACCTGCGTCTGATTTCACGTGAAATCGTGGACCGGTGACAGCCCACTTTCTGGGCGATCATCGTTTGGGAGTGGCCCGAATCGAGAAGTTTCTCAATCTCGATTCGGTCGGACAGAGTCAAATGCCGGTAGTTTGTTAACAAGGAAGCGCAACCCTTCTTCAGGTGGGTGTGTTGATAACAATCACCTTAGAAGTTGTTGCGCTTCCGTTTAGAATTCGGGGAACTAAATCTGCAACCGTCAATTGTGCCACAATGGATTTGGGCGGCCCGTGACCAAACAGTCGAGTAAATTGCGCTGGTCTAGCAGAACCGATTCAGCCATTGCCGGATGAACCTTCGCTCCCCCAACGTTGATGGTGTGCCCCGACCGGCCAACAAAAAAATACCGCTCCCCAACCCGTTCAACCAAATCACCCGTCCAATACACGTCGCCTGAGCCCATCTCAGTATCCCCGGACTCTGAAGCGCCCCAAGTGTTTGCCGCCCCTATGCGGGTTGCGGCTCTCGGTTGAGGGTCGCGTAGTGGGTGTTTTCGAACTCGGCTGGTGGGACGTAGCCAAGTCTCGAGTGAAGCCTACGGTTGTTGTACCAATCAACCCAGCCGGCGGTCGCGTATTCGATGTCTGCGATGGTCTCGTAGGGCCCATCGTGGAACACGGTCGTGCGGATACATTGTATTTAAGGGCTATCCGAATGACGGCAGTAAACTGATGACATGGGATTGCGTTCGCCGATAGCTGGGATGCACTATCCCGGGGATTCGGCTGCGGCGCGCTCGTGGTTCTCTGATGACGCGGCGTGCTTGGACTATTTGGACTGGCTGCGCTGGCCCAACGGTTTCGTCTGTCCGCACTGCGGGTCCGGGAAGGGTTGGCGTCTGCCTGCTGGTGGTTGGTCTTGTGGCGGGTGCCGCAAGCGCGTGAGGGTCCTGGCCGGGACGATCTTCCAGGACACGAGGACCCCGTTGACCGTGTGGTTCGAAGCGGCATGGTTGATGGCGGTCACCAAGAACGGGGTCAGCGCGGCGTCCCTGAAACCGTTGCTTGGGCTGGGCTCCTATGAGACGGCGTGGGCAATGTGTCACAAGCTGCGAACTGCGATGGGCCGCACCTCAGCGGATCTGCTTTCGGGTGATGTCGAGGTCGACGAAACGTTCATCGGCGGGGTGAAGACCGGCAAACGCGGCCGGGGCGCAGCGGGCAAGAGCGCAGTGGTGATGGCTGTGGAGGTCAAGGCTCGGGGGTTCGGCCGGTGCCGATTGCAGGTGTTGGAGAAGGTCGACGCAGAGCACTTGGGCGCTTTCCTGCGTCGCACGATCACACCGGGCTCGACCGTGATCAGCGATGCGTTGAACTCCTATCCAGTGGCCGCCGCGGGCACGTTCGGGCATACAGCGTTCAACGTCACTCGCTCGGGTCTGCCGGCCCACGCCGTTCTACCCGGCGTGCATCGTGTGGCAAGCCTGCTCAAGCGCTGGCTCGCCGGCACCCATCAGTCGGGGATCTCCGCTGAGCATTTGCCTGCCTACCTGGACGAGTTCACGTTCCGGTTCAACCGGCGTCACGCTCGCGCACGCGGCATGCTCTTCTTCCGGCTGCTGGAAGGTGCCGTCGACACTCCACCCACCACGTTGCGCGAGCTGATCAAGGTAACCAACCCACGCCCCGTCCAGACTTTGCCGCCAACGGTGCGGATCTGGCCAGACAGCCTCGCAGCCCAGCCGATCAATCGTCCCTGGCGTAATCAAACTCCCGAAGAACTACTGCCGTGATTCGGATAGCCCTTTTGTATTTTGTAGCGCCCGTTGATGGTCTCCATCAGTGCATCATCGTATGCGTCACCGATGGACCCAATCGAGGGCGCGATGCCATCCAGGGCAAGTTTTTCGGTGTACGCCAACGAAACATATTGCGATCCAGCATCTGAACGTGCCCGGAACTGTTGGGGCTGGATCGAATGGCCCTGACGGTCTCGTTCCCACAGGCCCATCCTTAGCGCAATCGTCACCAACTCGACGTGCTTGCTGGCCTGTGTATGCCCGCCGATAATGCGACGTACACCCACTCGGCCCAGGTGCGGCAATACGTGAAATCCATCACCCAGGTGTGATCCGGCCTGGGTGGGGTGAAGTCACGGTTCAGTAGATCTCCGGCGCGGATCTCGTCTTTCGTGGGGATGGTGGTGCGGATGCCCTCTTCCGGCCGGATTCCCGCATAGCCCGATCGATTGCACCCCGCGAAGCATCACGTATCCGGGTGCGCCGGATCAGCGCGGTCATCTTGCGCCGCCCGTTCTCTTTCACCCCATTGAGACCCTCCGGGGCTAGTGTGCGACGGTCTCTGCCCGTGGAGACGACGACGTCCACCCAGGCGGTGTCACGGACCGCATCGAGCACCTGCGCGTCAGTGACCGTGCGGGCCGCGACATGACGGCCTCTCCAGGCCCGGTAGGTGCGCGCGGCTATCGGGCAGCCCTGCTCACGCAGGACTCGGCAGATCAACTCGACCGCGTGCCCTTCGGAACTCATCGTGTCAATGAAACCCATCATCATCGGTTGCGGGGGTCTTGTTCCCCCACGAAGAAACTCGTCGCCGCGCGAAGGATGACAACATCCTCACGCAGGCGCGTGTTCTCCGACTTCAGCAGCTTGATCTCGGCATGGTCTACGGAGGTCACTCCGTCACGGGTTCCTTCATCAATATCGGCTTGTAATACCCATCGGCGTACGGACTCGTGCCCGACACCGATCTGGCGGGCCACAGCAGCTGACGCGGCCGTGAGAGACGGATACTCCGACCGGTGCTCACGCACCGGCCGAACCGCCCGATCACGCAGGGCAGGATCAATTTTCTTCGGCATAACATCCTTCCAACTCAAAAGGATGCAGCATTAAACGTGGGGCACTGCAGGCCGGGTGAAAGCAAGATAGCTTTTTAAAAGCGCGGTCTCCGCCCGCAACTCCTGATTTTCCCTCTCCAGCTGCTTCAACCGTGCCCGTTCGGGAACACTCAGCTCACTATCCGCGCCACCATGAGCCTCACGATCTTTGTGGAGCCAGTTGCGCGAAGTTTGCGGCCCAACACCATAGGCGTGGGCAACCTCACTTAATAGGTTTCGAGGTGAAAATCACCTCCCGGCATAACTCGTCTTTGAACTCTTGGGAGAAACGTCGACGCGTGACGGAAATGCTCTCCTCTCCTTCAGCAGCACCCTCATTTCAAGGGGGCCCACTGTCCGAAAGCACAGCCGTCTCAACCCAATACCCTTAATTGACAGAAATTTCACTTGATTCTTGATGGGGCGAACGTTGGGTGAGAGGCTTAGTCGCTCAGCCGCCTAAAGTAGTATTTGATTTTGTAGGGTAAATTTGTGGAGGGGTCATTTTGAATCAGGAAGAGCTTGGGAAAAGATTTTTAGGTGTGCTCTTCGCGGTTCTCGACCTATCGCGCGGTTCTCTTAGTCTTGAGTCCCGGCTCATGGGGGGCGACAGTCCCATTGATTCCTTTTCTCTCGTAGAAATTTGTGTGCAACTCGAAGACTTGGCGTCGGAAGCTGGCTTTGAATTCGACTGGACTTCAGACAATGCCATGTCGCAATCACGAAGCATTTTTCACTCCGTCGAATCTCTGCAGACCGAATTCACGCGTCAATTTTCCGAGAGCAGTGAATGATTATTGTCACAGGCGCAAGCCGAGGCTTAGGGCGTGCAATTGCAGATCGACTCATCTCAGCCGGTCATGCCGTAGTCGGAATCGCGAGAAACACAGAGGGATTGAATTTCCCTACCTACTCCTGTGACGTCGCGGATGCGGAAGCAATTAAATCTGTGGCCCGGTCACTGCGGTCCTCAGGTGAAGAAGTAACCGGGCTGATTAACGCTGCAGGAATCGCCTCATTGAATCTTGCCCTAATGTCGCCTGCCCCCCAGGTCGATCGCGTCATAAGGGTCAACCTGATGGGCACGATTCACTGCACCCAATCGTTCACCCCACTCATGGTTCGCCACAAATACGGCCGAATAATTAATTTTTCAACCATCGCTGTAACTCTTGGCCTCTCTGGTGAGGCCGCATACGCAGCGTCAAAAGCAGGCGTGGAGGCTTTCTCGCGTTCCTTTGCGCGAGAGGTGTCAGCGTTCGGGATCACAGTGAACTGTGTCGCCCCAGGGCCAATTGGCACCGACTTACTGCGTGGGGTTTCGCAAGGCCAAATCGACAAGATAGTTGACCGGCAGATAATTCGAAAGCAATTCCAGCCAGCTGACGTTTGCGACGTGGTCGAACTGTTGCTCGATAGCCGCTCAAAGTCCCTCTCCGGACAAGTGCTTCATGTCGGCGGCGCATGACGTCTGCGCTCTCTGTGTTGAGAAATGTTTGGCTTGGCACTGACGAACCATTTTTGATTACACCCGAAGGCTCTAAGCGATTCGCAGACATCGAAGCAGCTACTGAGCTTGATCTTTCCTTCGTTGAGGCTGGAGAAGTTGTTGCGATAGTGGGGGATTTTGATCCACTGTCAATCCGTGCCTTATTGGAACTAATAGATCGCGGGGCTATCGTCGTGCCCCTCACTAAAGAAACTGAAGGTCAACACGAGTATTTTTTTGATACCGTTCGTCCTTCGGTTGTCATCCGCGGTGCGGATGTAACCCGCACCGGTTCAGGACCGCGTCCTGCGGGACCCTTGAGCGCCTTCTCAGAGAAGAGGCGTGCGGGGCTAATTTTATTCACCAGCGGGACAACTGGCCAACCCAAAGCGATTCTTCATGATTTCTCTTCGTTCCTCGAGCGGTTTCAGACACCCAGACCGGCCTTAAAAACGCTAAGTTTCCTCCTCTTTGACCACATTGGGGGAATCAATACCCTTTTTCACACTCTTTTCAACCGGGGACTTGTTGTCTCTCCGTCATCAAGAGACGTGGGAACGGTTCTTCGAACCTGCAAAGAGCACAAAGTGGAACTTTTGCCAACAACCCCGACCTTTCTCCGAATGTTACTGATGAGTGACTACGTCACTGGCAGCTTTCCACCCGAGCTGAAGCTCATCACCTACGGGACAGAACGAATGGACCAACCGACACTGTCGAAGCTTTGTGAATTGCTTCCCGACGTTGAATTCCGGCAGACCTACGGAATGTCCGAGCTGGGAATTCTGAGGATTAAATCCCGGGCGAAGGACAGTTTGTGGATGCGGGTAGACGGAGAAGGGGTCGAAACAAAGATAGAGAATGATGTTCTCTGCATCCGGTCTCAAAACAGGATGGTGGGATACCTGAATGCTCCAGACCCGTTCGATGGCAAAGGTTGGTACAACACTTCAGATGTAGTCGACCAAGACGGTGAGTGGGTAAGAATTTCAGGACGAACAAAAGACGTGATAAACGTCGGAGGTCTCAAGTTCAATGCTTCCGAGGTCGAAGACGCCGCGTTGGAGTTCCCGGGGGTTGGTTTGGCAAAAGCGGAGCCTAGAGATAACCCTCTGACCGGACAGTACGTGGAACTCACGGTCCAGCCGACGGAGGGCGCCCAAATCGAACTTAGCGAGCTCCGCAAATTCTTGAAAGGCCGACTGGAAAAGCACAAACAACCCCTAAGGGTTCGTCAGGCAGAAGTAGCAGTAACGGCAAGGTTTAAGAAAAGCTAGAAAACCGCTCTGAGCTTGTCGTAGTTTTCATACTTTGGCGATGGGGTCGGAGTAATGGGGATACACCAAGACCAGACACAGACCCTCATTTGGGGCGAAGCCGGCCTGACGCCGGGCGCAACTCCGCTAAATTTTGGTACCCATCTGGTCCCGGCCGCGATCAGCCAGTTGGAGGGTGAGGATGAGCTTCGAGGAGCGACTCTTGTCGGTGTCGCTAGTGCCATACAGTTAGACACCCCGCTCAGTTCCAGCTCTGATGCGTATTTGCGCCTGCACTTGCTGAGCCACTGCCTCGTTGAACCCAATACTCTCAACCTGGAAGGGCTCTTTCGTCTTGTTCCGATTGTCGCCTTCACTACAAGAGGACCCGTTCACCCCGTTTTTGCACCAGCAGAATCAGCTCACTTTGCAAAAAGCAGGCGCCACGGTGACGAGCTTGGACCAATTTGGGCCGCTCTTGAACTATGTAACCCCTCCCCGGGTTCGCATCGCAGACGCTTCCCGAGTTCGGTTGGGGGCTCATCTTGCCCCGGGCACAACAATCATGCACGAAGGGTTCGTCAACTTCAACGCGCGAACCTTGGGTGCCTCCAACAAGCCCAGGGCGGTTCAGTGCGCAGACATGCCACCAGTTCCCGCTTGAGCGCACCACGCCCCTCGATGAACAGGGACTGGCAGATCGTTCCGTGGCTGATGCGCAGGCCTTCATCATCGGGGGGCGATCCTGAGCCGCTGCGATATCTGCTGCGGGCTCCACGCCATCGCCCACCGTCTGTCCTGACAGTGTGGCTTGTTCAGCCCCTTCCGCGCCGGCGGTTCAGGCCCGGTAACGATCATGCCGTCGGGTCGGTGGACAACTCCCGGCGAGCTGCTCCTGAACGTACTCACGCAACCTGTCGTTACCCACGATTTTCGCGGTCTTCGGCCGCTTCGTAGCCTGCCGCGCTTTCCACTGCGCCACCAGAGCGTGATAGCCTCGCCGGCCGTCTCTGGTTACGGCATTCCGGCGTAGCTCACGAGAGATCGCCCCCGGTTCGCGTCCAATCCTGCGGGCGATCTCGCGCACGCCGACCTCCTGAGCGCGTAACAGCGCGATCTCCTCACGCTCGGCGAACGACAGATCCGCCGCCAAAAGTCCCGTTGCACTGCGCGCGATGGCTCAGGCCGACCCGGTGAAAGCATCGGTGGTCGCAACGCACGATCCTCTGCCCACTGCCGCCGCACACTTGCCAACACCTCGGGCATCTGCTTCTTGCCATGTCCCATCGCAAACCTCCTTTATCGGGGTGTTGCGACGACCAGTTGAACCCACCATAAACAGAGGCTCCATTAGACCCAGGGCGTTTCAGACGGCGAAGCAGAGGGTCCTCGGAATTGTGTCGTTGTTGCGGAAGATCATTGTCGCCAAGCCGGACGAGGCAGAGACCGCGTAGAGGTAGTGAGAAGTCAGTACCCCAGAGAAGCGAGGTCTCTTTTGAGGTGCTCGGCGAGACGCTGGTTGGATGGCGCGCAGTAAACCTGGAGCCTAAGTCGATTTCGATTGGAAATTGATACCGTCTGCCTGAAAGCCCCGCCGACAGCCGTAATCGTTCGAAAGACAAAGCGGTAGACCGCTCTCATGGCGGGGAAAAGTCCGGGAAACTTCCCAAGGATGACCTTTCTTAACGCGAGAACAACACCAGAACGACCATAGCTCGGCACATAACGAAGCGACCTCCAAGTTTTGTTGCCCGTTCTCCTGACATTTTTAGTTTCTCCAAGTTCGAAGTTGAAACCCTCGTTCAGGGGAGTGAGGCCAGCAAACTCCACAGAATTTTTGCAGTTCTGCTCAACACCGTCCTCGAACAACAAGGTGAGGTGCTGTGATGGTCCGACCACTTTTTCCAACTCGGTCACTAAAGAATAGAAATCTACATAAGCATCCTCGCGACGAATGAGGCGGCCAATCCCAGCACCCCGACTCCCTGTTTGGGCTGCAAGGGACCCCAGGAAGTCCGCTTGATTGCGGAGGGTAACAATCGTGAACAGCGACACATCTGGGGGCAGGAAGTCTCTGAGCTTGGCCAAAAACACTGTGACCGGGTGATCTCCTTTGCGCGGGGAATCTCCCTGGCGCGCTCGTCCCACCGGCCAGCTGGGGACACCAGCCTTTCGCGGAGATCGCCATTGGGCTAGGATTTCGTCTGAAATAAGCTGGCGAGGTTGTTCTGAAAAGTTGAGGTTGTCTGCCCAATCCCCCAACCTTGCCTCCCAATCTTGCCCCTGGGCGTAGGCCGTGTGAATTTTCCTAAATTCGTCAAAAGCTTCGCTCGGCCCCTCCACCTGAGACTCGACCTTTAACCACCAACGTCTTTTTCCCAGATAGCCTGCAACTTGCGGGAAAAATTGCTGTTGAAGCGAGCTGGTTGCTGTTTTTGGGAGACCGATATGCACGCAAAGTATTTTTTCCATGCTCCGAGGATAGCTCGCAATGTAGCCGGTGATTTTCACTCGTGTGTGACCCGAGACCCCGGTGTGAGGGGAGGACTGGCGGTATTGCCTGTTCCGCGCCGGGATGAGGAGGCGGGCATGACTGCACTTTACGAGCTTTCCCCTGTTCACCAATCTAAAACGTTACTATCGCACGTTTATTGCACGAGCCTCGCCTGAAGGGCCTAGAGGCCAGTAAATAACTATTTTATGGGTGGGCGATACTGGGACCGAGCCAGTGATCTCCTCCGGAACTCCGAGAACAATGCTCAGCGGTGTTCACCGTCTATCTTTTCCGGCGCCGTTTTCTCAGTCCAAGAGTCATAGCCTCAAGGCGGGGAGTGTGAAGAGAAAAAGCTCATAGTGTGCAGGCGCGGACAAACTCCACGGCTGCTCCTTCAGTTCTGGCAAGCTGAGAGGCAAGCTCGAAGAGACCGCTCACACTCGGGTTTCCCAGAGTCTCAAAGATCGCATTGACGCCCAGTGAGACTTGCTCATGGGCGGCGCTGAGTTCCTGATCGACAGGTGCGAGCGGGTTGAAGTCATCCAAAGAATCGGCCCCAATCAAAACAGATTCTCCACTAAACCAAGGGCGGTTCAGTTTCTAAAGAGTCAACAGGGGCAGTTTGACCTGGGGCACCGCGGGCTGACGAAGGTGACAAACGGGGAACTCTGCGGATGAGGCAACGGACCCTATCGACTAGGCCAATCCCGGCCCGCGGGGCCCACGTAGAGTTGCTGAGGCCGGCCAATCTTGGTGGCCTCATCAGAGTTCATTTCCCGCCAGTGGGCAATCCACCCGGGGAGGCGGCCCATGGCAAAAAGCACCGTAAACATCCGTGTCGGGAAGCCCATCGCTTTGTAAATAACACCTGTATAAAAATCGATGTTGGGATACAGCTTGCGCTCAATGAAATAGTCATCAGCGAGAGCGATTTCTTCGAGCTCTTTAGCAATCCCCAGCAACTCGTCGTGGATGCCGAGTTGCTCCAGCACCTCATCCGCGCTTTCTTTCACCAGGCGCGCCCGGGGATCATAGTTCTTATAGATTCGGTGGCCAAAGCCCATTAGGCGAACGCCCTCTTCTTTGCGTTTCACCCGCTCCACAAAACGTTGAACACCCTCGCCGGAGTCGCGAATATCCCCCAGCATCGACAACACTGCCTCATTCGCTCCACCGTGAAGGGGGCCAGACAGGGCATTGATTCCGGCAGATATGGAAGCGAACAGGTTTGCTTCGGTGGAACCCACCATACGCACCGTGGAGGTGGAGGCATTTTGTTCGTGGTCTTCGTGCAGGATCAACAATCGATCCAAAGCTTTAACCAAGACCGGATTGGCGACGTAAGGCTCCGCCATCAGGCCAAAGTTCAACCAGAGGAAGTTCTCCACAAAACCTCTGGAGTTATCCGGATAGAGAAAAGCTTGGCCGATGCTCTTCTTGTGAGCATAGGCCGCAATGACGGGGAGCTTGGCCAGCAACCGTATGGTGGATATCTCGATCTGTTCAGGGTCGTGAACGCTAAGCGAGTCACCGTAATACGTGGACATGGCGCTCACGGCCGAAGAAAGAACAGACATCGGGTGCGCGCTGTGAGGGAGGGCATCGAAAAGGCGTTTGAGGTCTTCGTGAAGCAACGTGTGGTGGCGAATTTTGTCATCGAACTCGTGAAGCTCATCTGCCGTAGGCAGCTCGCCCCGGATGAGGAGCCACGCAACCTCGAGGAATGTGGAGTTCTGGGCGACGTCATCGATGGCATATCCGCGATAGCGGAGAATTCCTTCATCCCCATCGATGTAGGTGATGGTGCTTTTTGTGGACGCGGTGTTCACAAACCCCTGATCGAGAGACGTGTATCCGGTCTGCTTAGTCAGAGTCGAAAAATCGATGCTGGAAGATCCCTCGCTCGAGGGAACAACAGGAAAATCTGCTGTCCCTCCAGGAAACTGGAGAGACACAGTCTCGGAAGAATCCATCACAGTCCCCTCAATCGCCGCATCATCCCCTACAGCCTAGAGGACGCGGAACTCACCAGCGGAGCCTCCCAGAAAACACGGCACTTTCTTGTCGCAAGCCCACAAAAACTAGAGCGCAAGGCGCGCGGCTGCGTGCTCGCAGGCGTCATCAGACGCGGTGAGGGCAACCCGAACATGGCGTGATCCCGCCGGTCCATAAAAAGAGCCAGGTGCGACAAGAATGCCACGCTCACTGAACCACTCGACACTGTCAAAGCAGTCTTCATCCCTGGTTGCCCAGGCGTAAAGACCTGCCTGAGAATGATCAATCTGGAAGCCAGCACGCCTCAGAGCAGGAAATACGACCTCACGCCGGGCTCGATATCGGCTGCGCTGCGCCTCAACGTGAATATTATCCTCCAGTGCCGCAACACTCGCCGCTTGAATTGGTGCAGGCATGATGAGACCCACATGTTTCCTCGCCAGCAGTATGGGCTCCATCAGGGCTTCATCTCCGGCCAGGAGGCCTGACCGATACCCCGCAAGGTTGGACTGTTTGCTCAGGGAACACAACGCCAGCAGCTGGGAATGATCACCGCCGGTCACATCTTTATCCAACAGGGAGGGAACATGAGCGATATCCCAGCCCATTTCGATGTAGCACTCGTCGCTGGCTAACACGGCACCAATTTCTCGGGCTCGAGCAATCGCTTTGGCCAAATAATCTTTCGTGGCAACAGCACCCGTGGGGTTACTGGGGGAATTAATCCATATCAGCGAAGCACTTTCAGGCCACAGAGTGGGATCATCCTCTGCCACAACTGTCGCGCCAGCCACTGCTGCGCCGACCGCATAGGTGGGATACGCAATCTTCGGTATGACCACCACATCGTGAGACCCCAACCCTAAGAGGGTGGGCAATAGGCCCACCATCTCTTTGGAGCCCAGTGTTGGAAGGACCTGAGAGGGCTTCAGCGCGCCGGTGTTGCGCCTGCGCTCCCACCATGCCGCCATCGCGGCAGTGAGCTCAGCGCTCCCGGCCGTCAGCGGGTAGGAGGGCGCCATGGAGGCTTGCTCCAATGCGCGTCGTGCAACATCGGGGGTGTCATCGATGGGAGAGCCCACCGAGAGGTCAATAAGGCCATCCTCGTGGGCCATCGCCCGGGTGCGGTACGGAGCGAGCGAATCCCAGGGAAAGTCGGGAAGGATCAGCACACAAAGCGCCTAGTTTTGGGGAGGCAAGACAGAGATAATCTCGTGGTCATGGTGAATCACGCCCACCTTGGCGGCACCGCCTGGGGAACCAACCTCTTTGAAGAACTCCACGTTGGCGGTGTAATACTCGGCCCACTGTTCCGGAACGTCATCTTCGTAATAGATTGCTTCGACGGGGCACACCGGCACACACGCCCCACAGTCCACACATTCATCAGGGTGAATATAGAGCATGCGATCGCCTTCATAAATGCAGTCCACCGGGCATTCATCGATACACCCACGGTCTTTCACATCCACACAAGGCAGGGCAATCACATAGGTCACGGGGCGGTTTTCCTTTCGCGCTGGCGGGCCTCTATTCTAGCCGGTGAAGTCGGGGAAGAACCTGGCCATGCGAGCGCAAAAACGACGATCACCACTATTCCTGCCAGCAGAGAATACCCGGCAACATTGGCCGAAATGAGAACAGAGTCTTGTCCATCACTGCCGGCAAGAACGGTAATAGCGGTGATCATTCCCGCGCTTGCTACCAGCGCGGGATATCTCACCACGAACACTTTTCGCACTCCCGCTAACGCTGTCCCCACAGCGAGAAGAATCGCTATGAGCCCGAAGGGGAAGAAGGCCGCGTGATAGATGCTTGCCAGCAACCCCAGGGTGGCACCGGCAAGAAAGGCTGCGAGACCGAGAGTGCTGACTCTCGCGAGCGAGCCGAGGCTCACGAATCCAGTCTCACCATCCAGTTGTGAGTGTCCTCTGTGCGTCCATACTGAATATCAACGAGTTCTTTGCGTAAAGCAAGGGTGACGTCGCCGGCTTTTACGTTTTCAGAGCCGAGAGAAAATCCCGTGCCTTTGAGCTCTCCGATAGGCACAACGGTGGCAGCGGTGCCGCACGCAAATGCTTCCACAATGTCTCCCGAAGCATGTCCGGCTTTCCACTCGTCAATCGTGATAGGCCGGCTCTCCACCGCGTGGCCTCGATCGCGTGCCAAGGTGAGCACCGAATCCCTCGTGATTCCGGAGAGAATGGTGTCGCTTTGCGGGGTAACCAGCGTCCCATCTCGATACACGAGCACGATATTCATTCCGCCGAGCTCCTCGAGATATTTTCCCTCGACAGAGTCGAGAAAAAGCACTTGCTGGCAGCCGTTTTCCGCGGCCTCTGTTTGAGCCAAAAGCGACGCTGCGTAGTTTCCACCCGTTTTTGCCGACCCTGTGCCACCGCGTCCCGCCCGGGTATAGGTGGTAGAAAGCCATATCGACACCGGCGCCGCATCACCACCGAAATAGGGCCCCACAGGCGAGGCAATCAGGTAATACCCCATCTTTTTGGCCGGACGAACGCCTAAGAAAGCTTCTTTAGCAAACATAAAAGGCCGCAGATAGAGAGACGTTTCCGGGGCACTTGGCACCCAGTCTCCATCGACCGCCATCAACTCTTTCAACGACTGAAGAAAATAGTCCACCGGGAGCTCAGGCATGGCCATTCGCGCCGCGGAGCGTTGGAAGCGAAGAGCGTTCTGGTCTGGTCTAAACGTCCAGATGGACCCATCCTCGTGGCGGTACGCTTTCATGCCCTCGAATATTTCCTGGCCGTAATGCAACACCGAGGCCGCGGGATCCATCGGAATAGGCCCGTAGGGCTGAACCCGTGGGCGGTGCCATCCACCTTTTTCAGACCAGCAGATATCAACCATATGGTCGGTAAAAACCGTCCCAAAGACGGGTGTGTCCAAGGCCTCTTGACGCCTATCAACCGACATGGGCTCAGTGTTAGCGATTACCTGGAAGGCGAGGTCCTGGTGGGCCATCGGGAGGAGTTGTGACATTGTGACTTTCTTGGGTGCCCGCGGTGGGCCTTCACCCCACGTCTCAGCTTACTGGCACAGGCTGAAAACGCTACAGATTCCTTCGAATGCTGTCACCGATTTCGCTCGTAGAGCGATTGTGTCCCAGAGATGCTCTGCTGGCGACATCGGCAGCCACCGCTGTCTGGAGGCGAGAACCAACCTCTTTGTGCCCCAGGTGGTCCAGCAACATTCCTGCCGACACAATCGCGGCTGTTGGATCGGCAACACCTTTCCCCGCAATATCCGGCGCAGAACCGTGCACAGGTTCAAACATGCTGGGGAATGCCCCCGAGGGGTTGAGGTTCGCAGAGGCCGCCAAACCAATCCCGCCCCCAATAGCGCCCGCCAAGTCCGTGAGAATGTCTCCAAAGAGGTTGTCCGTCACGATGACATCAAACCGGCTAGGCTCCGTCACCATGAAAATGGTCGCCGCATCAATATGGAGATAGTCGAGATCAATGCCGGGATATTCACGAGCCACTTCGTTCACGACGCGCGACCACAACCCTCCCGCATGGGTGAGGACGTTGGTCTTGTGGACGAGGGTAAGTTTTCTCCGTCTTGCCACTGCAGCCTCGAAGGCATATCTGACCACTCGGTCAACGCCGTAGGCAGTATTAACCGAAACCTCGTTTGCCACTTCGGCCGCGGTGCCTTTTCGGAGCGAACCTCCGTTTCCGACGTAAGGGCCTTCTGTGCCCTCTCGCACGACCACAAAGTCGATGGTTCCAGGGTTAGCTAGAGGCGACTGCAGTCCGGGCAGAAGCCGCGTCGGTCGCAGATTCACATAGTGGTCACAAGCAAACCGGAGCTTGAGCAGAAGTCCCCGCTCAATGATTCCCCCGGCAAGTCGGGGGTCTCTCGGATCTCCCCCCACCGCGCCAAGCAAAATGGCATCGTGGCCCTTGAGTTTTTCCACCGTCTCATCGGAAAGTATTTCTTCGGTTGCCAGATAGTGCGAAGCTCCCAATGAATACTCGGTGGTATGAATCTCAAGGCTTGCCCCTGCCGCCGCCTTCACAGTCGCTACTGCTTCGGCGATTACCTCGGGGCCAATCCCGTCACCACCGATGACAGCAAGGTTCAGAGAGTTTCCCATGTACCCACCTTAAGGTCTCCGCTGTCTCACGCCGGCCTAGCGCGAGGCTAAATCAACACGCGCATCGTGGATCTGCCAGAGCGCTTTGGCCATCTCCTCCGGATTTGCCAGTCGATACGGGGCAATAGTTGTCCCGTCTCCCACCCGAATGGCGACATCGCGTGGCCCCAAGGCAGCAAATCCGTCTTCGTCAGTGAGGTCATCGCCGGCAAAAAGAGTGGAGCTCGCTCCTGACTGGACCATTATCGCGTGCAAGCCATCACGCTTTGTTGCATTCTGGACCGAACATTCGACAATGCCATGGCCTGTTCTTATCGAGAGGTCTTCGCTCCACTGCTGGCACGCGGCCGTAGCGGCCTCGCTGGCGCCTCGGGAAACGCCATCTTCAACACCACGGGTATGAAGTGCTAGACCAAAAGCTTTGACCTCTAACCGGGTTCCCGGGTGGTCATCAACCACCCTCTGAAAGGCCTGACGAAGTCCCAGAGGAACGAGGTTTTCAGCCGTGTACGAATCTTTCCTGTGGGGAGGAACAACCTCTATCCCATGAGAACCGACAAGAAACCATTCCTGAAGAGGGTCCGCAACGCGAAGCAAACTATCAATCGCTCGCCCTGACACCAAGGCGACAACAACACCCGGAAGAGGGGTAAGAGCCTGTAAAACATGCCTGGACTGAGACATCATTCGAGAATCTTCGGGGTCATCAACCAGGGGCGCCAGTGTCCCGTCAAAATCCAGCGCTATCAACACGGTGGGATGGGCCACAAACTCCTCCACCGTCTTCTGGAGAAGCGGCTTCGAGGACTTCATTCACGAGCCCTTCGCATCACAGTTCGATGATGTCTATCGGCGCCATCGTGGTTGCTTTGATCTGTAAGGCAACGTCAGCAAGTAATTCATCGGGGGCTCTCGAATCCACCGTCAGGACGCTGAGAGCCTGGCCGCCGGCTTTGTCTCGGGCTATCTGCATACCTGCGATGTTGATAGATGCTTCCCCAAAAGCTTTCCCATACACGGCGACGATTCCTGGGCGATCTTCGTAGATCATCACAACATGGTGGGTGGCAAGAGGAACCTCTACGTCGTACCCGTTAATCCCCACAAGCTTTTCACTCTGTTTCGCACCGGTGAGCGTCGCCGAAGCAGACACAGACCTGCCATCACCCAGAATTCCTCTAATCGTCAGAAGGTTGCGGTACTCATCACTCTGCGGGTTGGTCACCATCGACACGTCAACGCCTCGCGCCTCTGCGAGCAGAGGAGCGTTGACGTAACTCACTTGGTCACTCACAATTCTTGAAAAGATGCCTTTGAGTGCTGCCAACTTCAGCACGCTCACATCGTGTTCGACAATTTCTCCACTGACCTCGACTTCAATGCTGGAGATTGAGGCATCACACAGCCCCACAAAAACTTGTCCCAGTTTTTCCATCAAAGGGATTCCTGGCCGAACGGAAGGATCAATAATCCCACCCGCAACATTCACCGCGTCAGGAACCAACTCCCCCTCTAAGGCGAGTTTGACGGACCGGGCGACAGAAACGCCTGCCTTTTCCTGGGCTTCGTCCGTAGATGCGCCTAGATGGGGTGTGACCACA
>Ga0209702_10005992_pt1 | contig 16002 bp, 14 predicted proteins | sample FRY01_FD_187210 | JGI IMG/M metagenome (GOLD analysis project Ga0209702, IMG submission 187210) | Freshwater microbial communities from Lake Fryxell liftoff mats and glacier meltwater in Antarctica - FRY-01 (SPAdes) (version 2) | ecosystem: Environmental > Aquatic > Freshwater > Ice > Glacier... | reverse complement strand
GCTGTTACCTCTTGGGAACACCCGACGCGTGGCGTCTGGTTCTGGCGCTGGTTGCCTTTGTCGTGGGCCTGCGGTTCATGCCGCATCCGCTGCCGATTTCATCGGCGACAATGACCGCCGGCATCCTGCTTGCTTCTGCCCCCACGCCCGGCGAGGCCGCCTTCCGCGCCGAGGCGGTCGTGCTGGTCATCGCCCTGATCCTGTTCCTGACCCTGTTCCTTGAACGGATCGTGCCGAAACTTCCCGATCCACAGCCCTCCGTACAACCCGGCAGGGATGGATGACACAAACCTAGGGCCAAGGCTTCACCGGGGTTTGGCAGGCCGGCGGTGCAGCGCGCTCATTTGCCAGATGATCGATTCCGTCAAGTGCTGTGCATTTTGAGGCCGCAATCGCTGGCTTTGATCCTGCACCAGTCGAGAAAGCCTTTCTCCGCAGATGCGGACCTTTGACCATGAGGCGATTGCATTCGGCACGTTGTTGAGGTCAGGTTTCCAGCTAACGGCAACCTAGTTGGAATTACGGCCGCAATGAAAACCGTCAGTTCATTGGTCCACCTTGTCGCACTGGTCTGCGGTATTGGCGCCGCCAACGCGCAACATGCGCTGCCGGAATGTCCGGGTGCGTTCTCCGACTGCCTCCTCACCGAAGCCCGCGCCATAGCGGGTATGTTGTCGCGCTCCGGCGATCAGGACGAAGTGCATTTTGCCGTCGCTGTGGCGCTCGCTCAGATGGGTCGGCTCGACGAAGCGATTGCCGTCACCGGACAAATCACAAATGCGCGCACCCTGGCGGAGGCGCTTGGCGCGATCGCGGAGGCGGCGGCGCGGGCTGGCAATTTCGACGAGGCGCACCAGATTGCGCTGGACATCATTGACGCGCGCATTGACTCGGCAAGGGTGAACGCGCTCCAGTTGCTGGCCGTAGAGCAAGCGGCCGCCGGCGAAATCGACGCGGCGTTCGACACCGTCGTCGCAATCGACAACCCCTATCGACGGTCCGAGGCGCAGGCCGCCATCGCGATCTCGGTGGCGCGCTCTGGCGACATTCCCGGCGCGATCCGGACCGCCAGCATTGTCGCGACCAACTATTGGTTCACGGCCGATCAGCACCAGATCAAGATTGCCTCCGGCCTTGTCTCCCGGTCCGGCGAGTTCGACCAATTCTGGTTCTACGAGGCTCTGGCGACCATTGCGCAGATTCAGGCGCAGGATGGTGATATTCTGGGCGCCCTGCAGACCGCCAATGCGATCCCCGATATCGGCGGCCGGTCGCGCGCGCTGGCGCGTATCGCCGGCGTTCAGGCCGACACCGGCGACATTGCCGGCGCTCTTACAACGGCAAACCGCATTGAATCGCCTTATGGCGACCTTGAGGCGATGGTCGCCATATCCCGGTTCAGGGCAAGCTCAGGGGATTTTGTCGGCGCCCTCGATCTGGCACAGGACATCGCGCGCGTTTATGGAGATACGTCGGCCGTGGTTGCGGTCGCAGGACTGCAGGCAGGGCATGGGCAGACCGAGACCAGCCTGCAGACCGCCGCAGGCATCGACAATCTTGAAAGCCGAACCAAAGCCTTTGCGGAGATTGCTGTCGTCCTTGTCGGAGAGGGGCAACTGGACGCGGCACTCATGGCAGTGGCGATGATCCCGGACGCCCGCGATCGTTTTCATGTCCTGCGGCAGATATCGGTTGTGCTCGCCGAAGCGGGTGAACCGGCGCGCGCGCTCGAGGCCGCCGCAAGCCAGACCGGTCGCCGGGATTACGATGAGATCGTGGTCGCCATCGCGTTGGCTCAGGCTGCTGCGGGGCAGACTGATCAAGCCCTGAACACAGCAATGCAGCTTGGCGATGACATGTTGCGCGGCGTCGCCTTGGCGGGCATCGCACCCTTCGCCGGGCATGACGTCCCGAACCCGAACTGAGCAACTGCGCGGCCTCAAAGCCAAGTGTATTCAGAGCTCCAGAGTGGTCCCATCAGTGCGCGACAGGATCGCCCGCGAGCCGGGATAAGCGGCGAGAAGGCGTGCGGCACTCGCTTCGCCTGCGACATAGATCGCGGTCGATAGCGCGTCAGCCCAGATCGCGCGCGGTGACATCACCGCGACCTGAAGCAGATGGTTGGCGCTTTGGCCGGTGCGGGGTTCAAAGATGTGATGCTGTCCCGGCACGTCGAACCTCATGCCATAGCCACCCGACACCGCAAGGGCGGCATTAGCCAGCGGCAGCACGCGCGCGATCATATCAGGCGCACGCGGGTCGATCAGACCCACCGCAAAAGGCTGCCCGTCAGATGCAGCCCCGAGCGCCCGCGTCTCGCCCAGTTCGATCATGGCATTCTCAAAGCCTTCATTGCCGAGAATGTCGGTGATCCGGTCGGTGATATAGCCCTGAGCAATCCCGTTGAGTGAGATCGACATCCCCGGCCGCGCAAAGCGTATCCCGCGCCCGTCCGCATGGATCGCCCGGTGATCCACAAGCGACAGCGCAATATCCAGAGCGCGATCCGTGACGGGATTGGCGCCCAAACCCCGTCCAGAGACATAAAGCCGCCAAAGCGGCTGAATTGTCGGGTCAAAGGCGCCGTTACTTGCCACGGCGATGCGGTGGCTTTGTTCAAGAACATCGACAAGATCGGGTGATGGCCTCTCCAGCGCGCCGTCACGGTTCAGTCGAGCAATTTCACTCGTACTGCGGTAGAGGCTGAATATGGCTTCGAGGCGGTTTATCTCATGCAGCAGCCGCACGGTCGCGCGCTCCGCGACTCTGGGGTTGGGGTGCCATATGGTCATGGCGGACACGGCGCCCAGAACCTCGCCATGCCAGCGGACCGGGGCAGAGGCACCTTGAATGTGTCGCAAGCCCAGCACACCGAGCGGCACCGCCATCCCTGCCGCCAGAATCCGCAGCGCGCGGCGGCGCGGCATGCCGGTATGCACGGTCCCTGTCATGCGGAAACCTTGACCGGAATGATCAGTCCCCCACCGAGGCCCACAGGTTTGCTCTGCTGGCGTTCGCGCGCCTTGCGAATTTGCGCCAAAGGCGGGCAGCGCTGATCGTCGTGATATTCGACCATACAGTCGAGGCACTGGAAACATTCGGACATCACGATCTTGCCCGATTTCGGGATCGCCTTGACCGGGCAGGAGCGCTCGCACAGGTGGCAGGGGCTGCCGCATTCCGGGCGCCGCTTGAGCAAGTCGACAAGGTGCAAGCGGTCGAGCACTGCAAGCGCGCCGCCCAACGGGCAGAGGAAGCGGCAAAAGGCACGTTCGGTGAACAGGCCGATCAGGAGCAGTGTCACCGCATAGATCACATAAGGCAGTCCGCGGACGAACCTCGCGGTGATCGCGGTCTTGAATGGCTCCACCTCTTCGGCGGCGGGAACGGCTGAGGGGGCGACGATCACGAGCAGCAGGATAACCCCAAGTGCCACATACTTGCCGTTCCACAAATGCTGCTGAATGCGTTCCGACGGGTTCCACTGCGGCAGACCAAGGGCGCGGGCCGCCTGCGCCAAAAGCTCTTGCAGCGCGCCAAAGGGACACAGCCAGCCGCAAAACACGCCACGCCCCAGCAGAACCAGCGAAATCGCGGTGTAAATCGAAATGATCACGATCAGCGGTTCAGCGAGGTAGAAGGCAAGGTCGAGGCCTTCGAACGGTGCCTTGAGGTAGTTGATAAGGTTCACGATCGACAATTGCGCGCTGGCCGTCCAACCGATCCAGACGAGCGTGAAAAGCAAAAAGCCCATGCGGACATAGCGATGCAGCAGGCGGCGGCGGGTCAGCGCCCCCTGAAACGCAAGGATAGCCGTCAGAACGATCAGAGAAACACTCAGGATAACAATCTCGATCCGCTGCTCGATCCATGGCTCGGCCCAGACCGCGACCTGTTCCCCCGGTGGCATCAGGATATATTGCGCGGGCAGCGCATATTCGAAATCAGCCAGAACAAAGCGTTCGAGTTGCCCATCCGGACGGCGCGCCGATGCGTATAGATCGGCATGCCAAGGCTGCATGGGATCAAAGCTGGTGCCCTGCGGCAACAGCAGAAGATCGGCAATCCGGCCATGGGCAGGGATCATGTCGGACTTGTCGAAATCGTAGATGCGCTCGCCTTGCGAAACTCGCACCCGGTCAAGCGCCAAGCCATTCGAGAGGTTGTTGAACCTTGTGCCGCGGTAGTCATAGACCCCGCCCAGCGAGCCTACGTAAATCGCCATTGTGCCTGGGGGGGACCCGTTTATCAGCTGGTCATACGGTTCCAGACCCACACCGTTGCGCCCGATTTTGGGCGGGTTGGCATAGCCGATCACGAAATCCGCATAGACAGCGTCCGGCCCTCCGGAGATAGGAACTTCGGGCAGTAAGTCCCCCAGCCCGGCGCGCGCCATCGCCGCGTCCAGATCGGCATTCGTCACCCGCGCCCGCGCCAGCCCGCCCTCGATGGCGAGCTCTTCCGGGCTCATCGGGTTAAAATTGATCATGTCGACGGTCGGCTCTGTGACAATGATCTCCTCGGTGCGGTATCGCAGGACCATGCGTCCGCCTTCCTGCACCGCATTGCGCATCGCCCGCGCCGAGATCGTGGCCCCCGCCACAAAGCCGGGCCCGAGCGCAGCATCAGCACCCAAACGCGCCTCGCCACCTTTGAGTGCCGCGAGAAAAACCTCGAGCTGGCCGGTTCGCCGCCTGTCGTTGATCAGGTAGGGTTCGCGATGAAACAGCACCACTGCGCCAGTGATCCGTCCGCCGAGTGTGACGCCAGCAACGACGTCGAACGGCGTGCTCGAATATCCCGGCGCCCGCAGCACATCCAGCGTCGAAAAGACGTAGCCGACCAGTTCTTCGCCCTTGTAGGCTTCTGCCGCGACCGGACCCTCATCATCGACCATCTCGAGGCGGGTCACCCCCTCAAAGATCGCGGCAAGGACGTCAGGGGTTAGCCTCTCGAGTAGCGTCGGCGGCGCAGTTTCGTGGGATTCGGGCCATGCAGGGGACAGCATGGCGATCCACAGCGCGACCGCCAGCCCGGCGAACCGCAGGACTGTCAACGAAGCGGCTCGCGACAGACATCTGACCCGGCTAGCACCCATCGTCAGCCACTTCGCCATCGGGCATCACCGTATTGCAGAAAATCGCCCCCTCCAATCGCACCTCGATCATCGTCGCCCCTGACAGGTCTGCCTCGTGAAGATAGGCGCTGCCAAGATCCGTGAATGCCATTCTGGCGCCTGCCAGATTCGCACGAAAAAGATTTGCCCCGCTAAGGTCGGTGTTCGTAAGGTCGGCCGCGACGAGCAGCGCACCGACCAGATTGGCCCCGGTCAGGTCCGCATCAATCAGCGCCGCTTCAGTCAGATCGGCATAAAGCAGGTTCCCGCCCCGCAGATCGGACCCGCCAAGATTGGCGCCAGCCAGATTGGCGCCGATGAGGCTGCTGTAAAACAGCTTGGCCCCGGTGAGGTTCGCACCCGCGAGGTCGGCGGCGCGCAGGTCGGTCCGAATGAGGTTGGCGCCGGACAGGTCACACATCTGACAGGCATTCGCCCCCCGCAACCGGCTCAGATCCGTGGGATCCCATGCCAGAGCAGGACCGGCGAAAAGCGCGAGGGCCATGGTTGTCAAAGCCGCGATAGGTGCCATCGCGCCCCACGCCCCAAGATGCAGATTTGAGGCGTAGTCAGGCCGATCGGACAATCGACAACTGACGGGCTGCACTGGCTCAGACAACCTCGAACCTCTTGCCTATGTAACGGTGATCGTCGCCTCATCCGAGTAAACGTCGGAGCTGGTATCGATCCAGACGAACCGCAGGTTTGTGGTCTCTTCGACCCTCAGAAAAAACGCGAAATAGGGGTTGGCCGACACGGCAGGTTCCAGATCAACCGCAAGCGCCAATGCCCCATTGGCGAAACAGCGAAACTGCTCGGCGATGCGGACCGGAACGGTCAGCCCGGACGAATTGTGCCTAAATCCGGTTTCCATCGGATGCCCGATGATGGTGCGGACTTGGACGGCTTCGCCCGCCATCGCGGTGTCCGGCACAGATATCCGGATACTGGGCATCCATCCCGGCGGAAACTGGTCATTGGCCACGGCATCTTCACAGGCACCATAAGTCACGTCCACATTGCGCACGCGCTTGAACATTTCACCTGTGGCCATCTTCACGACGAAAGTGATGTCCTGAAATGAATCGATGCGCACCCGCGTGTTGAAGGTGGCTTCGCTGCAGAGCGGGGTAAAATAGATCTTGGCGATCCGCGGGCGGGGATTACGAGCCGCGTAAATGGCGACAACTTCCGGGTAATCGAGCCCCTGCATCGAACAGGGCACGGTTAGGGTCAGCGGCACCGATTTGCCCGAGTCCGAAAAGTCGGGCATGTCGATGAGGATGTCACCATCGGGCAGGTCGCTCACCCCAAAATCCTCAGCGATAGCATTGCGGACCTCTTCGTCAGAGCCGAACGCCGGCCCCGACAGCCCGATCGCGACAAGCGAGGTGGTGCCAAAAAAAACCGCCCGACGGGTGACGCGGATCTCGGACTGGTGATCCGGCGTGTTCATTGCTGTCACGTGTCAAGCTCCCTTGTCGATCGTGTCCCAATGACGGGCGTCGAAGGCCAAAAAACATCACCTGAATGTGGGACGCAAGGTTGAATGACCGGCCCTGCAGGACACACGGCTGATGATGCCACTCTTGTACAAGGTCAACGTAGTCCTTGCCGAAGGTATACTGATCGCAAACCGGCGAAATGTCAGCATCCGAAGTATTGTTCGGCCCAATAAAGTAAATCCGCATTTCCGATGGTCCGGCATGCAACAGTGCGCAAGATACAGGCAAAGGCGGCGGAGTTTTGATGTTCAAGGGCATGACTTTCTTTGCATTTTTCGTATTGAGTGGCGCTGCCTCCGCGCAGGGCACGCCCGAACAGATATCCTACGTATCGTGCCGGTCCTGCCATGGAAGCGGCGAAGGCGAAGGGGCGATCCCTGCGATTCGGGGCCGACCCTACGAGGATCTGTTGACCGCTCTGCAATCCTTTTCCCAACCGGGCCCCTGGACCATCATGCATCAATTTGTCGTGGGCTTTTCCGACACCGAGATCGAGAGCCTTGCGCGGTATGTTTCCGACCTGGAGGGCGAAACGGAATGACGCGCTATAGCAGACGACAGGCGATCGCCGTTTCCTCGTCTTTTATCTCGGGCAGCCTCCTTGCCGCGCCCGCGCTGGCGCAGGGCCGCGCCCGTGTCGTCATCGTTGGTGGCGGTTTTGGCGGTGCTTCCGCAGCGCGGACGCTCAAAGAGGCAGCCCCCGAAATCGACGTGACACTTGTCGTCGACAAGGACCGCTTCAGCACCTGCCCTTTCTCGAATCTCGTGATCGCTGGTGAAATACCCTTGTCGCAGATCACGTTTGGCTATGACCGTCTGGCCGCTGCCGGCGTCGAAATCCGGGTCGGCAGAGCTACCGAAATCGACGCAGCCGGCAGGGTGATCGGCCTTGAGGACGGCAGCCAGCTTGCATTTGACCGCGCGATCATTTCTCCCGGCATCGACCTGAAATTCGGTGATACGCCGGGCTACGACGAAGCGGCAGCCGCGTTGATTCCGCATGCATGGCAAGCCGGTGCGCAGACGGAACTGCTCCGCGATCAACTTGCCGCCATGCCCGAAGGCGGCACCTTCCTGATGTCGGTGCCCAACAATCCCTACCGCTGCCCGCCCGGCCCCTACGAACGCGCAAGCCTTGTGGCCTACTTCCTGAGCCGGACAAATCCTAGCGCCAAGATCATAATTCTGGACGGCAAGGACACGTTTTCCAAGCAGTCGCTTTTCGAGGAAGGCTGGGCGCGCCTCTATCCGGGCATGATCACCCACGTGCCCTTTGCCGAAAACGGCGGCCTGATTGAGGTCAATCCGGAAACGAGGGAGGTCGAAACCGCGTTCGAGACCTTCAGAGGCGACGTGCTGAATTTCATTCCTGCGCAAAGGGCGGCGGCGGTATTGCTGCGTTCGGGCTTGGGGGGGGATGGCGATTGGTGCCAGATCGATCAGGCGACATTCGAGTCCCCGCTTGCGCCGGGCGTGCATGTGTTGGGCGATTCTGCCATTGTCGGAGACATGCCGAAAAGTGGCTTCTCGGCTGCGGTGCAGGGTGCGGTCTGCGCGCATGTGGTCGCAGCGCTGTTGCGCGACCAGCCGCCCCAGACCGGGGTCCTGCTCAACACCTGCTACAGCTTCCTCGCTCCCGACTACGGCATTTCCGTCGCAGGCGTCTACCGCGTGACAGCAGAGGGGCGGCTTGAATCGGTAAAAGATACCGGTGGAACCAGTCCGCTTGGCGCGAGCGACGACGTCCGCAATGCAGCGGCAGACTTTGCCAGAAGCTGGTATGCAAACGTGACAGATCATATTTTCGGATAATCCGCTTGTGCCCAGGGTCGTTCCATTCCTGCAGTTGGTGCTTTGCATCTTGCTCGCCGGCAGTGCTGGCGCAGAGAGTTTGCTGTCGGAAACGCCCCTGACCGACCAGCCCGGCGATGCGACGCGGGGTCTCGCGATCATTCGTGATCCGTCGCGGGCCAGCTGCCTTATCTGTCACAGCATTGCGTCCCTGCCCGACAAGGATCAGGGCGGGCTGGGTCCGCCGCTGGACGGGGTGGCCGAGATCTATGATGCAGGCCAATTGCGGCAGCGGATCATCGATGCGCGGCGCGGCAACCCGATCACCATCATGCCGCCCTATTTCACGACAGACGGCCTGTTCCGAGTCGGTGAAAGGTGGGAGGGTCAAACAATCTACACGGCGCAGGACGTCGAAGATGTTGTGGCGTTTCTCTTGACGCTGAAGGACTGAGATGAAGCGTCTTCTTGCCTTACTGATGGTTATGGCCACTCCGGCGCTTGCCGAGCCAATCTCCGCACCGGTTTCGGGCTACACCTTCATGGAACCGTCGACGCAACAGATTCAGGATGATGATTTCCTGAACCCGGCCTTCTTTTTGGTCGAGAAGGGACAGGCACTCTGGGATCAGCCTTGGCCCGGCGCCGATCAATCCTGCCGCTCCTGTCATGGCGATGCCGAGACGAGCATGCGTGGGGTTGCGGCCCGCTATCCCGACTGGGACAGCCGCGATGCAGTGATGATCAGTCTTGAATCGAGGCTCAACCGGGAGATCACCGAAAGGTTGGGCGGCCATCCCCTCGCACTTGAGTCAGAAGACCTTCTGGCTCTGACTGCTTTTGTCAGCCTCCAGTCCCGCGGTCTGCCCATGGCGATCAGGATCGACGAGCAGGTGCAGGAGTGGGTCGATCGCGGTCAGGAAATATTCGTGACAAGGCGCGGGCAGCTGAACCTGTCGTGCCAGAATTGCCATGACGACCACTGGGGCCAGATGCTCCGTGGCGATATGATCAGTCAGGGCCAGATCAACGCGTTTCCGATCTTTCGTCTGACTTGGGATGAGGTGGGGTCACGCCACCGTATGTTTACTTGGTGTATGGAGGCCATCCGGTCAGAGCCCTTTCCATTGGGTTCCGACGAGTACCTCGCGCTTGAGACCTACCTCGCTGTCCGCGGTCAAGGGCTCATGATCGAAGCTCCGGGGGTGCGCAGATGAGCCTTCTGCACCGCAAAAGAAGCCGCAATGATTCTCAACTTTAGGATATGCCAATGAAGAAGAAACTGGTCATCGTCGGGGCCTTGGGGATCACCGTCGCGATTACTGCGGCCTATGCCGCAAACCTCTTGCCCGGCGAGATTGACCCGATCTCTCAGATAGATCGGGCAGCGTTTTCGGACGAACAGATCGAACTTGGCGAGAACTTGGCACGGCTGGGGGATTGCTCGACCTGTCATACGCTGCCGGGCGAACGGGCCATGTCCGGCGGGCTCGGACTTCCGACACCGTTTGGCATGATCTATTCGACGAACATCACGCCAGCGCCCGATACGGGGATCGGGACTTGGTCCTACGCCGCCTTTGAACGCGCAATGCGCGAAGGGATCGACCGCGAGGGCGTCCATCTCTATCCGGCTTTCCCCTACGATCATTTTGCCGGGACCACCGACGAAGACCTTGACGCGCTCTATCAGTTTCTGATGACGCAGGATCCGGTCGAGGCCGAGCAGGTCCCCAATGATCTGGGCTTCCCGTTCTCTTTCCGTCCGCTGCTTGCCGGTTGGAAACTGCTGTTCCACAGACCGGCGCCTTTCACGCCAAACCCGGATTTCACCGACGAGGAAAACCGCGGCGCCTATCTGGCTGAAACGCTCGGTCATTGTTCGGCGTGTCACAGCCCAAGAAACGCTCTGGGCGCCGTACGGCGTTCTGCATTCTTCGCGGGGGGTGAGGCAGAAGGATGGCTGGTGCCGCCACTGGGCGAGGCATCTATCTCCCCGCTCGGCTGGGATAGCGACGACTATGCCGATTACCTCTTTGACGGTTGGAGCGCGAACCATGGCATCGCCGGTGGTCCGATGACGGCTGTGGTCGACAATCTCTATGATGCCGATGAGGATGACGTCTTTGCAATGGCGGCATGGCTCGCGCGGATCACGCCCCCGGTTGATGAAGACGCGCGGGCGGCCCGAAACCTTGAAATTGCCGCCCTTGATCTTCCCGAAAGCTTCGACGCCTCACTATCCGGCGAAGATGTTTCCGACGAAATCCGGCATGGTGCGCAGGTATTCCGCGACAGCTGCCTCAAGTGCCACCGTGAACGGATAGCGGAAACCCAGCCAAATTCGCTTGGGCTGACCTATGCCGTCAACGCACCAGAGCCCACGAATGTCTTTAATGTCGTGCGGCATGGTATCGTGCCAAGTTTTGGATCGACCGCGCGGAAAATGGAGGCCGTGGCCTTGGCCGATGCGGATCTTGTCGCGCTCGCCGCGTTCCTGCGCTGGCAGTTCACCGACTTGCCCGCATGGGAGAACATCGCAGAACAGGCTGCGGCTAGCGCTGTGCAGGTCCACTGAAAAATAGAAAGGGGCCCGTCTTGGGCCCCTGACTGTCTGCGCTGATCTTGGTTGTGTTGTGGAGCCCATGCGGGCTCCACATTTCGTTTCAGAGTTCGGCCTTCGAAAACGGCGTCGTCCTGACCCGCGTGCCGGTCGCGTAGAAGATCGCGTTGGCAACAGCCGGCGGGGTCGGCGGGCCGGTAGGCTCGCCCAGTCCACCCCACCACTGGTCTTCCGAATTCTCGAGGTGAATCTCGATCTCGGGCGGCGAGTCGGGCATCCGCATCATGGTATACGAGTCGAAGTTCGTATTCACGATCCGGCCGTCACGGATGTCGAGACCGCCAAAGAAGGCGTGGGTCAACTCCCAGATAGCCGAACTTTCCGCCTGTTCACGCGCATTCAGCGGGTTGATCACATAACCGCTGTTGATGAAGTATTGCAGCCGCTCCACGAAAATCTCGCCACGACGGCTGACTTCCACGGTGGCGACGCAACCGGCGAATGTGCCATGCGAATCCACGATCGCACATCCCATGCCCCGACCATCGCCAAGGTCAGTCGTCCAGCCCGACTTTTCCTTCATCGCGGTCAGAACGCGCTGCCAGGGCTCAAACCCTTCGGTCATCTTGAGCCGCCACTCGAGCGGATCCCAACCACCGGCTTGAGCAAGTTCATCGGCCATCTGCTCGACGATAAAGCCGTTGGAGTTGGCTCCCGGCGCGCGATGATAGCCAATCGGGATATGGCTCTGAACTGCGCTGTATTCATGCCGCCGATTGGGGATCTTGTAGTGCATGTTGGCGACACCGCGCTGCGAAAAGGCGGGCAACTTCTCTTCGCCGACAAAGTGGGTCACCAGCGCAACGGGAAGTCCATCGTCACCAAGCGCCGCTTTGTAGGTACCCCAGACCGGGGGCCGCTGTGCGTCCTGACCGATGTCTTCTTCGCGGCTGTAGATCACCTTGACCGGCCTGCCGATCTCAGAAGATATCGCAGCAGCCTGACGGTGGACAAACATGTTGTAACCGGCACCAAAACCGCCACCCAGATACGTCTGATGCAGGAAGACGTTTGTCGTGTCCCGGCCCAGTTGATCTGCCACTTCGCTGAGCGACCGTGCGATGTCCTGCGTGAACGTCCAGATATCGGCGCGGTCGGCCTTGACGTCTGCCACAGCACACGGAGGCATCATCGTCGCGTGTGTCTCGAATGGCCGCGAATAGATATCGCCGACAACCAGTTTGTCCCCGGTTGCAGCCGCGATAAGCCCCGGCACGGCATCATGGTTGACACCTTTGTCCATGCCCTTGCCAAGGTTGCCATCCACGTCGAGGACCAGCGTACCGGGCTGAGCAATCAGGCTCATGGCCTCGGCAGTCTGGCTTGCAAAGCTGATCGAAGCGCCGCGACCATTGTCCCAGACAACAGGCATGGCAGAGAGCGCATTCTTCGCCTGATACCAGCTTTCCGCCACAACAGCGACACCGCTGCGCATGTCGGTAAAGGCCGCGACATCCTTGGTCTGAATCAGTTCAACTGCTGCGATCACACCCGGCATGTCTTTGATTGCATCAAAGTCATAGCTGACAAGGCGACCTTCAGGGACCGGGCAGGACTGCACCGCGGCATGAACCATATCCGGCAAGGTCACGTCGATCGGGTAGGTCGCGCTGCCGTTGGTCTTGAGCGGAACGTCAAGTCGCTTGATGTCCTGTCCCAGAAGCCACCAGTCGCCATAGGCCTTGATCGCAGGCTCTTCTGCCAAGGTCACCGCCGCCGCTTCAGCCGCGAATTCGCCGTAAGTCCCCTGAATCACGCCTTGCTCAACATGGGTTGTCGACAGAAAGCCCTGCTTGGCAACCACGTCCTCAAGAGCCACGCCCCAACGGGTCGCCGCTGCTACGCGCAACCGTTCGCGCGCCGAAGCACCTGCCTGCATCATGTACGGATGCCGCCGCGAGACTGTCGTCGAGCCGCCGGTTGACGTCGTCGTGTAAAGGTCCGCGTTGTTGACATGCCGGTTTGCATCAGCATAGACGTGGCGGACATTTTCCCAAGGAATATCAAGCTCTTCAGCAATCATCATGGGAACTGCCGTGAATGCGCCCTGACCCATTTCGGTCTGTGGGGTCACGACATCGACGGTATTGTCCGCATGGATGGTCAGCCATGCGTTAATCTCGCCGCCACCACCATGGGCTTCTGCAGCCGCCATTGTGGGCAGATGAAGCCCGATCATGAGGCCCCCAGCAACTGTGGTGCTGATCCTCAGGAAGTTCCGTCTGGTGAAATTCAGATCGTTCATGCCATCCCCCTCACGTCTTGCTCATGTCGGCGGCTTTGTGGATTGCCGCCCGGATTCTCGTATAGGTGCCGCAGCGGCAGATGTTGCCCGCCATAGCCCTGTCGATTTCGCTGTCTGACGGGTCTGGCGTCCGCTCAAGCAGCGCCACCGCGCTGATGATCTGCCCGGACTGGCAATAGCCGCACTGAGGCACGGTCAATTCCTGCCACGCCAATTGCACCGGATGATCGTTGGCTTCCGAAACACCCTCGATGGTGCGGATGGCCTTGCCGACTGCCGCCGCCACAGGTGTGTTGCAGGACCGTACGGCGTTACCGTCGATAATCACGTTGCAGGCACCGCACTGTGCAATACCACAGCCGAATTTAGTTCCCGTCAGGCCCGCCTTTTCGCGGATGGCCCATAGCAGGGGCATCTGAGGGTCAGCATCGAACTCGTGATCCTGACCGTTGATGTTGAGAGTGATCGACATCCGTTCTCCTCCGAATCGCCCGTCGTGGGCTTTGACTTTGCCTTCAGCTGTTCGGTCCGGAGTCAGAAATTAGCACATAACCGGCGTCGCATCACACGCTCCGGGTCGCACTTCCAAGTCATCATCGATGGCTAGGATCGCCGCCTCGCTCCGATTTGCTCATCATAAAATCTGTTGGTCACAAGAGACATTGTTACAAGCAAAACTGTGCCGCGGATTGCTTATGAAATAAATTGCAATTTCTTATAATCCTTGGAAGGAAACCGATTTGGATTGTGCCAAGGCGCAGAAATTCGACGTCCGACGTCCGACAACTTCCGCTAAGTGTCTGACAAGATTCAGCGTATATACACCGCGAACGCTGCAGCGCCCACATAAGGGCACGACCGGACGCAGGACAGGCAACAAGCGCCGCCCGCCCCGCACAACTGTCAGCTCTCTTCGGTGCGATACGTACAGTAGAGCCCGGTATCGCTGCCATTGTGGTAAAGTGTCCCGACTTTCAGATCGAAACGGTACTCACCAAAATCCCCCAGCAGCCGGATTTCCAGTTCATTGATCGAGAATTCGGAAAGTCCGATGCCAGCGACATCCTGTTCAGCCAGGTCGGTGTCGAACTCATATTTGTCAAGATTAAGCATGCCGGTGCAATTGGCTGTGATGGTATCCGCAAGGGCTGGCACAGCACCAATCAGCAAAGCCAAGCCAAAGGCTGCTCCGACAAAGCGGGTCTTCTTGAACGCCATCTCAGATATCCTCTCTGCTAACAAAAATTTCCAAATCAAATCAATCCCGTCCTGATGGACAAGCACTGTGCTCTTGCCACCGTGGCAATGGCAAAGGGTTCCGAAAAGGTATCTGCGAGCCTTCTCAACTCTGATCTTCGCCGCAGGTACATGGGCTGACAAGTGAAATCGCGTCCAACCGCATGCCCGGCGCCTGCGTCGGGCATGCCTGTGTTGTAGCCCTCTTGAGGGCGCGCTGAAGGCGGCCGGGCTGTTCAAAGCCGCGGCCCGCCCCCTACTGCCCGCTATGACCGGCTGTCGAGCCCGGTTCCGGCAGCGATCCCCAGAGTCTCGAGCGCCCGGGTCGTAAAGCCGAGATCTATGACATCGGCGGCCCCGATCACCGGCACTTCTGCGAAATCAGGGTTGGCATAGACAAAGGCCACCGAGGCATCGATTTCGGATGGGTCAAGACAGCCGTTCACGCACCAGCGATTGGCGATAAAGCCGGATGTTCTTGCGATGCTTGCAGGCTCCAGATCAGGGCGCGCCGCAACTGCGGCCGCGATCCAGCGGTCGGGATCCGCTTCCAGCGCGCGTGAAGCGTCGATCAGCGCGAGGGTAAAACGCTGCAGTTCCTCCTGCATGTCGGTCGCGGTCTGAGGTGTCACGGCGATGAACTTGGACACGGCGGGCACGAAGTCCGAGAAATCCTCAGACGGAATAAGGACATGGATGCCTTCGGTGCCCTCAATCGAGCCATAGGTTCCAAAGGAGACGGTCGTGGCGTCGATCTGGCCCAATGCCAGCGCTTGCACCCGCACAGCAGGCGCGCCGATAGAGACATAGGCAGGCGAGGCGGGATCGACCCCCAGACCGCGCAGGACCGCCTGTGTCAGGCTGTGGTCAAGGCTGCCATTATCTGCGATGGCAAAGCTGCGCCCAGCCAGCTCGGCTACGGTTGTAATGTCGGTCCGGCTGGCAATCAGAAACGGGCTGCCGGTCCCGACTGCGACGATCCCGCGCAGCGGCATGTCGCCAGTGGCGGTCAGACGAATGGCCGCGTCCAGACTGATATCAGCGGCGTCGACATCGCCGGACTGCAAAGCGGCGACTGCCTGTGGCGTGCCGTCCAACGCGACAAAAGTCACGTCGAGTCCATGCTTTTCAAAAAATCCCCATTCGTCGGCCAACTGGAACACCGAAGAGGTCGTCACGTTGAAGGCGGTGTCATCGACCCCCAGCGCAACAGTCAGTTCCAGCATAGCGTCCTGGGCGGCGGCCATGGTGACGGCACTCACGGTCAGGACCGTGCCGGTCAACAGAGCGGAAATCACCGCGCGGCGAGAGGTCTTCATCTTGTCATCTCCTGTAAGGGGTTGGTTCTTTTGTGGTTGTGATCTGCGGGGCGGAAAAAAACTAATTGGCATGGTCAAAAACCGGCAACGGGCTGAAATCGGCTTTCAGAACCTGCGCGGCCTGCGCATTGCCCATCCAACCGCTGATCAGCGTCGCATAAAGCCGG
>Ga0209702_10005987_pt1 | contig 16007 bp, 17 predicted proteins | sample FRY01_FD_187210 | JGI IMG/M metagenome (GOLD analysis project Ga0209702, IMG submission 187210) | Freshwater microbial communities from Lake Fryxell liftoff mats and glacier meltwater in Antarctica - FRY-01 (SPAdes) (version 2) | ecosystem: Environmental > Aquatic > Freshwater > Ice > Glacier... | reverse complement strand
GACGCCATTCTTGCGTTCATGCGAGAAACCATCCCGCAGGAATGGAAGAAATTCCGCGACAAGGTGTCAGACAACTTCCGCGTCATAACCCACGAGAACTTTCGGGTTTTGGAGTAGAGGCGGTATAAACGAATTCAAGGAGTTCATTGCCAAAGGCAATGTCATGGACCTTGCAATGGGGATCATCATCGGTGTGGCGTTTACTGCGATCGTCAGCAGTCTGGTCAGCGATCTGATCAACCCGATCATCGGTCTGATCCTCGGCGGGGTCGATTTCAGCAACATGTTCGTGGTGCTGAAGGGCACGGTGCCTGATGGCGTGGGCCTGCAAGTTGCGCGGGATACCGGGGCTGCGGTGTTCGCTTACGGTGCGTTCATCACGGCGGTGATCAACTTTGTGATCATCGCCTTTGTGGTGTTCTTGCTGGTCAAGGCGGTGAACAAGCTGAAGGAGTCTGCCGTCAGGAAAAAGCCGCAGGTGGCTGCACTCCCGGCCGGGCCGACCGAGTTGGACGTGCTGTTGCAGATCCGCGATCAGTTGGCAAAGTGATCGGCCGGGGATGCCCCCGCCCCCGAAAATATCCGGGGGCGGTTAGCGTTACAGGGCCAGCGCCTCGGTTGCAGTAATGGTCGCAAGGCCAAGGGCTGCACCGACGGCGGCATAGGTCAGATGGCCTGCGTGGACGTTCAGGCCATTTGCAAGGTGGCGATCCTCGGCGCAGGCACGCTTCCATCCCTTGTCGGCGAGCGCCAGCATGAAGGGCATGGTGGCATTGCCCAACGCCTGCGTCGAGGTGCGCGCAACCGCCCCCGGCATGTTGGCAACGCAGTAGTGCAGGATGCCATCGACGGTATAGATCGGATCCTGATGGGTGGTGGCGTGGCTGGTCTCGAAACAGCCACCCTGGTCGATGGCCACGTCCACCAGTGCCGCTCCGGGTTTGAGGTCGGCCAGTTGCGCGCGGCTGATCAGCTTGGGCGCCGCAGCTCCGGGGATCAGCACCGCGCCGATGATCAGGTCGGCTTGCCGCGCGAGGTCCATTGTGGTCGCGGCATCGGCGAAAGCGTTCTTGAACTGCGCGCTGAACACATCATCCAGATAGCGCAGGCGGGGGAGGGACCGGTCGAGCACGGTCACGTCCGCGCCCATACCCGCCGCGATGCGCGCGGCGTGGGTGCCGACCACACCGCCGCCCAGCACCAGAACGCGCGCAGGCAGCACGCCTGGAACGCCGCCCAGCAGCACCCCGCGCCCGCCGTTGGCCTTTTGCAGCGTCCATGCGCCGACTTGTGGGGCAAGGCGACCGGCAACTTCGGACATCGGGGCCAGCAGCGGCAAGCCGCCCCGGTCGTCGGTGACGGTTTCATAGGCGATGCAGGTGGCACCTGACGCCAGCAGATCGCGGGTCTGGTCGGGATCGGGGGCAAGATGAAGGTAGGTGAACAGCACCTGCCCCATCCGCAGGCGGGCCCGTTCACCCGCTTGGGGTTCCTTGACCTTCACGATCAGATCGCCGGTGGCAAAAATCTCTTCGGCGTTGGGCAGGATCATGGCCCCGGCCGCGGTATAATCGGCGTCGGTGAAGCCCGCGCCAATGCCCGCCGTGGTTTCGATATAAACGCTGTGGCCGTGATTCACCGCCTCACGCGCGGCGTTGGGGGTCAGGCCGACGCGATACTCCTGCGGCTTGATCTCTTTGGGGCAACCGATTTTCATGTGCGACTCCGTGTGCAATGGGACCAACGTCGCGCAATTGACACGGTGGGGGCTGCACATTTCGGTGGCAGTTTGCGGGCGTTGCGGTAGCTTCTGCGGCCAAAGGGCGTTTTATGCGAAGAAAGCGGCGAGATGGACGAGTTGGACGCGACGGATCGACGGATATTGGCGGTGCTGCAACGGCAGGGGCGGATCACCAATGCCGAACTGGCAGAGACGGTGCATCTGTCGGCCAGCGCCTGCCACAGGCGGGTGCAGCGGCTGGAGGAGGAAGGGTTTATCGCGGGATACGTCGCCCTGCTGGACGCCCGGCGGATGGGTCGGCCGACGGTGGTGTTCGTCGAGATCACCCTGCAAGGGCAGGCCGACGACCTTCTGGACGCGTTCGAGCGCGCAGTGGCGCGGGTGCCGGACATTCTGGAGTGTCACCTGATGGCGGGGACGGCGGATTACCTTTTGAAGATCGTGGCGGCGGACACCGAAGATTTCGCCCGCATCCACCGGCAATATCTGTCGCGACTGCCGGGGGTGCGGCAGATGCAGACCTCGTTTTCGCTGCGCACGGTGGTAAAGACGACGGCGCTGTCGGTTTGAGGAGGATGCCAAGGCGGGGTGAACCCCGCCCTACGGCAGGGACATCCCGGCGCGCACAGTGCGGCAAAAAATCCCCCGGCCTTGCAGACGGGGGTTGAGCGGCGTCGCGGCACGGCCAAAGGCGCCTTACGCTGGCGTCGCAGACTACCCCTTGGCGCGTTCGATCCGGTAGCTGCCTTCGGGCAGGTTCAGCGCGGCGGCAAGGTCGGCCATCTGGGTCAGGGACAGCGCGATCCGCATCGGCTTGTCGGTGCGCGGATCGACCTGCTGGATCACCACGCAATCCTCATACGCCTCGATCGTGACGTCCTCTTGCAGCGAGGCCGACCCCTCATCCACCAGCGTGATAACCGTCGCGTCGAATTGGTGTTCGATTGTAAACATCTGGCCAGTCTAGCCGCCGCGCAACCGCCCCGGCAACCGCAAACCACGGCGCGCCACCAACAAATCCGTCCACACGTGCGTCAACACGTCCGGCGACAATTCCTGCGCACCATCGCGTGAAAGGGCTGCCCCCCCCGGCAGGCTTTGCTATCTGTCTGTTGTCCCCGCCGGAGCGTACCGATGCACCGATTTGCCCTGTTTGCGATCCTTGGTCTGCTGGCGGCCTGTGCCATAGCCCCGCCGCCCGAGGTGCAGCGCCTGCTGTCGGCCCCGACCGGGTCGGCGGGCGAGATCAGCTTTGGCGAGCTGGCCGGGCGGATCGAGCAGGTGGCAGAGGCGCTGTGTCGCGAACAAGGTGTGGTGCGCGCCTGCAATTTCAGCATCCTGATCGACACCCGCACCGACCAGCCGCCGAATGCGTTTCAAACGGTGGACAGGGCGGGGCGGCCGATCCTCGGGTTCAACGCGGCGCTGATCGGGATGGCGCGCAACGCAGACGAGCTGGCCTTCGTGATGGGGCACGAGGCGGCGCACCACATTCAGGGCCACATCCCTTTGCGCGAACAGGCCGCGATATCTGGCGCGCTGTTGGGCACCATCCTTGCCACCGCCGAAGGGCTGCCGGAAAGCGAGATCGAACGCGCGGGGCTGATCGGGGCCGAACTCGGTGCGCGGCGGTTCTCCAAGGCGTTCGAGCTGGAGGCTGATGCAATGGGCACCGAAATTGCGTTGCGGGCCGGGTTCAACGCGGTGCGCGGGTCGGCGTTCTTTGACCGCCTGCCCGACCCCGGCAACCGCTTTCTGGGCTCGCACCCGGCCAATGCCGAACGCAAGGCGCTGGTGCGCGCCACCCAAGATCGCCTGCTTTCGGGGGGCTGACGGCCTTGCTTGATCTGGATCAAGGCGCCTTCGCCCAGACGCCCCGACTGTAAGGTTTGACCGACATGGGAGAGATTTGATGAACGCCTACCCGAATGCGCCGCTGGCTTGGGACCGCACACGGCAGATGGCCCGCCGCCTTGGCGTCGATCTGCCGCGCGCGGTGTTTGACGGCTGGCTGACCCGGCGCGATCTGGACGGACTTTTGTGCGCCTGCGAGGCTTGCGGGAAACCTGGCTGCGGCACCGAGGAGCCGCCCGATCTGCCGGGGCTGTGTTGGAACCATTGTGATCTGGAATCGCTGCGGCTTTGACGGCGCGTCGGCCCTACCTGACCGCCTTCACCATGGTCAGCGACGACGCAAACCCGAACAGATGGCGCATCAGGCCCAGCCTTTCGGTGCGCACCACGACAAAGCCCTGGCGTTCATAAAGCGCGCGCGCCCGCCAATTTTCGCCGATCACATCCAGCCGCACCGACGCATAGCCGCGCTGCACCGCCTCGGCCTCGATAATGGCCAGCAGTTGCGCGCCGATACCCTGGCTGCGCGCCTCGGGGGTCACACAGATGCCGTCCAGCAAGAACCGGTCGTTGTCCACCTCGCGGTTCAGCAGTCCCAGCAGCCCCGCCCGCCAAATGGCCCCGAACCAGCCATAAACCGCCACCAGATCGGCCATCGCCCCCCCGGCAAAACTGCCCTGCGGCGTCTTGAACCCGACCATGCCCAACAGCCGCCCGTTCTTGGTGGCGACAAAGACATGATCCGCCCGGATCGCCCGGTCCAGAAACGCAAGCGCGCGCGGTTCCGGCCCCATCACGGTGCCCAGCTTGCCGCCGAACGCCTGCCAATAGAGCCGCACCGCATCAGCCCGCATCGCATTTGGCAAACCTTGGGTGATTTGCAGCGTCACAGCGCCGCCTCCAATGCCTCGACATGACCCGCGCCCAGGATCCAGCCTTCTTCGGCCCGTGCTGCCAGCGGCACCTGCCACAGCGCCGATAGACCGCCCGACTGGCTGAGCCGCCACAAAGCCCGCGCCAGCAGCCGCACTTGTGCCTCGTCCTTGATGCCGCCTTCGCGCGCCACGAACCGCGCCAGCAGACTGGGATATACCTCGGCCACGACCACACGCGCGGGGGTGTCATTGAACGGCCAGACCGCCGCCCCCGCCTGCGCCAACCGGTGCACCACCGGCAGACCCATCAGGCTTTGCGACCCGACCGACCCGGTGGTGTAAAGTTTCCACACCGGTTGCGCGCGCGGCACCTTTTGTTCGACCAACCGCCGTTCTGCCAAGCCCAACGCTACGTAATCAACCGCCTTGGTCGGCCCCAGCCCCGGCAGATCGACCCCGGCAGGGCAGCCCCAGAACGGCCCCGCCCCGCCGAAGCTGCGATTGACCTCTGCCGCCACGGCAAAGCGGTTGTTGCGGTTGTCCTCACCGTCGGTGATCCGTGCCGCCAGCCAGTCCCACACTGCCGCCGCCCGCGCCTGCCCCGTCAGACGTGCCGCAAACCCCGCCGGATAACCCATCGGAAAATCGAACCCGACCAGAACGCGCCGTCCCTGTGCCGCCTCAAGGGCCAGCACGGCGTTCAGGTGCCGCTCGGCCAGCGCGCGTGTGCGGTGATAGGTGGAGTCTGACACCCCGCCACGCACCACCGCTGTCCAGATCGCGTCGGCAGCCGGCTTGGCGGGTGACGGGGCCTGCGACGCCGACCAGTCCACCACAACGACCGTATCGAACCGGGTATCGCCATGGACCGGCGGCGCGTGGATCAAGCCCACCTCGCGCAGAATGAACTCTGCCACCGCAGCGGTATCGTTCAGGTCCAGCATCGGCACGCCGCAGGCCAGCCCGTCCACGTCACTTGCCACCGCGCGCACCAGCGGATCGCCCGGCTGGATCAACTGCTGGCCCGTTTCGGCCCGGAACACCTCGATCCGGGGATGTGTGTCGCGCTTGTAGCCTTCGACCAGCACCAGATCGACCGGGGCCAACCGCGCCAGCACAGCACCCAGATCAGGCTCGGGTCCGCGATGTTCGCGCAGCAGGGCAAACCGCTTTGCCCCGGCCAGCACCACCTCGGACGCGCCAGCCGCACGGTGGCGGAAACTGTCCTTGCCGGGATGGTCAAGGTCCACGTCGTGATGCACATGCTTGACGCTAGAGACAGTGAAGCCCAGCCCCACGACATGCGCCACCAACCGCTCCATCAGCCCGGTCTTGCCTGCGTTCTTCCAGCCGATGATGCCGAACACCTTCATGGCGCAGCACCCGAGGCGGCTTCGGCCTGTGCCAGATCTTGCGGCGTGTTGAGGTTCACGAAACTGCCGTCGTCGGGAAATTCGGCCATCACAGCCCCCTGCGACCGCGCGAAATCCAGCACCCGCGCCTTCGCACCCGAGGCCAGAAACGCCTCCAGCGCCGCCGCGACCCCCACGGGCCACAGCGCAAAGGTCGGATGTGCGCGCCCGCCCGATTGGGCCAGTGCCACGCCCAACAGGCCACGGCCCCCGTCCCCCGCCAACAACAGGCGCGGCACCAGATCGCCCGGCACGAACGGCCCGTCGACCGGAACGGTCACCACCGCATCCGCCCTCGCAGTCCCGGCCCAGCGCAGCGCCGCCAGCACGCCTGACAGCGGCCCGAATGACCCGTCATCCGCAAGCGAAGGCAAGCCCAGATAGCCCTGCCGCCCCGACACCGCCAACCGTTCGACCTGCGGCTCGAACCGGGCCGCCACCCGCGCGATCAGACTTTGCCCGGCCAGCGGCAGCAAAGCCTTGTCCACGCCGCCCATGCGCCGCCCCTGCCCCCCTGCGAGGATGACCCCGAATATCCGCACCGCCACCCCTTTCCCTTGCCTGCACAAACGCTTAAGCCGTCTTTTGTCCCCCGACAAGCGCAGAGGCCGCGATGACCGCCCCCCAAGCCCTGACAATCGCCGATCCTCGTGCGGCGTTCCTGCGCGGGGTGCGCCACGGCCTGCCGTTCTTTCTGGTCATCATGCCGTTCGGGATGCTGTTTGGCGTGCTGGGCACCGAGGCCGGGTTGAACACCAGCGAGGTGGTGGCCTTTTCGCTGACCGTGTTTGCCGGAGCAGCACAGTTTGCAGCGTTGCAGATGATGCAGACGCAAGCCCCGATCTGGGCGATCCTTGCCACCGCGATGGTCGTGAACCTGCGCCTGTTGATGTATTCGGTCGCCCTGACACCGCATCTGGGCCGCGCGCCGTTGGGCATCCGCGCCATCATCGCGTATTTTCTGGTGGACCAAAGCTTTGCCTTGGCAAGCGCCGAATACGCCCGCCGCCCCGAGATGACCGTGCCGGAAAAGACCGCCTATTTCTTTGGCGTGGTGCTGCCGGTCACTGCGATGTGGTTGGCCGCCAATATCGCAGGTTCGCAGATGGGGCAGGCGATCCCACCGGAATATGCGCTGGATTTCGCGCTGCCGATCACCTTTCTGGCGTTGGTGTCGCCAATGCTGCGGTCTTTGGCCGATCTGGCGGCGGCGCTGGTGTCGGCGGGGGGCACGCTGGCGCTGATCTGGTTGCCTTATGGCACCGGGTTGCTGGTTGCGGCGGGCCTTGCGATGGCCGCAGCCGTTCTGGTCGAAAACCTGACTCCGGCAAAGTCGGCGTCATGAGCATCGACAAATCGGTGCTGTGGACAGTGATGCCCTTGATGGCGGTGGGGACCTATCTGATCCGGTTTTCGTTTCTGGGGTTTCTGGGGGCGACCCCCCTGCCCGGCTGGCTGCGCCGCGCGCTGCGCTATACCGCTGTGGCGGTTCTGCCGGGGCTGGTGGCCCCAGCGGTGCTGTGGCCCGCCGCAACCGGAGGCGATCCCGACCCCGCCCGGCTGATCGCCGCCTTGGCCACGGTCATCGCAGGCGTTGCAACCCGGTCAATGTTGGCGGGCATCGGGGCCGGAGGGCTGACCCTGTTCGCGACGTTGGCGCTATTGGGGTAGGTCGGCGGGTTTGTCCAACGGCTCGCCATTGGCCTGCACTAGCAGCACGCCGTGGTTGTTGTCGTCGTCGTCATCGGTGATGGTCTTCAAGGTCGCGCCCGGTATCGCCGCGAAATCCGCCGACAATTTTTTGGGCGAAATGGTGCCGCCAATGCCTTCAAATCCCGGAACTCCCGCGAGGATGGTCGAGATCGACCGCGAACATTGCGTCTTTGGCACGGCCCCATAAGCCTTGGCCCGCGCCATCGCAATCGCAGCCTGTTGGGGCGTCACCATGACGGTCTGTTCGACCACGTCGAAGGTGACGCGAGCGTGATAGTCGATGTAATAGGCGATCATCTTGTCGGTGATCCCGAAATGCACATCGTGCCGTTCGGGCAGTCTGGGGTGCTGCCAGGTGCCCGCAGGGTCAAACATCACCCGTTCGGTGCCGTTGATCAACAAGCCCGAATGCGCGCCAGACCCGTTGCGCGTGCTCAGCACCGTGAACAGCGTGATGCTGGGCGGGGCGTCCGATACAAACCGCGCCTGTGCCACCTCGGCATCCGAGGCGAATTTATTGTCGGCAGCACAGGCCGACAGGGCCAACACGGCCAGCACCATTACATATCTGCGCAGCATTCGTGATATCCCCGATGTCCCGACCGAAGTCAGGCGTTGGCCAGCGCCATGAACCCGACCAGCACCAGAATCACCACGACGGCCTTGGTCGCCAATCCGATGAAACCGTCATAGGTCTTTTGCTGATCGCGAATATCCATGCCTTTGTCGTCTTTGTCGGCCATGATTCACCTCGTATCAGTTGTGCCCTGCAGTCCCTATCCGATTCGTGACACCCTGTCACCCAGCCAAAACTGCGGCTATTGCGGCCGTGTCACACCCGGCGCCAGGCCCAGGCGCCCCCGGCGTCCAGTTCGCGCGCAATGGCGCCGCGGCGGTGCAGATAGTTCAGGTGCGCCACCGCCTCGACCAGAGCCATGCCGTATTCCGCCCCGCCCACCTCGCGTTTGAACAGCGGCACATAACACTCTGCCGTGCGGCGCGGCACTGCCAGATGGTCCAGCAGACGCGCCAGCGCGGCCTCGTGGTTTTCGGCCATCTGCACCAGCCGGAACGGCAGGCCGGTGAAAGGCATCTTGTGGCCGGGCAGGATCAACTGGTCGTCGCGCGCATGGGGCGCGAAACCGCGCGTGCTGTCCAGCCAGTCGCCCAGCGGATCGGCCTCGGGCTCGCTGGGATAGACCCCGATGTTGGCGGAAATGCCGGGCAGCAACTGGTCGCCGCCAATCACCAGTCCGTCATCCTCGCTCCAGAGTGTGATGTGGTCAGGCGCATGACCATGGCCCAGCCGCACCCGCCAGCGTCGCCCGCCAGCGCAAAACAGATCGCCCTCGATCAGGCGGGTAAAGCCCAACGGCAACGGGGTCACCACATCGCAAAAATTGAACGGCCGCACGTCGCGCCGTGTGGCCCGGATCGCCGCAGGCACACCCGCGCGCAGATCGAACAGTTGCGCCTCGACGGGTTGCTTTGGCTGATCATCCAGCACCAGCATGCGCGCATATAGCCAACTGGTGCGGGTGGTGATCAAATCCGCCCCCTGCGCCTGAAACCAACCGGCAAGACCGATATGGTCGGGGTGGTAGTGGGTGATCAGAACCCGCTTGACGGGCCGGTGCGCCAATGGCCCCGCCAGCAGGGCCGTCCAGATTGCCCGGCTGCGTTTGCTGTCAAACCCGGTGTCGATCAGGGTCCAGCCGTCGCCATCATCCAGCGCATAACAATTCACATGATCCAGCGCCATCGGCAGCGGCAGGCGAAACCACCAGACGCCTTGCGCCACCTCGACCGCCTGCCCCTCGGCGGGCGGCAAATTGACCGGATGCCGGATCACGCCGACAACGCCCGCGCGTCCAGCGCACAAAGCCCCGCAGCCCCTTCACGCACCTGCGCCAGAAGAGCCGCATGTTCAGGCAACAACCGCTTGATGTAAACCCGCGCAAGGGCTTCGCGCGCAGTGTCCGCCGCCGCCGCCGCCAGATGGAAATGCGCGCCCAGCACCCGCGCAAATGCCCGCAGACAGGGCACTGCCCCGGCAAAGCGATCCTTCATCTCTTGCGCGACCAGACTTTTCGTCGCATCGCGCAACGCCGCCCCCGCCGCCACCACATCCGCCACCAGATCGGCGGGCCCCACGGCCCCCGCCACCTCGTCCAGCACCGCAAAGGCCGCAGCGCCGCCGTCCATCATCTTGCGCCCCACCAGATCCATTGCCTGTATCCTGTTGGTGCCTTCATAAATCGCCGTCACCCGCACATCGCGGGCGTAATGTGGGGCCCCGGTTTGCTCGATGAACCCCATGCCGCCATGCACCTGCACACCGATCTGCGCCACCTCGCAGCCCACATCGGTGCCGTAAGCCTTGGCAATCGGCGTCAACAGTGCCGCCCGCGCCAGCCAGCCTGCATCCCCCGTCGCCCGCCCCATGTCGATCGCCACCGCACAAGCCAGCGCAATCACCCGCGCAGCAAACGTCTCGGCCCGCATCACGGCCAGCATGCGGCGCACATCGGCATGATCAAAGATCGCGCCCGCCCCCAGCGGCGTGCGCCCTTGCTTGCGGTCCAGCGCATAGGTCAGCGCGGCCTGCGTCGCAGCCTCTGCCACACCGATGCCCTGCACCCCCACGACCAGCCGCGCGTTGTTCATCATGGCAAACATCGCGGCCATGCCCCGGTCAGGCTCCCCCACCAGCCAGCCCACAGCCCCGCCATACTGCATGACGGCAATAGGAGAGCCGTGCAGGCCCAGCTTGTGCTCCAATGACACCACCTTCAGCGCGTTCCGCGCGCCCAACCGCCCCTCCGCATCAGGAATGATCTTCGGCACCACGAACAGACTGATCCTCCTCGTCCCCGCCCCAGCACCGGGCAACCGCGCCGGCACCAGATGGCAGAAGTTCGCGGTAAAATCGTTATCCGCCCAACTGATGTAGATCTTCCGCCCCGTAACGGCATAGGTCCCGTCGCCCACCGGCTCGGCCCTGGTGCGCAGCGCGCCCACATCCGACCCCGCCTGCGGTTCGGTCAGGTTGGTCGTCCCGCACCACTCGCCGCTGATCAGCCGTGGCAGATACACCGCCTTGATCGCATCGCTGGCGTGATGCTCCAGCGCTTCGATCTGGCCTTGGGTCATCAGAGGGTTGATCTGCAACGCAAGACACGCCGAAGCCATCTTGTCGTTCACACGATTCGCCAGCGTGACCGGCAACCCCATCCCGCCCTGCGCAAGATCGGCCAAAATCCCGACCCGGCCACCCTCCACAATCGCCCGGTACCCCTCGGCGAACCCGGGCGAAGTGCGCACAACACCGTTTTCCAGCCGCGCCGGATGCTTGTCGCCGCTGCGCTGCAACGGCGACAGCACTTCAAAACACAGCCGCCCGGCCTCAACCAGAATGGCCTCAACCAGAATGGCCTCAACCGTATCGGGCAAGACATCGGCAAACCGATCGGTCGCGCCCACCTGCGCGAATCCCACCACGCGGTCCAGCAAAAACCGAAACTCGGTCAACGGAGCGATATAGGTCACGGTGTCCTCCTGTCGGGCGTCGTAGATCGGCTGCTTGGCAAACGCCACCATTCCCGATACGCCCCCAGCCTAACCCACCACCGACATTCCTCAACCCCTCCGCTGCGTCAAACCCCGTGACCCTGACCTTGATGCCAACCGCCCAAGACCTGACCCGCGCCGCAAGCCTTTTGCGCGACTGCCAGCTTGTCGCCTTCCCGACCGAAACGGTCTACGGCTTGGGCGGCGACGCGCGCAGCGACATCGCGGTGGCCCGGATCTTTGCCGCCAAGAACCGCCCGACGTTCAACCCGCTGATCATCCATGTCCCCGATCTTGCGACGGCGCAAACCTACGCGCAGTTCTCCCCGCTCGCGCTGGATCTCGCCGCCCGGTTCTGGCCCGGCCCCCTGACCCTGGTTCTGCCGCTGATTGGCGGACGCCTCTCTGCGCTTGCCACCGCTGGACTGCGGACCGTCGCCATTCGCATCCCCGCCCACCCCACCGCCCAAGCCCTGCTGCACGCCGCAGGCATCCCGCTCGCGGCCCCTTCCGCCAACCCATCCGGCAAGATCTCCCCCACCACCGCCGCCCATGTCGCGGCCGGTCTGACAGGCCGCATCGCCGCCATCCTCGACGGCGGCCCTTGCGCAGTCGGCCTCGAATCCACCATTCTCGCTCTCGACCCCCACCCCACCCTGCTACGCCCGGGCGGGCTGCCCTCCGAACTGATTGAACCTGTCACCGGTCCCCTCGCCGCCCCCGGCCCCCAAATTACCGCAACCCACGTCACGTCTCCGGGCCAACTCGCCTCGCACTACGCCCCCAACGCGCCGCTGCGCCTGAACGCCACCCAAGCCCAGCCCGGCGAAACCCTGATCGGCTTTGGCCCGATCCCCGGCGACCTCACCCTGTCGGCCGAAGGCGACCTGACCGAAGCCGCAGCCAACCTCTTTGCCACCCTGCGCACCGCCGACGGCCTGGCAGGCCCCGATGGCCGCATTGCCATCGCACCGATCCCCCACCAGGACCTCGGCCGCGCCATCAACGACCGCCTGAACCGCGCCGCCGCCCCCCGCCGCCCCCCGCTGATCCCCTTCATCTGTTCATAAATATCCCACGGGGGTTGTGGGGGGTGTGAAACCCCCCACCCTTTCCGCCAGAACCACGCCCGGAATCGCCTTGCGCCGCCGACCCCCCCCGCTATAACCCGCAAAGTTTTGCGCAACCGACACCGCATCTGGGGGCCACCATGCCGAAAAGAACCGACATCAAATCCATCATGATCATCGGTGCGGGCCCCATCGTCATCGGTCAGGCCTGCGAGTTCGACTACTCGGGCGCGCAAGCCTGCAAGGCGCTGCGCGAGGAAGGTTACCGGGTGATCCTGGTCAATTCCAACCCCGCCACCATCATGACCGACCCCGGCCTTGCGGATGCCACCTACATCGAGCCGATCACCCCCGAAGTCGTCGCCCTGATCATCGAAAAGGAACGCCCCGACGCTTTGTTGCCGACGATGGGCGGGCAGACCGGGTTGAACACGGCGCTGGCGCTCGCAGACCTTGGGATATTGGAAAAGTATAACGTCGAGCTGATTGGAGCCAAGCGCGAAGCCATCGAAATGGCAGAAGATCGCAAGTTGTTCCGCGAGGCTATGGACCGGATCGGCCTTGAGAACCCCAAGGCCACCATCATCGCGGCCCCCAAATTGCCCAACGGAAAATACGACATCGCGGCAGGCGTGGCCGAAGCCATCGCCGCCATCGAATACGTCGGCCTCCCCGCCATCATCCGCCCCGCCTTCACCCTTGGCGGCACCGGCGGCGGCGTTGCCTACAACCGCGACGACTTCGAGGCGATCGTGCGCTCCGGCCTTGAAGCTTCCCCCGTTGCCCAGGTGCTGGTGGACGAATCCCTGCTCGGCTGGAAGGAATTCGAGATGGAGGTGGTCCGCGACACCGCCGACAACGCCATCATCGTCTGCGCCATCGAAAACGTCGATCCGATGGGCGTGCATACCGGCGACAGCATCACCGTGGCCCCTGCCCTGACCCTGACCGACAAGGAATACCAGATCATGCGCAACGGCTCGATCGCCGTGCTGCGCGAAATCGGGGTCGAGACCGGCGGCTCCAACGTGCAATGGGCGATCAACCCCGCCGATGGGCGGATGGTGGTGATCGAGATGAACCCCCGCGTCTCGCGGTCGTCGGCTCTGGCGTCAAAGGCTACCGGCTTTCCCATCGCCAAGATCGCCGCCAAACTCGCCGTGGGCTACACGCTCGACGAATTGGACAACGATATCACGAAAGTGACACCGGCCTCGTTCGAGCCCTCAATAGATTATGTGGTCACCAAGATCCCAAGGTTCGCTTTTGAAAAGTTCCCCGGCTCAGAACCCCACCTGACCACTTCAATGAAATCGGTGGGCGAGGTGATGGCCATTGGCCGCACCATCCACGAATCGATGCAAAAGGCGCTCGCGTCGCTGGAAACCGGCCTCACCGGCTTCGATGAAATCACCATACCCGGCGCCCCCGACACCGCCTCGATCACCCAAGCCCTGTCGAAACAAAATCCCGACCGCATCCGAACCATCGCCCAAGCCATGCGCCACGGCTTTACTGACGACCGGATCAACGCCATCACCGCCTTCGATCCGTGGTTCCTCGCCCGCATCCGCGAAATCGTCGACACCGAGGCGCAAATTCGCCGGGACGGTCTGCCCGTTGACGCATCCGGCCTGCGCCGAATGAAAATGATGGGCTTCACTGACGCCCGCCTTGGCCATCTGACGGGACGAGACGAGGCGCAAGTCCGCCGCGCGCGCCGCAATCTCGGCGTGCTGGCCGTCTTCAAACGCATCGACACCTGTGCCGCCGAATTCGAGGCGCAAACCCCCTACATGTATTCCACCTACGAGGCCCCCGCGATGGGCGACGTGGAATGCGAAGCCCGCCCCACCAACGCGAAAAAGGTCGTCATCCTCGGCGGCGGCCCCAACCGAATCGGTCAGGGGATCGAATTCGACTACTGCTGCTGCCACGCCTGCTATGCTCTGACCGCCGCCGGGTACGAGACGATCATGATCAACTGCAACCCCGAAACGGTCAGCACCGACTACGACACCTCCGACCGCCTCTATTTCGAACCCCTGACGCTGGAGCACGTCCTCGAAATCCTGCGCGTTGAACAAGACAACGGCACCCTGCACGGCGTCATCGTCCAGTTCGGCGGCCAGACCCCCCTGAAACTGGCGCAGGCCTTGGCAAACGAAGGCATCCCGATCCTCGGCACCACTCCCGACGCCATCGACTTGGCCGAAGACCGCGAGCGGTTCCAGCAACTGCTGCACAAACTGAACCTCAAGCAACCCACGAACGGCATGGCCCGCTCCCGCGACGAGGCCTTCGCGACGGCTGCAAAAGTCGGCTACCCCCTCGTCATCCGCCCCTCCTATGTGCTGGGTGGCCGCGCGATGGAGATCATCCGCGACGACGCCCAGCTTGACCGCTACATCCGCGAGGCGGTGCAGGTTTCGGGCACGTCTCCCGTCCTGCTCGACAGCTATCTGTCCAACGCGATCGAGGTGGACGTTGACGCCCTGTCCGACGGCCAAGCCGTCCATGTCGCGGGGATCATGGAACATATCGAAGAGGCCGGCGTGCATTCGGGCGATTCTGCCTGCTGCCTCCCCCCCCACTCCCTCACCGCCGAAACCATCGCCGAACTTACCGAACAAACCGTCCGGATGGCCCGCGCGCTGAACGTCGTCGGCCTGATGAACGTGCAATTCGCGATCAAGGACGGCACGATCTACGTCCTTGAGGTCAACCCCCGCGCCTCGCGCACCGTCCCCTTCGTGGCCAAAGCCACCGACTCTGCCATCGCCTCGATCGCCGCCCGCCTGATGGCCGGCGAGCCGCTGTCGAACTTCCCGATGCGCCCGCCCTACGCGCAGGGCGTCGGCCCCGACACCCCCCTGCCGCTCGCCGACCCGATGACGCTGGCCAACCCGATCACCCCGTGGTTTTCGGTCAAAGAGGCCGTCCTGCCCTTCGCCCGCTTCCCCGGCGTCGATCCGGTGCTTGGCCCGGAAATGCGCTCGACAGGCGAGGTGATGGGCTGGGACCGCACCTTCGCGCTGGCCTTTCTCAAGGCCCAGATGGGGGCCGGAACCCAGCTGCCGGAGTCCGGCCGCGTCTTTTTGTCCGTCAAGGACATGGACAAGACCGAAGCACTGGCAGCCGCCGCCCGCGACCTCGTCGCCATGGGGTTCGAGATCATCGCCACCCGCGGCACCAGCGCTTGGCTGACCGGCCTCGGCATCCCCTCGACCCCGGTAGCCAAAGTCTATGAGGGTCGCCCCAACATCGTGGACCGCCTGAAGAACGACGAAATCGCGCTGGTGATGAACACGACCGAAGGGTCACAGGCCATTTCGGATTCCCGCGATATCCGGAGGGTCGCGTTGATGGACAAGATCCCCTACTTCACGACGGCAGCGGCGAGCATCGCCGCGGTGGCGGCGATGAAGGCGCGGGGTGAGGGGTACGGGGTTAGGACTTTACAGGGGTGAGCAGACATGGCCGACGATGAAGGCAAGATCCTTGGGCAATACTTTTCGCGAACGTATCTGGCGACAAGTCAGACTCGCTCCGATGATCCAAGGGCGCGACATCGAATCTCGGCTTACCTCGAGGAATATTTTGTGAGGGACGCTTTTAGCCCGCCTTATTCATCGAAAGCGGAAGGGATTGGTTGCGTGCGCCTGAAAGCGCTGTAGATTCAAGCTGCTAGACGCAAACCAACAGCAGCATCGGACGCACGCATGGGTGAAACGTTACTTCCGGTCACGATGGGTTTCAACCGCTCTTTGCG
>Ga0209702_10005986_pt1 | contig 16008 bp, 13 predicted proteins | sample FRY01_FD_187210 | JGI IMG/M metagenome (GOLD analysis project Ga0209702, IMG submission 187210) | Freshwater microbial communities from Lake Fryxell liftoff mats and glacier meltwater in Antarctica - FRY-01 (SPAdes) (version 2) | ecosystem: Environmental > Aquatic > Freshwater > Ice > Glacier... | reverse complement strand
TCTTTAACAAACTGAAATACTACAGGCGCATAGCGACCCGCTATGATAAACTCGGCTCAGCCTTCCTTGCCATGGTCAAACTCGCTTGCATCCGCATACGACTTCGACATTATGAGTCCACGGCCTAATGCGGCGCGCAATCCCCGCGTAAGCCCGCAGACCCTGCAACTCAGAATTTAATCGTCGCTGCCAAAGAACGAAATTTATCGATATCCTTATCGAAGAAATACAGCTGCGGGGCTTCATAGGTCACAAGATAAAGTTGATCACCGACAAAGGCACCGATAGCCTCACCTTTGCGAGGCACATCATCATCAGCCTTTGTAAAACTATAGGTGAAACGAATAGCCTTTTGACCATCCAATATCGCAGACTCTTGCTTATCAATCACCATCTGGTTCACCGCATACTGGCTACGATAACTGGTTTCGAGCAGCACCGGGATATCGGTAATGATCATATCCGCTTTGACCTGCGGCAAGGGACGGTTTTTCTTATCGGCTTCCCGCATCAGCGGCTTGCCGGCAGCAATGCCAGCGAAGAACGTCACCTTATTGAGCAGATCTCCGTCAAGTGTCCAGATTTCGGTATTCCGTCCCTCGTTGAGGCTAAGCTTGTTCCATTCGCCATTTGCCGTTGCCGCAAGCCGTGATTTACCGATGCCGGCGCGCGGGCCGGGCGATACCAGCGAATTAGAAAAAACCGGCGCTGCAACCATAAAAACGGCACAAGCGGCAAAAATGATGCGAGCGACCATATAAATCTTTCCTATTTTCCAACCAGAGTCTGGATTATGCCTGCATCAGAGGCATCAGGCTTTGCAGCAAGATAAGCGGCCAATGCTTCGCGCGCTTCCACCTCCTGTCCATTTCGCAAAAGCGCCAAACCGAGATTACGGTCCACCTCAGGTTCTGCATAGCCCGCAGCTTTAGCTTCACGATAAAATTGGCCCGCAAGCTGCAAGTCACGCGGGTTAGCGCGCGCACGATAAAGCTCACCGCGCGCAAATAGCATCTCGCCCGTCCAGCCCGCACGTGCAGCGACATTGGAGAGGATATACTCGGTGCCACCAAAATCATTCAACTTGGTCTGCGCAGCCAGAAAACGCGGCAGATAAGGCACTATAGCCTCCTGCAGCGATTGCGCTCTGGCATCACCGTCTGCAGGAAACTTCGCCGCTTCCTTAGCCAGATAACTGGCTCGCAAGGGGGTAGCAGGATGCGAATCAAAAAATCCCGTGGTATATTTCTGCTTCGGCTTAAGCTTGCGCCCTAGCGTCTTGGCGTCTTCCTCCGCCATCAAAGACTGCCATATTTCGGAGGCAGCACTGGAGGGGTAGCCTGCCTTGGCTAGATATTCCAAGCCCAGAAGATCAGCCGCCGTTTCCTGATCCCTACCGAAACGGAACATAGAGCCAGCAAGTGAAATCTGCGCGGTGCCAGTTGGCGTGTTGCTGATCCCCCCCAGCACAGTCAGCCATGCCATCATGTCAGTTGCATTGCGCTGATTCTTGAAACCGGCAACGCTGTGACGCAATTCAAAATGTGCAAACTCATGCCCAAGCACAGCGGCAAGTTCGGCCTCATTACGCGCACGCAACAACAGACCGGACCAAACCTCCATCGCTCCATTTGGTGACATCGTTGCGTTGAATCGGGGTATTTCCATCGCATACACGCGCACACCATTGCAGCGCTCCGCCCCTACTGTTCGGCACAAAACACCTTGCAGATAGGTCTCGAGGTTGCCGTCTCGAATACGCAAAGGGCTATCACGCATCCAACGTTCATGCTCATCGGACATTTGCCAAAGGCCGCGCTCGTCCACAGTCGTTGGCTCATAGGCGGCGGTATAGGGAGGCAGGCCTACAATAGCTTCAGCCGCTTTCGATTGAGATGGCAGCGCCAGCCCAAAAATCAAAGCCGCCAGCGCCAAGGACACGTAAGATGCGCTATTTCGCATTTTCATCCGTCTCTACCGGCTTACCGGGGAACCCTTCCAACAATTGCTTCACGCGTTTACGCGCGCCCTCCAAGGTGCGAACATCCCCGCCCATCTGTAAATCAGCGTTAAGCCAGACAATCTCCCCAGTCTTAAGATCAACGAGACCCGCATGGCCGATATGCACGCCGGATGTAACGCCCACGCCGCCCATGGCGCCTACAAGTTGCAACACCTTGCGGCCTGTAGAGCCGTATTGATCATGCGTATTGATGAACAAGGCATAGTCTGCATTGCCAAGTGAACTGAGCTTGGACAAACCGTCCCCCATGCCCCAATTGAAACCTTTGTCACGTTTTTTGGTAGGCAGCCGATTACCAGGAAAAAACTGATATTCGATCACCGAACTGGCGACTGAGCCAAACAGGCGTGTGTATTGATTGACGAGGGGGCCTTCACCAGAGGCCTCTTCAGAATAGTCAGCTACAACATTTCCCAGTTTCGTCTGCGCTTCCTGCAAGGCAATCGCTATATTTTCACGCGCCTGCGATGTCCAATCAGCGTTCGGCTCGTTCATGCCGCCAGTGGATTGCGCACCGACTTCAATTTGCGGGCGGATCAATATGATCCGCGCTGTGCCGGGAAGAAGCGAAAACCCCTCTTTACGACCCGTTTTCTCCTGCCCTAGCGCTGGTAACGATAAACATAAAAGAGACGCAACAAAAGCCAGCTTGTATCGCTCAAATTTTGCCATCGCTATCGCGCCCCATAATGCTCATATTTAAGCACTGTGTTTATATATCATTGCGGAAAATAGTGTCAAAGACTTAAATTTGCTCTACCCGCTAATAGTTACGAAAAATCAGAAAAGTTTTTCGCCCAAAAAATTTGGGGCGCCGCAGGTAACTGCGGCGCCCCAATTTAGTCAGGCTGAAAGCCTCAGCCCTCGACAGGCGCCGCCAGCGCAGCAGCAGCAACTGCTGCTGCTTCAGACTTGGCCGCAGCCTTGGCCTGAGCAGCCCGCAACGCCAGATCGCGCGCATTGGCCGCCACACGGAGCCGGGCCATGCCCGCACCGGTGCCGGCCGGGATAAGCCGGCCCACAATGACGTTTTCCTTCAAGCCTTGCAGCGTATCAACCTTGCCCTGCACCGCAGCTTCGGTGAGCACGCGGGTGGTTTCCTGGAACGACGCGGCCGAGATGAAGCTCTTGGTCTGCAGGCTGGCCTTGGTGATCCCCAACAGGATCGGCTTGCCTTCAGCCCGCGTGCCCTTTTTGTCGAGCTTGCTGTTTTCGGAGTCCATCTCTTCACGGTCCACCTGTTCACCGACCAGCAGCGTGGTGTCGCCCGAAACGGTGATCTCCACCTTCTGCAGCATCTGGCGGACAATCACTTCAATGTGCTTGTCGTTAATCCGCACACCCTGAAGGCGATAAACCTCCTGAATTTCCGTGCAGAGATATTCCGCCAGCGGCTCGACGCCGAGCACTTCAAGGATGTCATGCGGATTAGGGTTGCCATCGATTAGGTAGTCCCCGCGCCGGACGAAATCGCCTTCCTGCACAGCGACGTGCTTGCCTTTGGGCACCATGTATTCGGCCAGTTCGCCGCCATCTTCGGGACGAATGTTAATGCGCCGCTTGGTCTTGTAATCCTTGCCAAATTCCACACGGCCATCGATACGCGCGATGATCGCATTGTCCTTGGGGATACGCGCTTCAAACAGCTCAGCCACCCGCGGCAGACCGCCGGTGATGTCCCGCGTCTTGGCGGCTTCACGCGGAATACGTGCAATCACGTCCCCGGCGAACACATCCTGCCCATCAGCCACTGAAAGAATAGCGTCCACGGCCAGCGGATAACGCGCCGCCTCACCGGAATCTTCGTTCAGCAAGGTCACGCGCGGGCGCAGATCGTCCTTCTTGTTGATGGCCTTCCAATCGGCCACCACCTTGTTGGCGATACCTGTGGCTTCATCAACTTCTTCACGAAGGCTGACGCCCTCGACGAGATCCTGATACTTCACCTTGCCCGATTTCTCAGTGATGACCGGCAATGTGTACGGATCCCACTCAGCCAGACGATCGCCCTTCTTCACGGCTGTGCCTTCGAGATGCATGATCACCGCCCCATAAGGAATACGGTGGATCGAGCGTTCACGCCCATCATCATCCCGCAGCACCAATTCACCGTTTCGCGCCATGGCTATGTAACGGCCCCGGCTGTCAGTGATAGTTGGCAGCACCCGGAACTCGATGAGGCCATCAACCGGCGCATCAAGGTTGGACTGCTCACTCACCTGCGCGGCGCCGCCAATGTGGAACGTACGCATGGTCAGCTGCGTGCCTGGTTCCCCGATGGACTGCGCGGCAATAACGCCCACAGCTTCACCAGCATTCACCGGCGTGCCGCGTGCCAGATCACGGCCATAGCAAGTGCCGCACACGCCGCCCTTGGTCTCGCACAGCAGCGGCGAGCGGATCTTCACTTCCGGCACAGCGGCAGTTTCGATCACCGCCACATCAGCTTCATCGAGCAACCGGCCCGCAGGCGCGATCACTTCGCCGGTCTTCACATCGATGATGTCTTCCAGAACCGTCCGGCCCAAGATGCGCTCGCTGAGGCTGACGATGGTATTCCCGCCTTCAACGATGGCCTTCATCAACAGCCCAAGCTCGGTGCCGCAATCGGCTTCAATGACCACACAATCCTGTGACACATCGACCAGACGCCGGGTGAGATAGCCAGAGTTGGCCGTCTTCAGCGCCGTATCAGCCAAGCCCTTACGCGCACCATGGGTGGAGTTGAAATACTCAAGAACGGTCAGACCTTCCTTGAAGTTCGAGATGATCGGCGTTTCGATGATCTCGCCGGAAGGCTTGGCCATCAGCCCGCGCATACCCGCCAGCTGCTTCATCTGCGCCTGGCTACCACGGGCGCCGGAGTGCGCCATCATATAGATGGAGTTGATCTGCGCTTCCCGGCCATCAGGCGTTTTCCGCTTGGCGCTGATCTCATCCATCATCTTCTTGGCGACTTCATCGCCGCACTTCGCCCACGCATCGACGACCTTGTTATACTTTTCGCCCTGCGTGATCAGACCATCCTGATACTGCTGCTCAAAGTCCTTAACCTCGGCCTTGGTCCGCTCCACAAGCGGCGCCTTGGCGGCCGGGATCACCATGTCATCCTTGCCGAAGCTGATGCCAGCTTGGAAGGCGTGTTTGAAGCCAAGGCTCATGATCGCATCGGCGAACAGCACGGTCTCTTTCTGCCCGGTGTGGCGATAGACGGTGTCAATGACATCGCCGATCTCCTTCTTGGTGAGCAGACGGTTGATGGTTTCGTATGGCACCTTATGGCTGCGCGGCAGACACTCACCCAAGAGCATCCGGCCCGGCGTGGTTTCCACCCGGCGGATCACGGTTTCGCCCGCTTCATTGGTGCTTGGCACGCGCGCGAGGATCTTGGAATGCAGCGTCACTGCCTTGGCATGCAGCGCCTGATGGACTTCCGACATATCGGAGAAGGCCATGCCCTGGCCGGGCTCATTCTCGCTCTCCATCGAGAGGTAATAGAGCCCCAGCACCATATCCTGTGACGGAACGATGATCGGCTTGCCGTTGGCAGGGCTGAGGATGTTGTTGGTGGACATCATCAGGACGCGCGCTTCGAGCTGGGCTTCGAGGCTGAGCGGAACGTGGACGGCCATCTGATCGCCATCGAAATCGGCGTTAAAGGCCGAGCAGACGAGCGGGTGCAGCTGGATGGCCTTGCCTTCAATCAGCACTGGCTCAAATGCCTGAATCCCCAAGCGGTGCAGCGTCGGCGCCCGGTTGAGCATGACGGGATGCTCCCGGATAACTTCGTCCAGTATGTCCCAGACTTCCTTGCGCTCCTTCTCGACCCATTTCTTAGCCTGCTTCAAGGTCATGGACAGACCCTTGGCATCGAGGCGCGAATAGATGAACGGCTTGAACAGTTCGAGCGCCATCTTCTTGGGCAGACCGCACTGGTGCAGCTTCAGCTCAGGGCCGGTGACGATAACCGAACGGCCGGAATAATCGACACGCTTGCCGAGAAGATTCTGCCGGAACCGGCCCTGCTTGCCCTTGAGCATATCGGACAAAGACTTCAGCGGGCGCTTGTTGGTGCCGGTGATGGTCCGGCCACGGCGGCCGTTATCAAACAGCGCATCCACAGCTTCCTGCAGCATCCGCTTTTCGTTACGTACGATGATGTCCGGCGCGCGCAGCTCAATCAGCCGCTTCAAACGGTTGTTGCGGTTGATCACGCGGCGATAAAGATCGTTCAAATCCGACGTCGCAAAGCGGCCGCCATCGAGCGGCACCAGCGGGCGGAGCTCAGGCGGAATCACCGGAACGACCGTCATGATCATCCACTCAGGCTTGTTGCCGCTCTCAATGAAGCTTTCGACAACCTTCATGCGCTTGATGATCTTCTTGGGCTTCAGCTCGGACTTGGTGACAGCGAGCTCTTCGCGCAACGTCTGCATTTCGCCCTCAAGGTCCATTTCCTCAAGCAGCTTGCGGATCGCTTCAGCGCCGATGCCGGCAATAAAGCCGTCTTCGCCATATTCATCCTGCGCGGTCAGCAGTTCGTCTTCAGTCAGAAGATCAAACTTCTTCATCGGCGTAAGGCCGGGTTCGATAACGACATACTGCTCAAAATACAGCACGCGCTCGAGGTTCTTCAGCTGCATGTCCAATAGCATGCCGATACGACTCGGCAAGGACTTCAAAAACCAGATGTGCGCTACAGGTGCAGCCAGCTCAATGTGCCCCATGCGCTCGCGCCGGACTTTCGTCACGGTCACTTCCACGCCGCACTTCTCGCAGACAATGCCCTTATACTTCATGCGCTTATACTTGCCGCACAGGCACTCATAATCCTTGATCGGGCCAAAGATACGCGCGCAGAACAAGCCATCACGCTCCGGCTTGAAGGTCCGGTAGTTGATGGTTTCGGGCTTTTTAATCTCGCCGAAAGACCAGCTGCGGATTTTGTCTGGCGACGCCAGGCTGATCTTGATTTGGTCAAAGGTCTCGGGCTTGGCAGCTGGCGAGAAGAAATTCATGAGTTCGGTGGTCATAACCGTTCCTTTATCATTAGGGGGTGAACGTCAGCAGAACAGGCCGCCAGCATCGCCAGCGGCCGATCACATCAGTCCACAACCTCGTCGCTCTGCAGCTCCACATTGAGCCCAAGCGAACGCATTTCCTTCACCAGCACGTTAAAGCTTTCAGGAATGCCGGCCTCGAAGGTGTCGTCACCCTTGACGATAGCTTCGTAAACCTTGGTACGGCCAATCACATCATCGGACTTCACCGTGAGCATTTCCTGCAGCGTGTACGCAGCGCCATAAGCCTGCAGTGCCCAGACTTCCATTTCACCGAACCGCTGTCCGCCGAACTGTGCCTTGCCGCCCAAGGGCTGCTGGGTGACGAGGCTGTACGGCCCGATCGAACGCGCATGGATCTTGTCATCCACAAGGTGATGCAGCTTGAGCATATAGATATAGCCGACGGTCACCTTACGATCGAACTGATCGCCAGTGCGGCCATCAAACAACTCAACCTGACCCGACGTATCCAGCCCGGCCAGCTCCAGCATATGGCTGACATCAGCTTCCCGCGCCCCATCGAACACCGGCGTCGCCATCGGCACGCCGCCCGCCAGATTGGAGGCTAGCTCCATCACACGCTCTTCGCTCAGCCCGGCAATTTCACGATCATATTGACCGCCATAAATCGCCTTAAGCTTGGCTTTAACCACATCGGTATCGCCGCTAGCAAGCTCACGTCCACGCGCATGAATATCCTCCAGCATCGCACCGATCTGCTTGCCAAGGCCGCGCGCGGCCCAGCCCAGATGGGTTTCGAAAATCTGGCCAACGTTCATACGGCTCGGCACGCCAAGCGGGTTGAGCACGATATCAACCGGTGTGCCATCCTCAAGGAACGGCATATCTTCCGCAGGTAGAATACGGCTGACCACACCCTTGTTGCCATGCCGGCCGGCCATCTTATCGCCGGGTTGCATCTTGCGCTTCACAGCCACAAACACCTTGACCATCTTCAGCACGCCCGGCGGCAATTCATCGCCAGCCTGCAGCTTGGACTTTTTATCGTCAAGCCGCGCCGTAATCAGCGCCATCGCCGAATCCCACTGTGCCTTGATAGCCTCAAGATCGGCCTGCACCGCATCATCAGCAACACCGAACTTCCACCATTCGCGCACCGGCTGCTCGTCAAGAAGCGCGTCATCAATAACCGCGCCCTTCTTCACGCCCTTCGGCGCCGCAGCGGCGGTCTGGCCGAGAAGCACATTCTTCAGCCGGCCATAAGTCGCCCGGTCCAGAATCGCGCGCTCATCGGTCGCATCCTTCTCAAGACGCTCGATTTCTTCACGCTCAATCTGTAGCGCGCGCTCGTCCTTGTCGATGCCGTGGCGGTTAAACACCCGCACCTCAACAACCGTACCCGCAACACCCGGCGGCAGCTTGAGCGAGGTATCCCGCACATCGCTGGCCTTTTCCCCAAAGATGGCGCGCAGCAGCTTCTCTTCCGGCGTCATCGGGCTTTCACCCTTGGGCGTGATCTTGCCCACCAGAATGTCACCCGGCTCCACTTCAGCGCCGATATAGACAATGCCGGCTTCATCGAGGTTACGAAGCGCTTCCTCGCCCACATTGGGAATGTCGCGGGTGATATCTTCCGGCCCGAGCTTGGTATCGCGGGCCATCACTTCAAACTCTTCGATGTGAATGGAGGTGAACACATCCTCCTTCACAATCTTCTCGTTCAGCAGAATGGAATCTTCATAATTATAGCCATTCCAAGGCATGAACGCGACGAGCACATTACGGCCCAGCGCCAGTTCGCCATCCTCAGTCGAAGGCCCGTCAACAATAACATCGCCCTTCTTCACCAGATCGCCCACCTTCACCAGCGGCCGCTGGTTGATGCAGGTGTTCTGGTTAGACCGCTGGAACTTCATCAGCGTGTAAATATCGACGCCGGACTTGCCCGGCTCCACTTCTTCAGTGGCCCGGATAACGATACGCGTGGCATCAACCTGATCGACAATCCCGGTCCGGCGGGCGCCCACAGCCGCACCCGAATCGCGCGCCACGGTAGCTTCCATGCCAGTGCCCACAAACGGCGCTTCCGCCCGCACCAAAGGCACGGCCTGACGCTGCATGTTCGAGCCCATCAGCGCCCGGTTAGCATCATCATTTTCAAGGAACGGAATCAAAGACGCCGCCACAGACACCAGCTGCTTGGGGCTAACGTCCATCAGCGTGATCTGGTTCTTAGGCGCCATCAAAAACTCGCCCGCCTCACGCGCCGACACCAGGTCTTCGCTGAAGCCGCCATCACTATTGGTATTGGCGTTGGCCTGCGCAATCGTATGACGCGCCTCTTCCATCGCCGAGAGATACACAACCTCAGTCGTCAGCTTATTATCGATGATCTTGCGATAAGGCGTTTCGATAAAGCCATATTTATTGATCCGGCTAAACGTCGCCAAGCTGTTGATAAGCCCAATGTTAGGGCCTTCCGGCGTTTCAATCGGGCAAATACGGCCATAGTGCGTTGGGTGAACATCGCGGACTTCAAAGCCTGCGCGCTCGCGGGTCAAACCACCTGGCCCCAACGCCGAAACGCGGCGTTTATGCGTAACTTCAGACAGTGGATTGGTCTGATCCATAAACTGCGAAAGCTGCGAGGAGCCAAAGAACTCCCGCACCGCAGCAACAGCCGGCTTAGCGTTAATCAGATCGTTCGGCATCACCGTATCGATATCAACCGAGCTCATCCGCTCCTTGACCGCCCGCTCCATGCGAAGCAGCCCAACACGGTACTGGTTTTCCAAAAGCTCACCCACCGAGCGCACACGGCGGTTACCGAGGTTGTCGATATCATCGATCTCGCCCTTGCCGTCCTTCAGATTAACCAGCGTCTTCACCACTGCGAGGATGTCCTCACGGCGCAACACAGTCAGATCTTCCGGCGCATCCAGCTCAAGCCGCATGTTCATCTTGTTGCGGCCCACAGCCGACAGATCATAGCGATCTTCATCGAAGAACAGGCCATAGAACATGGCTTCAGCGGTTTCGCGGGTTGGCGGCTCACCAGGGCGCATCACACGATATATTTCAGACAGCGCATGATCGCGCTCCTCAACCTTATCGGCCATCAAGGTGTTACGAATCCACGGCCCCACCGACACATGGTCAATGTCCAAAAGCTCAATCGAAGACTGGCCCGCCTTGTCGATCTTCTCAAGATTCTCAGCGGTCAACTCATCGCCGGCCTCAATGTAAATCTCGCCGGTCGTCTCATTGATGATGTCAAAAGCGCTATACCGGCCGAAAATTTCTTCCGTCGGAATAAGCAGCGTCTTCAAGCCATCGGTCGCCGCCTTACGAACCGCACGCGGGGTAATCTTGGTGCCGAGCGGGAAGATCACTTCGCCGGTTTCAGCGTTCACAATGTCAAAGCTTGGCTTCAAATTGCGGTAGTTGGCTTCAACGAAAGGCACGACCCAGCCCGCTTCGCCTTTAGAGCCATGGCCACGCTCCCAGATAACCCGGTTGTAAAAGAGATTGAGAATCTCTTCAGAATTCCAGTTCAGCGCATACAGCAAAGACGTAACCGGCAGCTTGCGCTTACGATCGATACGGACGTTCACAATGTCCTTGGCATCAAACTCAAAATCCAGCCACGAGCCGCGATACGGAATAATCCGCGCCGCGAACAAATACTTGCCCGAAGCATGCGTCTTGCCGCGATCATGATCGAAAAACACACCCGGCGAGCGGTGCATCTGAGAAACGATCACCCGCTCAGTGCCATTGATGATGAAAGTGCCGTTGTTCGTCATGAGCGGCATATCGCCCATGTAAACATCCTGCTCCTTGATATCGAGCACGGAGCGCGTCTCGGTATCGGCATCGACTTCAAACACGATCAGGCGGAGCGTGACGCGCATCGGCGCGGCATAGGTGATATCCCGCTGGCGGCACTCATCGGTGTCGTATTTCGGGTCTTCCAGTTCGTAATGCACGAAATCCAGCTCAGCAGTGCCCGCGAAATCACGGATCGGAAACACTGAGCGCAGGGTCTTTTCGAGGCCCGACACATAGCCCGTAGCCGGATCAGAACGCAGGAACTGCTCATAGCTGTCCCGCTGCACTTCAATCAGGTTCGGCATCTGCACCACTTCACCGATCTTGCCGAAATCCTTACGAACCCGGCGCTGAGCGTTGAAAGTCTGGGGGGGCTTCATCTGGGTAGCCATGAAAAATCTGCCTCGCCGAATCAGAGAAAAGTCATCAAATCAAACGCATAAAAAACACCAAAACCGGCGAAAAACCGTTGTTTTTCGTCGTCTTGGCGTCTTATGACTGCGGGCCGATCATTTCGTGCGGGGCACTGCGCAACGGCACCCCATGTCTCGAACGGCTACAGATATAAATTATATGTAGGAAATTCGCCGAAAAATGTCAATTATTTTGGGGGGCCGCTCAGTAATGATAGCGGCATTGCACAACTTCGAGACGCTGATCCCCCGCCTTTCCGGTGCAGCGATAGACCAGCCGATGCTCCTTGGAAATGCGCCTTGACCACCAGCCTGATAGCTGGCCCTTCAGCGGCTCCGGTTTGCCCAGCCCGGTGAAGGGGCGACGCAGAGCGTCTTCAAGCAGCGCGTTGATACGAACGACCATATCAGGCTCATTGTCCTGCCAATATCGATATTGCGCCCAAGCTTGCGTCGTCCAGAGCAGTTTCACCGGATCGGGTCATGCTCGGTCAGGTCGCCAGCATCAGCCTCTGCGATGGAGGTTAGCAATTCTTGCGCATTGGCGGGGCTGCTCAATAGGTGAACCGTCTCCTGCCAGCCCTCAAACTCACTGGCAGCCATCATAACGACCGGCGCCTTGCCTTGCCGGGTCACCAGAATAGGGTCTCGGTCTTCATTGGCGCGGTCCATATAGCGGGCGAGCTCTTTACGAAGATCGGTGTAGCTGACGTGTATCATCTGGTGAATATGTACAGAAATCTGTGCGTATTGCAAGGTACGTATTGAAAAGGGGCGACCTTTTTCAAGACCGCCCCTTTTTAAGATTGAAGGCCGCGGCAAAGCCGCGTCCTGACGCCAGACGAGTTCGGGCGGCTTGGCCGCCCGCCTCGCTGGCCGGGCTTGCGCGAGTCTTGAAATAGCTACGCTATTTCGTGCCGCGCTGCGCCTTACTTCAGTTCAACCGTGGCACCAGCTTCTTCAAGCTGCTTCTTCAGCTTCTCAGCTTCGTCCTTGGAAATGCCTTCCTTCACAGCCTTAGGCGCGCTTTCCACAAGCGTCTTGGCTTCGGTCAGACCCAGGCCGGTGATGGCGCGGACTTCCTTAATGACGTTGATCTTCTTGCCACCGTCGCCGGTGAGGATCACGTCAAATTCGGTCTGCTCTTCAGCAGCAGCAGCGCCGCCGCCAGCAGCAGCAGGACCAGCAACGGCCACAGCAGCAGCAGCAGACACGCCCCACTTTTCTTCAAGCATCTTGGCAAGTTCAGCAGCTTCGAGAACGGTCAAAGCGGAAAGCTGGTCAACAATGGAATTCAAATCAGCCATGAGATATCTCCAATAAATTCAAGTTAAGTAAAAAATTAGGCAGCCTTGTCAGCATAAGCCTGCATAACACGCGCCAGTTTCGCGGCCGGAGCCGTGGAAAGCTGAGCGATCTTGGTAGCAGGTGCATTGAGCAGGCCAATCAGCTTGGCACGTAGCTCATCCAGCGACGGCAATTCTGCCAACGCCTTAACGCCCGCCACATCAAGCAGCTGACCGCCAAGCGAACCGCCGACAATTTCAAACTTGTCATTGGTCTTGGCAAAATCAGCTGCCACCTTGGCAGCAGCCACAGGGTCAGCCGAGGTGGCAAACCCAATGGGGCCCGTGAGCATATCGCCAATAGCTTCATACGGCGTGCCCTTGATGGCAAGCCGCGCCAGGCGGTTCTTGGTCACCTTGAAGCTGGCCCCGGCCCCCCGCATACGATTGCGAAGGTCGGCTGCCTGCGCCACCGTCAACCCGTGATTACGAGCGACAACGACAACTGACACGTCAGCAAGCGAAGCGGCGAGCCCGGCAATGGTGTCGGCTTTTTGTGCGCGATCCATGGTCTCTCCTTTGTTGTTGCCCCGAACAAGCCGGGACAGACGAAAATGACAGACGCAAAAAGCATCTGCCGGCGGAGCCTCAAAAGCCCGCGTCGCCACGGGCATCAAGGCCCGTCCCACGATGGATCGAAAGAGCCACACGCCATGCGCATAGCCGTAAATGATCATCGTCTCATGCAGGCTTACCAAAATTTCTTCTGGCGGCTTAAGAGGCGAACCTCACCCACAATCTCGGACGGCCGGAAAGACTAACGTCCTGCCGGAATGCCACCGCACATAGCGCCCCGCGTGCCCGCGTCAAGTAAATTACAAGCTGACAAGAAAAAGGCCGGAGTCGCCCCCGGCCCTTCTCAGTTAAATTTAGCAAAGCCTCAGATGCTATGGCCGACCGTGGCCGTATCCACCCGCACGCCAGCACCCATGGTGGAGGAAACCGCCACCTTCTCAAGATACTTGCCCTTGGCGCCCGACGGCTTGGCCTTGACCACAGCATCAAGCAGCGCATCAAAATTGGCGCGCAGATCTTCCTGAGGGAAGCTGGCCTTGCCGAGCAAGCCATGGATAATCCCGGCCTTCTCAACCCGGTACTCAACCTGACCGCCCTTGGCAGCCTTCACGGCCTCACCAACATTCATGGTCACGGTGCCGAGCTTGGGGTTAGGCATCAGGCCCTTGGGACCCAGAACCTTACCAAGCCGGCCAACAAGGCCCATCATGTCAGGGGTAGCGATGCAACGATCAAAGTCGATGGTGCCGCCCTGGACGATTTCCATCAGGTCTTCAGCGCCCACAACTTCCGCGCCAGCTTCCCGGGCTTCATCAGCCTTGGCGCCGCGCGCAAACACGCCGACGCGAACGCTCTTGCCAGTGCCCTTGGGCAGCGTGACAACGCCGCGAACCATCTGGTCGGCATGACGGGGATCAACGTTCAGGTTAATCGCAACCTCAATGGTTTCGTCAAACTTGGCGGTGGCATTGGCCTTCACCATCTTCAACGCTTCATCGAGACCATAAAGCTTTTCACGGTCAACGGCGGCTGCAAGAGCCTTGCCTTTTTTGCTCAGTGCCATCGGATCAGCCCTCCACCACTTCAAGGCCCATCGAGCGCGCACTGCCCTCGATGGTCCGCATTGCCATATCAATATCGTTCGCGTTCAAATCGGCCATCTTGGCCTCAGCAATGGTACGCAGCTGGGACTGTTTGATCTTGCCCACAAACTCACCCTTGCCGGTGGTCGCCCCGCCGCTCTTCAGGCCCGCTGCCTGCTTGAGCAGGAAGCTGGCCGGTGGCTGCTTGGTGATGAAGCTGAACGAACGATCGGCATAAACGGTGATCACGGTGGGGATGGGCGTGCCCTTCTCCAGCTTTTCCGTTGAGGCATTAAACGCCTTGCAGAATTCCATGATGTTAACACCGCGCTGGCCCAATGCAGGCCCGATCGGCGGCGAAGGATTGGCAGCGCCAGCCTTCACCTGCAATTTGATATAACCGGTAATCTTCTTTGCCATGATGGCACTCCTTTTTGTGGTGCAGACGGCCGGGTCACGGCCTCCCACGGTGGATGGTCAATCACACAAGTATTTCGGCGCAAGCGCCGAGGGCTACTTCTGCTTCTCAACCTGCTCGAAGCCCAGCTCCACGGGCGTCGCCCGGCCGAAGATGGACACCGAAACCTTTACACGACCATGGTCGTAATCAATTTCCTCAACCAAACCGTTGAACGACGCAAACGGCCCATCAAGCACCCGCACCTGATCGCCAATTTCAAAGTTCGCCTTGAGCTTGATCTTGGTGGCCGGCGTTTCCTCGGCCTTGGTGTTCAAGATGCGCGCGGCTTCCGATTCGCTGATCGGCTGCGGCTTGTTCTGCTGGCCCAAAAAGCCGGTAACCTTCGGCGTATTCTTCACAAGGTGATAAATATCATCGGTCATCTGCAGCTTCGCCAGCACATAGCCAGGGAACACCTTCTTCTCAACGGCGCGCTTCTTGCCCTTAAAAACCTCGTTCACCGTCTCGGTGGGCACGGCCACCTCCTCGATAAAGGCATCAAGGCCCATGCGCGTCGCTTCAGAAAGAATCGCCTCGCGGACCTTGCCCTCAAAGCCAGAGTAAGCGTGAATGATATACCAGCGTCCCATGTCGCCCCTTAACCAGCCAGCCCGAGCAGGAACTGGACAATAGCGCCCAGCATCTTGTCCACGGCCAAGAAAAACAACGACAAAAGTGTGGCCATGATAAGCACCATGATGGTCATCCTGATCGTATCACCCCGGCTGGGCCACACAATCTTGGACGCCTCGGCGCGCACCTGGCGCACGAATTCACCCACGGTCACCCGCGGTGCTTTCGGCTTGTCTCCAGTCTTTGTATCGCTCGCCATCACATCCCGTTCAAAAAAATCATCACCGGCTGGCAGGAGTGGAGGGGTTCGAACCCCCGGCCCTCGGTTTTGGAGACCGATGCTCTACCAGCTGAGCTACACTCCTAAGTCGGCAAGCGACGGCGTATAGCTACACCCTCTTCCCCGCGCAAGCCAACCTTTGCAACAGCTGTTACCATAGCTACTACGCCTCCCAAACCCGCCAGTTTGTATTGACCTGATGCCGAGCATCGTGGCAATCCGCAAAACAAGCCAAGCAATTTGCTTCGCGGGTATAGCACAATGGTAGTGCAGCAGCCTTCCAAGCTGAATACACGGGTTCGATTCCCGTTACCCGCTCCAACTTCCTGTTCGCTGACGATCGTATTCGTCTAGCCCGTCTTATTCACCGGACCGGGTTTATCGGGGTGGCGAACGTAGCTTAACTCTCTGATCTGATGTAGAGAATGGGTGTCGACGCCATTCTATTCATCCGGACAGA
>Ga0209702_10005985_pt1 | contig 16017 bp, 12 predicted proteins | sample FRY01_FD_187210 | JGI IMG/M metagenome (GOLD analysis project Ga0209702, IMG submission 187210) | Freshwater microbial communities from Lake Fryxell liftoff mats and glacier meltwater in Antarctica - FRY-01 (SPAdes) (version 2) | ecosystem: Environmental > Aquatic > Freshwater > Ice > Glacier... | reverse complement strand
TGCCGCCATTGTGGTGACGGTGGCGCAAATTCTTGGGAAATCAGATTGGCGACTGTGGATGCGTGGGCTTTTTGCAGCAATTTTCCGGTGCATACTTGGGTTGATGCGGTTGAAATGCCTATCCGTCAATTTTCCGGTGCATACTTGGGTTGATGCGGTTGAAATGCCTATCCGTCGCAAGGACGACGAAGCGCCGTTCGCCTTCGTCGCCACCTACACGACCCGGCTGTCCAAGCAGTCCCAAGCCCAGCACACTCCTCTGGGGCGAGCGCTGCGAGAGTACGCCGACTCGTCGAACCAGGAGCTGCTTCGGCATCACCCAGGTACAACAAGGCGAAAGCCTCGCACTCCCGGGCTTTCATGGCGACAGCGATGTCCAGCGCACGGCTCGCCAGGGCCGTTGCCCGCGCGCGGTTGCGGATCTGCCTGGGGTCGTCCAGGATGCCGCGCGGGTGCGGGTTTTGTATCTACATCCTACGCGGTGAGCGCCAAGTTTCAAGTACGCGCAAGCCGCGCTGAGTCGCCCGCAGTGCGTGACCGCCGCGGCATCAGTCCGCCGTCCGACCTCTCCTTGGCGCCGCCCCGGTGGACTCTCGCACCACCAGCTCCACCTCGACCTCGGTCGCTGCTTGCACGGGCGTTTGTTCCAGGGCGGCGATGACGCGGTCGGCTACCGTATGCCACAGCAGCTGTGTCGGCACATGCAGGGTGGTCAGCGCAGGCTGGACGTGGCGCGCCATCTCCAGGTCGTCGAAGCCGATGATGGACAAGGCCTGCGGCACCGGGATGCCCAGCTTCTGCGCTTCGAGCAGCGCGCCCAGGGCCAGCACGTCGTTGCCGCAGACGATGGCGGTGGGCGGGGGCTGGGCGCCCATCAGCACGCGCAAGCCTTCGCGGGCCTCGGTCAGGCTGTAGGCGCGTTCGGTCAGGTGCTGCGGCGCCAGCGACAGGCCGGCCCTCTTCAGCGCCAGCCGCACACCGTCGATGCGCGCCGCGGCGCGGTCGTTGTGGCTGGACAGGCCAGCCAGCATGGCGATGCGCTGGTGGCCCAGGTCGAGCAGATAACGCACCGCCTGGCCCATGGCGCGGGCGTTGTCGAAGCCGACGCACACCATGCCCGGCGGCGGCGGATGGATCATGGTGTGCACGGTGGGTAGCTCGCGCTGGCGCAGCCTGTGCAGCAGTTCGGGGCTCTGGCCCGCACCCACCAGCACCAGTGCGTCGGCGCCGCGGGTCACCAGGTTCAGCGCCTGCCGGGCTTCGGTCTCGGGGTCGTAGCCGCTGGTGGCGATGAGCAGCTGCAGGCCCGCGTCGGCCAGGCGCTGCTGCAGCGCGTCGATGGCCTTGGCGAAGATGGCGTTGTCGATGGTGGGAAACACGGCGCCCACAGTGCCGCTGCGTTGCAGCTTGAGCGCCCGGGCCCCGGCGTGGGGCACGTAGCCTAGTTGGGTAATGGCCAGCGCGACCCGGCTGCGCAGCGGCTCGCGCACTGACTCGGGCTTGTTCAGCACCCGGGATACGGTGGCGGTGGACACGCCGGCCGCGCGCGCCACGTCTTCGATGTTCGGCAAGGCGTTGTCGCGCGGCAGCATGGGCCGAAATGTAAGCGTTTTCTACTTTGATGTACAGCCAAGGGGGGTCAGCAGCCAGGGCGGCAGGTCTCCCTTTTCCCCGAGAAGTGGGAGACCTGAGTGCGCCGGCAAAACCGGCAAGGAGCAAAGGGTGCGAGTCCCTCACAACAAAGACGTAGCGAGTTATGTTGTCCCCGAGTCATGCGTGGTGTGCCGCGAGGTGCAGTGCGAAGCGTTGACAGGGGTACGCACAGGCCAGCCATTGAGCCGCGATAGAACCTTTGTCCTGGGTGCCGACGCCGTTCAGGTGGTGGAAGGCAACATGTCCGTGCGCGCTATCGCAAGCGCGCGGATGACCCGGCGCGGTCGCAGACCCTGGCATGTGCGCACACTCCTTGCATGGGAACCGGGAGATCTCCACCTTGACCACCGGCGCCCCTATGGGCCGGTGGCCCGCATTGGGAAGGCGAGGAGCCAAAGCCAATGATGTACGGGGTGGAGAAGTCAGACCCTGCCGTAGTAGCTGTGAAGCCTGCGAACAAGGCCGCGTCAGCGGCGGCGGAGCGGGTGGAGCCAAGGGCGGGGACCGAGGGGAACGCGGCACAGGACCACACGCCACGGACGCAGTGCCGTACCAGCGTGTCACAGGGGCTGGACCGTGTACGGCAAGTGGCAAGGCTGAGGAAGAAGGAGAAGTTCACCGCGCTGATGCACCACGTCAGTGTCGAGGCCCTGAGGGAGGCTTACATGGCGCTCAAACGCCGTGCCGCTCCAGGGGTCGACGGCGTGACGTGGCAGGACTACGAGGCTGACCTGCAGAGCAATCTGCTGGAGCTGCACCGACAGGTCCAACGAGGCACGTACCGGGCGCTGCCCGTCAAGCGCAGGTTTATCGCCAAGCAAGACGGCAACTTGCGCCCGCTAGGCATCACGGCGCTGGAGGAAAAAATCGTCCAGCGCGCGGTGGGCACCGTGCTGGGGGCTGTCTATGAGGCGGACTTCAAGGGGTTCTCGTACGGGTTCCGGCCCGGGCGCAGTCAGCACGATGCGCTCGATGCTTTATCGGTCGGGATCATGCAAGCGCGGGTGAACTGGATACTGGATGCCGACATCCGAAGTTTCTTCGACAAGATCGACCAGACATGGCTGATCAAGTTCTTGAAGCACCGGATCGGCGATGAGCGCGTGATCCGCCTTGTGTGCAAATGGCTCAAGGCGGGCGTACTGGACCAAGGGACGTGGAGCCAGAGTGAGACGGGCACACCGCAAGGGGCGGTGATTTCACCGCTGCTGGCCAATGTGTTCCTGCACTATGTCTACGACCTGTGGGCCGTGCAATGGCGCCAGCGACAAGCCAAGGGCCAGATGATCACGGTGAGGTATGCCGATGATGTGGTGGTGGGCTTCGAGCTGGAGGCCGACGCACGGGCTTTCTGGGACGCGATGCGCGAGCGGTTCAAGCAGTTTTCGCTTGAGCTGCACGAGGACAAGACGCGGCTGCTGGAGTTTGGGCGCTTCGCGGCGACCAGGCGAGCACGCCGCGGGCAAGGCAAGCCGGAGACGTTCAAGTTCCTGGGCTTCCTCTTCATCTGCGGCAAGACGCGGCGCGGGGCCTACCAGCTTCAGCGCAAAACGCGCAGCGACCGCATGCGAACGAGGCTGCAGGACATCAAGGCGAAGCTGCGACAGCGCATGCATGCCAGCATTCCTGAACAAGGGAAGTGGCTGCGGGCGGTGGTCAGCGGCTACTTTGCGTACCACGCGGTGCCCACGAACTTCAGGGCGCTCGCGGCATTCCGACGAAACGTCACAGACCTTTGGCGGCGCACGCTACGGCGGCGCAGTCAGAAGGACAAGTTGACACTCAAGCGGATGGACGACATCGCGAACAGCTGGCTGCCCCGTCCTCGAATCCTTCATCCCTGGCCGAGCGAACGATTTGCCGTCAAACACCCGAGGTGGGAGCCGAGTGCGTGAATCGCGCATGCTCGGATCTGTGCGGGGGGCGCTCAGTAATGGGCGTCCCTACCGCGATCCCCGTTACCCGCTCATCAGCACGCGCAAGCCTTCGCGGGCCTCGGCCAGGCCGTAGGGGCGTTCCGCCGCGTGCGTGCCGTCGCTGTCGGCCAGGGCGGCGGCCCCTCGCCGCCGACCAGCACCTCCGCCCGGTCAGCAGCACAATCAGACGGAGCGAAACTGACATTGTTTGATCAAGTGTGGATCCTTCTGAATACTGGCAGTGTGTGCGAAGGTAGCAACCAAGGCTTGTACCGGCCAGCGTGGCCCCCGCGCCGCGGCACGCGAAGAACTGCCCACTTCTAAGGGTGCTGTGCGCCCGGCTGCTGGCTTCAAAGCTCGCTTCAAGTCGATCGCGCGCAGCCCGTCACACGCCAGCCTGGCGCGCAACGCATCGGCCCAGGCCACCCAAGCGCCGGGCCTCGGCCGCGACGCTGATGTTGTGTGGATTTACTGTCAGGAAGCGCTGGCGCAACCCCGCCGGCAGGTTTTCGGCGCAAGCAGCGATCCATTCGACGGCCTTGCCGAACCAGCGCGTTTGCGCCTGCGGGTCGCCCTGCAAGCCAGCACAGCGCGCCTGCAACAACCAGAGATCGGCCCGGTAGCCATCGGTCGGCACCACTTGCTCAGGTGCCACCGCCAGTTCATGTGCCAGGCGACGAGCACGTTCGGGGTCGGCTGCCAGCAGCAGGTCGACTTCACGCTGCAGCGCATGCGGGGCCAGGCCTTCCAACTCTTGGGCCAGCGCCGCGGATCGCACCGCGCGTACGAACGCCACCGCCCGGGGCAGCGGCGCGAAATGGTTAAGCTCCAGCTTCAGCGCCCCCACATGACGCGCGTCGTCAGCCGGTCCGCCTTCGCCAGTGCATCCGACAGTGTCGTTGCCAGCGTCACTGCCAGCGTCTCGTCAAGCTGCACGCCGCGCCAGCGTGCCAGTCGCGCGCGCAGCACGCCCCGGCGCAGTGCGGTCGCATTGGTGGGGTCACCGGACAGGTCGACCGCCGCCAGCAGCGCGTCGGCACGCTGCCACTGGCAGAGCAGAAGCCAGAGCTGCGCGAGGTGGTTCTCAGCCACACGCCCGTAAACAGGTCCGGTCGCGCGCAACGCGGGCACACGCGGCGGCCGCTCCGGCACGGCCAATTGCAGCATGAGCCGGACGCGTCCTGACGGCGAGACAAAATGGCGAGGCGAGGGAGGGCGCGAAATAACATCGCGCGCGGCCAGGGGCGCGACGACATTCAACGCGCCGGCTTGCATCGTCGGGACCTGCAGTCCAATCCCAAACACCCACCGGTGTAGTGCCCAGACCAGCGGCGCATGGCCTCGGCCGGCTTTGAGGATCATCCAGCGACGCGGCGGCGACGCGTTACTCCCAGGCCCAGCAGCGCAAGGGCGATCAGCGAGAGCGAGCCCGGCTCGGCAACCCGCCCGGACACATCGCGCACAGGCTGCTGCGACACGCCTGATGGTGGTGGAACGCACCTTGGTGCTGCCGGTCCAGGCGAACAGGCGTCCTCGAGGCGGGAATCCGCGGGCTGGCTGTCAGCGGTACTGATCCGCAGCTCCTCCCCATACGCTTTGCGGCATCCCGCCGAAGAATGCTGCAATGCGGTCGGCTGCAAGGTTGGGACACTCAAAGTGGACAAAGTGCCCGGCATCCTCGGCAATCTCAAGCTCGAAATTCGAGAAGTACTCGCCGAGCCGATCCGTCCAGTCCACTTTCAGCAGCGGGTCGTGGCGACCCCAAAGGAATCGCGAAGGCAGGTCGATCGCTTCCTGCTTTGGAAGCAGTCCCTTCATTGCCAGTCGCCTCGCCTCGTCGATGGCTCGATACCAGGCAAAGCTCCCTCGCAAGTTGTCGTTCGCCATGAAGTTGTCGACCCAGGACTCGAGCACGTCGTCAAATAGACCGGGTCTCGCCGCCCAATGGTCCAGGAAGTGGCGAAGGTACAGACGGCACGTGGTCCGAGATGCGCCAACGAGTTCTGCAGCCCAATCCATCTGGTGGAAGCTCTGGTACCAAATCTCCTTCAGGTGATCCGGCTCTGCCCATCGGTGCGCGATGCCCGGATAGGGGCAATTAAAGAAGAAGAGACCGACGGCCATCGAAGGATAGGCGCGGGCGTAGGCCTGCGCGACGCCAGCTCCCACGTCATGCGCCACGATTCCGATTCGTCCGAGACCCAATTCCTGGACCCAACTGTTGAGGTCGTCTGCGTGCACCTTCGGAGTAGGGATTACCTCACCGGGCGCATTGGGCGTCGTCTTCCCGAAGCCGCGCAAATCCGGCGCGTAAACCTCGAACCGGGAGGCGAGCAGCTGCATGCAGGGAGTCCATACGGCCGAAAACTCAGGCCAGCCGTGAAGCAGGACAAGGGGCCGACCAGCTCCGGCACGCAGCCCTCGAACCGAGAGCCCTTGAACTTCCACTTCGAACGAACCGACAGTGCCTATTTCACCCATGGTGCTTCCGTCCTCCTGCCGCCCCGCAAGACGCTGAAGCGACGTCACATTCTAGCCCTACCTTCGCAATTCTGATCTCGCACTTTCTGTTCGCCGTGCGCCCAAGCCGCGTGAATGCTGGTCTTGGCTTTTCGTTTCACTTCGAGTATGCTACATGAAGGAACATGCACATATTCGAAAGAGAAGTCAGCGGTCGTCGCTACCGCATCGCGGCTCAGTCGGTCTGGGACGCCGAGGCGGGGCGCTCTGTCGCGCGGCAAGTTGTGTTGGGGCCGGTCGCACCTCCTCCTGTGGCCAACCTGAGTGCCACGCGCACCGTGGGCACGCGTGCTCTGGGCGATGTCGGCGCACTGGTCTGGGTGGCCGAACAACTCGATCTGGTGGCGCATATTGATCGAGCCTGCGGTGGCGTCGGTGCCAAGGATGGCCCGTCGGTGGGCGAACTCGCCGTGGCGGTGGCTATTCAGAGGGCATGCTCGCCAGGGCCCAAACGTGATTTGGCGGAGTTTCTCGATGCCAGTTTGCCGCGTGTGTCGTGCCTGCCGGGCTCGGCTTTCACAGGGCAGGCGTTTCATCGGGTCGCTCAGCAGGTCAGCGATCTTCAGTTGGAGCAAGCCCAGGTGGCGATCTCCAAGGCGGCCGTGGCTCGGTTCGAGCTGTCGGCCGACGTGCTCGCGTTCGACACGACGAATTTTGACACCCACATTGACTCGTTGACGCCAGGTGAACTCGCCCAGCGCGGTCACGCCAAGAGCAAGAGGCGGGACTTGCGCGTGGTGGGCCTTGGCGTGTTGGTCAGCGAGACCGGACATGTGCCGCTGCTGCATCGGACCTACAACGGCAACGCCTCGGACCAGAGCGTGCTGGCGGCCTGCCTTGGGGGATTGGCGCAGTTGCACGAAGCGCTCGATAGCGGCGAGGGCCGGCAGCGGCCGGCGCAGCGAACGCTGGTGCGCGACGGCGGGTTTTGGAGCCATCAATTGGAGCTCGAACTCGATGCCGCAGGCTACTACAGCCTCATCTCGCTGCCGCTTGGCCACAACGCGTCGGAGTTCGCGCTGCGTATGGCCGCGCAGCGCGGCGCCATGAAGCCGCTGTCGGGCAAGCTCAGCGAAGTGCGGGCCGCTCGGGTGCGAACCGCAGTGGGCGAGTTGGACCGTACGCTGGTCGTGGTCGAGAGCCAGGAGTTACTCGCCGGACAAAAGCGCGGCATCGCCGCCGCCCTGCGCAAAGCAAAAATCGAGTTGGCAAAGCTTGAGGCACTGATCGAGAAGGGCCGCATCACGCGCAGCCGTCTTGAAGACCGCGTCAGGCAGGTTTTGGCCCGCGAACATCTGTCGAGCTTTGTTGTGACCACGATCGCGGGAGACGAGAAAGCGCCAACGCTGCATTGGGAAGTCGATGCCGCCAAGCGGCGCGAACTGGAGAAGACCCGCCTTGGCCGACGCGTGCTATGCACGGATCGGCACAACTGGAGCACCGGACGCATCGTGCACGCCTTCCGCGGTCAGTGGAACGTGGAGGAATTGTTCCGACGAGCCAAGAAGGGTGGTGTAGTGCCGTGGGGACCATCGCACCAGTGGGCCGATGGATCGATCCGGCTACACACGTTTGCGACTGTTTTGGGATTGATGCTTGTGAGCCTGGCACGGATCGCGCTCGCAACAGACGTATCGGCCAAAGCGATGCTGGAGAGTCTGGCCGGCATCCAGGCCACGCTGGTGCGCACTTCCACTGGAGGCCCAGGGCGCCGCCCAACGGTCATGCTTGCACCGGAACTCACGACGGCACAGCGCAGAGCAGTGAAGGTATTCGAGCTTTCCAAGTGGTTTCCGGATATTCTTTCATGCATGAATTCTCGACCCTTGCAGTGATGATTCAAGAGCGACAAGCGAAGGATTTCCTCAAATTCAATGCGAAAGTAGGGCTAGGATTCACTCTCGGAGTATTACCTTTGGCCCCGGCGGCGGCCCTGACGACTCGCGCACCACTAGCGCGAACTGAATCTCGGTTTCGCGCGGTGGCGTTTCGCCTGCCAATGCCGCCAACACGCACTCTGCCGCGCAGCGCCACATTTCGTCGGCCGGCACGCGCACGGTGGTCAGCGCGGGCTGCACTTGGCCGGCCAATTCGAGGTCGTCGAAGCCAGTGATCGACAGCTGTTTCGGCACGGCCAAACCCAGGCGCTGCGCTTCCAGCAACGCAACGAAGGCCAGTACGTCATTGCCGCAGACGATGGCCGTCGGCGGCGTCTGCACCGCCATCAAGGCACGCAGACCTTCGCGCGCTGCCGCCAGGCTGCAGCGTCGCTCAACTAGGCGCGAGGCAGGCAGCTCGAAACCCGCGACGTTGAGCACCTCGCGCACCCCGCGCAAACGCTCAGCCGCGCGGTCGTTGTCGCGTGTCACGCCGGCCAGCATTGCGATGTGACGATGCCCGAGGTCGAGCAGGTACTTGACGACTTGACCCATCGCGCGCGCGTTGTCGAAGCCCACGCCGATGCGGTCGGCCGGCACCGGCCGGCTCATCACATGCACGGTGGGCACGCCGCGCTGGCGCAAGCGATTGAGAAGGCTCGCGTCCTCGCCACAACCGCACAGAAGCAGACCATCAACGCCGCGTGATAGCAAGGTCAGCGCCTGGCGCTCCTCGGTCTGCGGGTCGTAGTCGCTGGTGGAGATCAGCGACTGGTGGCCGGCCTCGACCAAGCGGCGCCGTAAGGCATCGATGGCCTTGGCGACGATCGCGTTGTCAATGGTCGGGAAGATCGCGCCCAGCGTACCGCTGCGGCGCAGCTCCATGGTGCGCGCGCCCGCATGTGGCACGTAGCCGAGCGTGGCCACGGCGCTCTCAACCTTGTGGCGTAGGCCCTCGCGCACCGCATCGGTCTGGTTCAACACGCGCGACACGGTGGCAGTGGACACGTCGGCGCGGCGCGCCACGTCGTCCATGGTCGGCAGGGGAGACTCGGGTAGTGGCATGCGGACAATGTACTCGTTTGCAGCTCGGCAGACCGCTTCGACTTTCAGCCGTCTCTAGAGAAAGTACGGTGTTGCGCCCTCTGGCAAGCCCAGCCCTTGACGGATGCCGCACGGAGCTCTAAATTGAAATCGTTTACAAACGTTGACCTAAGAAAAAGGAGAATCCCGTGACAGTCGCCCGATTCATCGCCGTGTTCTTTGCCTTGCTTGCCGCCACCCTTCCTGCGAAGTCCCAGTCCCCAGCAGGTGCGCCGGCCCTCGTAACCCTGCTAAGTTGTCCACTCGGATGTGGGTTGCTGGAGGGCAACACGATGTTCAGCAATTTGCTCGCCCGCAAGGGGGAGAACCTTTCCATAGCAGCGCAGGAGACACCCGGCTTCATTTACAACATTCGCGAGATGGCCGACTCCAAGCACTGGAAGCGGTCGATCTTCGGGACGGACGACTGGCTCATCCAACTTGCCCCGCAGGGCGGAAAGCCGGCCATCAAGGAGTTTCTGCCGGACCCCGTGCCAATCCGCTTCAAGCTACTTCACGGAGACGCCTACTGGCCACAGGGCAAGTTCTTCGTAACCACCAATCCAAACATCAAGACTCTCGCCGACGCGAAAGGCAAGCGCATTTCACTTGGGCTTCGCGGCCAGAGCAACTGGGGCACGGCGCCTAGGCTGCTGCTCGAAATCGGGTACGGCATTACGCCCAAGAACAGCGACATTCGGCACATGACCCCGTCCCAGATCACTCAGCAACTCATTGACGGCGCAACAGACGTCATCGTGACCGGATTCGGAACGGAGCCTTCAGGCAAGCGAAATCTCATTCCAGGGCCGCTGCGCCAGCTGGAGGCCTCAGGACGCAAGATCTATTATCTCGCGGCGGACGAAGCCGCCATTCAGCGCGTCAACAAGGCTCTTGGCCTCACCTGGATCATGATCAAGGTACCCGCCGGCACACTTCCCCAGCAGGACAAAGACATGAACGTCGGTGCGAGTCGCGGGTACAAGGCAGCCCATGCAGATTTGCCGGACGACGTGGCATATCGCTGGGTAATGTTGACGCACAAGTACATGGAAGAAATGGGCAAGGTCGACGGCCTCTTCGGCCTGCTCTCGTCTGAACTGATGGTTGACGGGCTGACGGAAGAGAATACGCATCCCGGAGCCATTCGCGCTTTCCGTGAACTCGGCATTTGGGACCGACGCCTGAAGTCGACTCCGGTCACCTACTCGGCTTCCTGAAGTGGGAGACGGTCGCCCCGTCGAGATCCTTGAGTTTCCCGCCGCTCCTGGGGAAGCGCCTGGAATGAAACTTCCAATCCGGTGCCTGATCGCCATCGACGCGGCGTTCTGGGTTGCAGGGATCGCAATCACGCTTTACCTCGCGGGAGCCGTCGCGGGATTCGTCTCTGCCTCGTCCGAGCATTACTCGAACTTCTTGCTGGCGACCCTGGCAATGGCTGGACTTTCGGCCATGCGAGCTCCGCTTTCGCGAGCGATCGAGAAAGGCGCGTTTTCCGGCACGAAGGTTAGGCTCGCGGCTGCCGTCGTGGGCACCATCGGCGTCACCGTCGCAGCGGGTTATGTCCGACTCCATGCTGTAGAACTGGAGATGCGGCAACCTTTCTTCTCACAGACCCAATTCGTGATGGGCGCCTTGCTCACCGTATCGGTTCTCATCCTGACATGGCTTCACTGGGGCGGTCTTCTGACAGCCTTCATCGCCATTGCTATTGCCTATTTCTTCCTGGGGCATCACATCTCGCACCCGCTTCTCGGGCACCCCGAGTACTCGCCGAATTTCGTGATGAACTACTTAGGCTTGGGCACGACGGACGGTATGTTTTGGTTCGCGCGCGACGCGGCCGACAATATCTGGTTTCTAGTGCTGTTCGCCGGCGTCCTCTTTGGGGTCGGCACGCTTCCCATGATTGTCGAACTTGGCATGCTCGCTGGAAGGCGCGTTGCGGGCGGGGCGGCTGCTCCAGCGCTCATCGGAAGCTTCACAGTAGGGGCGATAATGGGCACTGCGGTTTCGAACGTGGTCATGACTGGCCGCTTCACCATCCCGATGATGAAGAAGTACGGCTACAGCCCGTCGATGGCGGGCTCAATCGAGGCCGCTGCATCGACAGCCGGGCAGATCTCGCCGCCGATCCTCGGCCTTGCCGCTTTCATCATCGCGGCCCTGCTAAACATTCCTTACGTAGATGTGGTCATGGCCTCAGTGATCCCGGCTGCGCTTTACATGACGGGGATCACTTTCGGCGTGATTGTCTACGCCCGCCGCCATAATCTTCCGCGCCTTGAGGGAATGGCTGACATGCGGCTGATCCTCCGCATGATGCCGACGTTTCTTATTTCTTTTGGCATCGTACTTTGGCTTCTCATCGCGTATTACTCGCCTGCAGTGGCTGGTATTGCTGGATGTGTCAGCGCGCTGGCCCTCGGACTCACGCAAGGCAGATTCCGTCCCCGGTGGCGGCAGCTCGTGACTGCGATCCGGGAGGCGCTCGACATGGCCGCCACACTGTCGTTGATCCTGATCGCGATCGGACCGCTTGCCCAGACCTTTCTCACCACCAACTTTTCCGGGAAGATTGGAACGTTTCTCCTGCTGGTTCTCCCGAACTCGGAAATTATCGTCCTCTTGGCTGGCGCACTGCTTGCTCTTATTCTCGGCATGGGGCTACCGACGCCAGTCGCCTACGTGATTGTCGCCCTCGCCGTTGTGCCGTACCTCCAGGAGTTTGGTGTTGCCCCGCTTGCCGCCCATTTCTTCGTCTTCTGGTTTGCCTGCTTTTCCACCCTCACGCCCCCCGTGGCCGTGAGCGTTTTGGCGGCGGCCAAGTTGTCGGGCGCCAGCTTCTGGGACACGGCACGCGATTCGATGGGGCTTGCCCTCACGACCTTCGTTATCCCCTTTGCGTTTGTTTTCCACCCATCCCTGCTGGCCTTCCCGTCGTTCGGCGCGAATCTCATCCTGCCACTTGTAACGTTGTTGCTGCTGCAGTTAACCGTGGTTGTGGCCTTCTTCGGTCACTTCCGACGCCGCCTCGAGAAACCGGAACGAATGGCCTTTTGGGTCGTAGCGCTCTCCGGATACATTGCGATCGTTGATCGCGGATCGATCTCCAACTTCGCCTTCTTCGCACTGCTGATCGCTGCAATGGCGCTTGCCAGCCGTCGCCCGGTAGGAATAAGCGCACCTGTTCGGTAAACCAGCCGACCCGACTACAACCCCCAACCCCGAGTGCCCGCAGTTCGCGTATCGCAGCGGTGACAAGCACACAACAGGAGTATGGATTGAGCCTCACCTACTTTAAGAATTCGCCCAAGCTATTGGTGACCCAGTCGGCAAACGCCTGGGCTGCAGCAGGGCAGATGCGTGCCAACGAACGGGGCGGCGTTAACGCCAGCGAGGCCTCAATGCAAAAGGGGTTCGCCAAGCGGCCCACCTTGTCGCTCGACCAGAAGCTCGCGGCGATAGACCGCGCCCACGGCGTCTCCGATGTGGCCGGCTGGTCTGGCCAGATCGCGACCTACATCCGCGGAACCGGCGCGATCACGACTACGCCTAAGAAGGGCAGCGAGTACATCACTGACGCCTGCGTGAGGCGCCTAAAGGCAGACCCAGAACTGCGCGACTTCGCCGCCAGCACGAGGTAGCGACCTCGGAGGCCTCGGACAGGCCAGGCCGGGGTCGATTCTTCCCTTCGCACGCGCAGCACGCGAGCGGCTTTTCAAAGCGCCTCGACAGGGAGAGGCGTGAGTGCAACCAACCATCAGCGAAAGCCCACATGCCCATCACCTACCTCAAGAAGGCGAGCAAGACGCCCGAGACCGAAACCGCCACGGCCCAGGCGGTGGTGACGGACATGCTGGCCCAGATCGGCCGCGACGGCGAAGCGGCCGTGCGCGCCTATGCCAAGAAGCTGGACCAGTGGGACGGCGACATCGTGCTCACGCCGGCCGAGATCAGCGCCCGCGCGGCCGAGGTGCCGACGCAGGTGCGCAAGGACATCGACTTCGCCATCGAGCAGGTCAGCGCCTTTGCCCACGCCCAACGCGCGTCGATGCACGAATTCACGGTCGGCCTGCACCCGGGTGTCACGGCGGGCCAGCGGGTGTTGCCCGTCAATGTCGCGGGTTGCTATGCGCCGGCGGGGCGTTATGCCCACATCGCCTCGGCCTACATGGGCGTGGCCACGGCCAAGGCGGCTGGGGTCAAGACCATCATCGCCTGCTCGGGGCCGTTTCGTGGCGGGCCCATGCACCCCTACCTGCTGTATGCCTTCAACCGCGCGGGCGCCGACGTCATCATGACCCTGGGCGGCGTGCAGGCCATTGCCACCATGGCCGAGGGCCTGTTCACCGGCCAACCTGCCGACGTGATCGTCGGCCCGGGCAACAAGTTCGTGGCCGAAGCCAAACGCGCGTTGTTCGGCAAGGTCGGCATCGATGTCTTCGCCGGCCCTTCCGAAGTGGCCGTGATCGCCGACGACAGCGCCGACGCCGAGATCGTGGCCAGCGACCTGGTGGGCCAGGCCGAACACGGCCACGAGTCGCCGGCCTGGCTCTTCACCACCTGCCAGCCGCTGGCCGAAGCCGTGATGAAGCGTGTGCCCGAACTGATCGCCACCTTGCCCCCCATCGCCCGCGACGCGGCCGCCTGTGCCTGGCGCGATTACGGCGAGGTGATGCTGTGCAGCACGCGCGAAGAGATGGCCGCGCTGTCCGACCGCTACGCCAGTGAACACCTGGAAGTGCACACGCGCGACCTCGACTGGTGGCTGACGAACCTGACCTGCTACGGCTCGCTCTTCCTCGGCGAAGAAACCACCGTGGCCTATGGCGACAAGGCCAGCGGCCCCAACCACGTGCTGCCCACCAAGGGCGCGGCGCGCTACTCGGGCGGCCTTTCGGTGCACAAGTTCATGAAGACGCTGACGTGGCAGCGCATGACGCGCGAAGCCGCACGCGACATCGGAGAAGTCACCGCCCGCATCTCGCGGCTCGAGGGCATGGAAGCGCACGCCCGCACAGCCGACGATCGACTGGCCAAGTACTTTCCCGGCCAGCATTTCGTGCTGGGCGAGCCGGTGACGGTGTAGGCCAAACCAACCTGCATTGCGGTGACAAGCTGACGATGAAACTGGCCGCTCTCTTCGACCTGCGTAGGGGAAAGGAATAGTGTCCCAAACGCGATGGTAAATGTGTCAATCGTCATGCGCTGAGGTGGTGTGCCGACCGCAGAGCCTGCGTTGGCGCGGGTTGCAGCCATGTGCAAAGCAAATGTGCCAATTCCTTTGCCGACTCCAGGTAGCAAAGTAAATCTGTCACTGCCTGGAGCTCAAGTCATCCAGGCGCGCGTGACAGCCACGCGTTCATGGCTTGCCAAGCTGCGCAAACGCATCGCGGCGTTGCCGCTGCTGGCGTAGTGACGACGGCAATGCCTGCAGCGAAACGGCGCATCCAAAAGTTGCGCGTCAAGCCGGTAGCTCGATGTGCGCCGGCAGCTACGGCACTCCGATTTGATGGGTTCGCAGTGCAGGGGGCAGCGCTCGAAACGAGAGAGCTGGTGCAGCGTGCTGTGATAGCCCGACGCTGCGCATTTCGAGCAGTAGCGTAGGTGGGTGCTGACATCGGGTCTCATCGTGCCCAATCCCTCGCGCACACGGCGTTGCGTCAGCCCAAGCAGGCTGGCCACGGCACGGATGTTCACATCTGCCGGCGCGATACCGAGGTAGGGATCGACGGGCCCATGACAGATCTGAGAAACGACGGTATGGCCGGGCAGGGCATTCACGCGTGCGAACTTCCAAAGCATGCCGACGATGGACTCGTACGGGTTCACGCAGCGCCGATCAAAAACGTAACCCAGGCGCGGGCTGAGGATCCGCTCATCGAGGGTGAGGATCGGCAGCGACACGGTGGCTGGCCAGGTTGATTCGTTCGTCAGGCCGCTGAGGACATGAGCTCCTGGGTGACGGCTTGGCGAGCCTGGATATAGCCGCAGCTGCGCGCAGCCAAGTTCCACAGCGCGGCGGGTGGCCGGTAGGCAGGCGCATCGCGCAACTCGCTGTCCTTCAGCACGATCTCCACCGCCCGCGAGAACGACTCCATCGGGATCTCGAGATTGCCAGGCAAGCCGTGCTTGTTGTGCAACTGCTCGAACGCCGCCCAGAGCAGCGGTGCGTCATGCGCCAAGCGGTAGCCCGCCGCGACGGCCTGGCGGACATAAAACCGCGTGAAGCTCCAGTCGCTGGCTCGCGGGAAATAGGTCTGGTCGTAGCCGTCCAGGCAGGTGGCCACATCCTGCACATTGCGAATCCCGAAAAACGCCAATTCCTCAACCATCAACCGCGCGACGATCTGCGTCTTGCGCGCATGTTGAAGCGCTGTCTTCACCGCCAAGAGTTCTTGTTGGCCGACCAGGAAGGTGAACAGTCGGATCTGAAGCCGGTCGAGGTGGTCGTGCACATCGCGCAGCCACTCGTACTCGTTCTCGTCGTAGCGCTGCGCCTCATCGCAGAACAGCACGACCGTGCCGCTGCCGTTGCGTGCGCAGGCCTCCCTGATTTTGTTGATCAGCCGTATGCGCTTGGTCGGGTTGCTGCCCGTGTCGGGTTCTGGATAGCCCACCGCCGCCAGCAGATTGGCGAAGAAGGGACCCTCGGCATGGCGGGGTTTGTGCTCGGCCTGTGCGTGGTACGTGACGATCTTGGGGTGGGTCTCGGCCAAGCGCAGTCGCAGGTATTCGATGGCGCGGGTCTTGCCGATGCGAGAGGGCCCGTAGGTCAGCGCGCCCGTGATGCGGTAGCGAAAGCAGCGGTCGATCAGGTCTGAGAACGCCTGGATCGCGGGTGTGGCAATGCGGTAACTGCCGGTCTCGATGGGGTGCAGCGACGGGTCGATCGGGCGGGGCGGCAGCTGAACCTGAAGCGGTGGTGCCAATGCTGCATGCGATGGCGATGGCGATGTCAGTGG
>Ga0209702_10005980_pt1 | contig 16032 bp, 17 predicted proteins | sample FRY01_FD_187210 | JGI IMG/M metagenome (GOLD analysis project Ga0209702, IMG submission 187210) | Freshwater microbial communities from Lake Fryxell liftoff mats and glacier meltwater in Antarctica - FRY-01 (SPAdes) (version 2) | ecosystem: Environmental > Aquatic > Freshwater > Ice > Glacier... | reverse complement strand
TGGCTATCTGATCTTCATCCTCGTCCACGCTGCCGACATTCAGGATCGTGACGGGGCCGTCGATGTCCTCAAAGCCATCCGTTATCGCTTCCCGTGGCTGCGCCATGTGTTCGCCGACGGCGGCTAAGGGTTGCAAGAATAGGGAACAACGCGTGAGAGACACGGCATGATCCGGTTTGCAACTATCGCCATCTGCCTGCTGGCGGGATTTGGCGCGGCGTTTGGCTGGGGCTATTATTCGGCAGCCTATCAGGCGTTTCCCGATTCGCTGCTGCGTGATGTAAAGACATCCCTCAATTCCGAATATCAGATGACGCCCGTCCCGCAAATTTCAGCAGAGCGGTATACGGCGCTGACCACCAAGGCAGAAATAGTGATGGCCGGGGATTCGATCACGGCAAGCGGGCGCTGGGACGAACTCTTTCCCGGGGCCAGCATCATCAATCGCGGGGTGCCCAGCGATGTGATCGGCGGACTGGAACTGCGCACCGATGCGATCCTGCGCGCCGAACCAGAAAAAGTCTTTATCATGATCGGAATAAATGATGTCGCCGCGCGCAATTCGGACGCGCAGATTATTGAACGGTACAGGCGAGTCGTAGATGCGCTGCAATCGCGCGGGGCAGCGGTGTTCATCCAATCGGTGATCAATTGCCGCAAGTCTGATCTTTCATCCTGCGATGATAGGATGCGCAAACAGGTCTTCGCGCTCAACGCCGCGCTGGAACAATTGGCTGATGAACGGGGCGCGACCTTTATCGATACCGATCAGGCGATGGCCGATGAACAGGGGTTTCTCCCGCAATACAGCATCGATGGCATTCACCCCAGCAGCGCGGGCTTTGCCAAATGGACGCAGGTGCTGGCTCCTTATATGGCCGCCTCACCGGGCCTGGAGCCAGCAACATGAGCGAGCCGGTGGCGACGGCGGTGCCGGTGGCGACGGCGGTGCCGGTGGCGTTGGCCAAAGTGGTCTGGCTGGATGCACCCGGCGACAGCTTGGCGCTCAAGCACACCCTGGAGGCTTGGCGGCCGATGGCTGTCATAACGATCGGAAAAACGGTGGACGGCACTGTCGTGGAGCTCAGACGTCGCAGCAAAGAGCTCAGCCGGAACGGGATAACCTATAGGCTGAGGTCTTTAGCGGGGTGTCGTTCTGAAACGCATTTTTCCGAATGATGGGCGGTTTTAGGCTCTGGTGCTTACTATGTGCTTACTAGCCTCATATAAGCGCAGGTTTCCGATAGTTGGATTTCAACCTAACCTGTTGAAAAAGGCTGGTGCCGCTTAGAGGATTCGAACCTCTGACCCCATCATTACGAATGATGTGATCGCTCTACCGTAACCCTCCCCCTTTTCATGTGGACCGTTGCCAATGTCCGCAATTACCTTTTGCTGGACTTCAGTCGTCCCCCAAGCATTGGTGTGTTCGCGCCTCACAGTCGTTGCAACCGCCCAAGCCAAGAGCTTAAGCGGCTTTTGCCAGTAGCAGCGAGTGCAATCCGCACCGCGCAACTGGAGATCAATCATGGCCACGATCATCAAACGAGTCACCAAAACGGCAATCGTCATTAAAATGCTATCCCGGTCAAAAGGTGAGGGGATCAGTGAAATAGCCGATCGAACGGGTTGGAAGCCGCATACGGTCCGAGCCTTCTTCTCAGGCTTGAAGAAAAAGGGTTTTGAACTTGCCCGCGAGGAAGGAGCGGACAAACAAACAGTCTACCGGATTATCACAACGCCTGCCCAAGCTGATGTAAGCAGCAGCACGGTTGTCAGCAGCGCACCCACGCAAAACGACCCCCTCGCATGAGCAGTGGAGCGACCTTGGGTGGCCTGTCTGCAATGACGCCGGCCCGGCTCCGCGCCTGCTGGCGGGACATTCTCAAAGAGGGCGCCCCCGATGTCAGCCCGAACCTTATGCGTCACGCAATTGCGCAGCGGTTGCAGGAGCGACAGCACGGCAAGCTGCTACCGGCTCACGTGCGCCGCATCAACCGGCTACAGCAGCAATTGTTGGACAAAGGCTGCATCGGACCGGCCGGCTCATTGCAGCTAATGCCAGGGACGCAATTGCTGCGAAAATGGGGCGGCGCGACCCATGTCGTGCTCGTTCTCGATAATGAATTCGAGTATCGTGGGAAACATTATTCCAGCCTGACGCAAATCGCTGAATCCATCACCGGCGCGCATTGGTCGGGGCCGCGATTCTTTGGCATCGTCAGACGGTCGAAGAAGCTGGCCCGCCATGGATAAGGCCAAAACGCGCCGCTGCGCAATCTACACGCGCAAGTCGACAGAAGAAGGACTTGAGCAGGAGTTCAACAGCCTGGACGCCCAGCGAGAATCCTGCGCCGCTTTCATCCTCAGCCAGGCCCATGAAGGCTGGGAAAATCTACCCGAACTTTACGATGACGGCGGTTACAGCGGTGGCAGCATGAAACGGCCTGGGCTGACCCAGCTGATGTCGGACGTGCAGGCGGGAAAGATCGATGTCATCGTAGTCTACAAGGTAGACCGGTTGACCCGCTCGCTCGCTGATTTTGCAAAAATTGTTGAAGTTTTAGACGATGCGGGTGCGAGTTTTGTCAGCGTCACGCAGGCTTTTAACACCACCAGCAGTATGGGGCGGCTCACATTGAACGTGCTGCTGTCCTTCGCGCAGTTCGAGCGCGAGGTAACCAGTGAGCGCATTCGTGATAAGTTTGCTGCTTCAAAAAAGAAGGGCATGTGGATGGGCGGTGCGGTCCCGCATGGTTTTAGGGTCGAAGAGCGCAAGCTGCTCATCAATGAGGGTGAGGCCAACCAGGTCCGGTATATGTTTCAGCGCTATACCGAGCTAAAATCAGTTCCGCAGCTAGTCATTGAACTCAAAGCTGCCGGATACCGCACCCGGGGCAGGCAGCAAAAATCCGGGCGCACTATCGGCAACGTTGCGTTTGGAAGGGGAGCCTTAGCCGGCATTTTGAAGAACCCTGTTTATGCCGGTAAAATCGTTCACTACGAGAACATTTATGATGGCGAGCACAAAGCTATCATCGACCAGGCATTGTTCGAGGAAGTGCAGGCGATCACCAAATTCAACTGTTACGATGCTATGCTGGGAACGCGCTCCGCCAATCCAAGCCTGCTAACCGGAATGCTTGTCGATCCCGATGGCAAGGCAATGTCGCCAGGGCAGGCGCGTAAAAAAGACAGGCGATATCGTTACTACGCCACGCGGGTAGATCTTATCGAACCGGCAGGTTCTGCTTGGCGGACGTCAGCCGGCCCGATCGAGAAAATCGTCGTCGAGCAAACGGCACAGGCATTGGGTAATCCTGACTTGGCAAACTCGGATGATGCCGGCCTGCAAGACCTGGTGGACAAAGCGCAGCAATTAGCAACCAAACTGCGGTCTTCCGGTATAATCGTACAGCGAGGCATCCTCCTCGATCTGAACGTAAAAATATCGATCGCAGAACACGAACTGAAATTATCGTTCGAATGTCCCACAACTCGTGCGATGCGGCAGCATGACATCGACGCCAAACTGCTGCGCAGAGGGAACAACATCCGCATCTTGCCAGAGCGATCAGGGATGACGGTCGATAGCTCTGCCGATGCTGGATTGCTCGAACTCATAGCCAAAGCCTTCGCGGCGCGGCAGCATCTCTTCGAAGTTGAATCCAGCGCCCTGGTGGCAGGCTTTAGCAAGCGCCATCTAGTCCGACTGGCTCGCTTGAGTTGTCTCTCGCCAGACATCATCGATGCGATACTCTCAGGCCGGCAACCGGCTGCGATGACTGCGCGCAGTTTATTGAGAGTGGGAACACTTCCGCTCTGCTGGACCGAGCAAAAGGCGCACCTCGGCTTCGCCTGAACTACCTCCTTCACGAATCACACATACCAACTGGGATCCGACTTTCGGGGGTCTAGAGCAAACGGCTGTTATCGCCGCTTCTGGCGCACTTCAAAATCGTCTCTCGGTAATTACGCGATTGTTCTCAGTCGCATAAGCTCCAGAGAACTCGCGACAATCTACACCAACGGAGACGCTATTCTGGCGCTGCCATGGTCCGGGTGTGAAAAATGGTGCTGCTGGAGAGAATTGAACTCTCGACCTCAGCCTTACCAAGGATGCGCTCTACCACTGAGCTACAGCAGCACACCATTTCGCGTATTCCGACAATGGGCTGCAAAAAAGCGGCCCATGGCAGGGGCGCGCTATTGGCTGGCGAGCCTACTATTGTCAAGGCAACCCTTTCCAAGGTCGGGCTTGCCTTGCAGCACACATCGCGGCAATCGCTGGATCACCATGGCAAACAACCCACACAAGCTGACCAAAGAAGAACGTCTCGCCGCCAAGCTGCGCGAGAATTTGCGCCGCCGGAAAACGCAGGCAAGAGCATTCGAGGCAAAACCGCACAGCTCTGAAGAAATTGGGGGGTCCGAAGAAAATACTGCCGACACGGCAGGTGATTCGACCCCTGCAGCCCTTCCCAAAGACGGCGCCAAAAGCTAACGACGGACCCTCACCGATGCAGGAGCGCTCGCTTGCCTACACTAATCCTCGTTCGCCATGGCCAAAGCCATTGGAACCTCGAAAACCGCTTCACTGGCTGGTGGGATGTCGGTTTGACCGATCAGGGCGTCAGCGAAGCCAAGGCGGCGGGCAAATTGTTGGTCGAAAAGGGCGTCATGCCGACCCGGGCCTTCACCTCCGTCCAAACACGGGCGATCAAGACGCTGCATCTGGCGCTGGGCGAAGCGAACCGACTGTGGATCCCCGAGGTCAAGGACTGGCGGCTGAATGAACGCCATTACGGCGGGCTGACGGGGCTCAATAAGCAGGAAACCCGGGACAAGCATGGTGACGATCAGGTGCATATCTGGCGCCGCAGTTTCGACGTGCCGCCGCCGCCGCTGGAAGCTGGCAGCGAGTATGATCTGGCGTCCGACCCACGCTATGCCGGGATCGATATTCCCAATACCGAAAGCTTAAAACTGACCATCGAGCGGGTTCTGCCCTATTGGGAAAGCGATATCCTGCCGGTTCTGACCAGCGGAGAGACGGTGATCATTTCCGCCCACGGCAACAGCCTGCGCGCGCTGGTCAAACATTTGTCGGGCATTTCCGACGATGATATTACCGGTCTCGAAATTCCTACCGGCCAACCGATCATCTATGAATTCGATGATACAATGGTGCCCGGTGAACGGTATTATTTGAAGGATAGCTGATGGCTGCCCCAGAAAAGAACGCCGCAACGGTCGCCATTGTCATGGGCAGTCAGTCCGACTGGCCGACCATGAAACGCGCCGCCGAAGTGTTGGGCGAATTGGGCATCACCTATGAAGCGCGCATTGTTTCTGCCCACCGTACTCCGGATCGAATGGTCGAATTCGCGAAGGGCGCCGCTGACGAGGGCTTCAAGGTCATCATCGCGGGTGCGGGCGGCGCAGCGCATTTGCCCGGCATGATTGCGGCCATGACCCATCTACCCGTGCTCGGCGTTCCAGTGCAATCGAAGGCGTTGTCAGGCTTGGATAGTCTGCTTTCCATCGTTCAGATGCCCGCCGGGGTTCCCACTGGCACGCTGGCGATCGGCGAGGCAGGCGCGACCAATGCAGGGCTGCTCGCAGCCTCTATCCTGGGCATTTCTGACGATGCGCTGGCGGCCCGGCTGAAGGCATGGCGCGCGGCACGGTCCAATGCCGTAGCCGAACGACCGACCGATTGATGGCAGTAGTGGCGGCATGATCGAACCGGGGGGGACAATCGGAATTCTGGGCGGCGGCCAATTGGGCCGGATGCTGGCCATGGCGGCGGCGCAGCTGGGTTATCGTTGCCATATTTACGCGCCAGATCCAGTCAGCGTGGCTGCAGAGGTTAGCGCCGAATTTACCTGCGCCGCTTGGACCGACGAGGCCGCATTGGCGGGCTTTGCCGCCGCTTGCGATATCATTACCTTCGAATTCGAGAATGTGCCGGTTGCGCCGCTCGCCGCTATCGAAGCCAAGTTGGCACCGCATTCCAAGGCATTGGAAATTGCGCAGGACCGCTTGCATGAAAAAGGCTTTGCTGAAGAACTGGGCGGGAATACCGCGCCCTATGCTCCGGTTCATACGTCCGAGGAACTGGCCGCCGCGATCGACCGGATCGGCGCGCCCGGTATTCTGAAAACCCGCGCAGATGGCTATGATGGCAAGGGCCAGTGGCGGATCAATTCCGCGCGCGATGCCAATGCCATTCGCTTGCCCGATGCCTCAACCATTTACGAAGGGCTGGTTCATTTCAGCGCCGAATTTTCCGTCATTCTGGTGCGCGGACAGGACGGCGAAGTGCGTTTTTGGGACAGCGCCGAGAACGTCCATGATAATGGCATTCTGGCCAAGTCGTCCCTGCCCCCATCCGCGCAGATCACGGAACAATTGGATCAGGCCCGCTCGCTGGCGGCCGATATTGCCGAGGCGCTTGGCTATGTCGGAGTGCTGACCTGCGAATTTTTTGCCACCGATGCAGGACCGATATTCAATGAAATGGCTCCGCGGGTCCATAATTCCGGCCATTGGAGCATCGAAGGCGCAGCCACCAGCCAGTTCGAGAACCATATCCGCGCAATTTGCGGCCTGCCCTTGGGATCGACCAAAACCACCGCGTCCGAAGTGATCATGACCAATATCGTCGGTTCAGAGGCTTTATCGGCGCATCAATTACTGGGTGACCCTGATGCTCACTTGCATCTTTACGGCAAGCGCGAGGCGCATGATGGCCGTAAAATGGGCCACGTCACCTGGCTAAGCTCGGAACCAAAATGAACCAGACCATTGTTTTAATATATGCCCGCGCCGCCAATGGCGCGATTGGCAAGGATGGTAAATTGCCGTGGCACCTGCCTGCAGACCTCAGGCACTTCAAAGCACTGACGATGGCCAAGCCGATGATCATGGGCCGCAAGACCTTCGAAAGTTTGCCGGGGATGCTTCCTGGCCGGCGGCATATCGTGCTGACCCGCCGCGAAATCTGGGATTCTGGTGAGGCAGAGATTGCCCGCTCGGCCCCAGAAGCCCTCGCATTGGCAGGCGACGACGAAATTGCGGTAATCGGCGGCGCGGCTATCTATGATGTATTCATGCCGCTGGCCGACCGGATCGAATTGACCGAAGTACATGGCGAATTTGATGGGGACACATTCATGCCCGCTCTGGCGGCGGAATGGACCGAAACGGCACGCACAGACCACCCGGCAGATGATCGCCATCCAGCCTATTCCTTCGTCACCTATACCCGCCCAAGCAAGGCCGACACATGAGATGGCTCGACCACCGCGAGGCCCTGCCGGATAGCCTGCGCGGCGCGATCATCGCGCTGGGCAATTTTGACGGGTTTCACCTCGGCCATCAGGCAGTCGCAGGGGAGGCAATCCGCTGGGCACGCGCAGAAGGCCGTCCCGCGATTGTTGCCACCTTCGATCCGCATCCGGTACGGTTCTTCAAACCGGATGTGGAACCATTCCGCCTGACTACGCTGGAACAACGGCAGGAATTATATCTCGCCGCTGGCGCAACCGCGATGCTGGTGTTTCATTTTGGCGGCGATCTCGCCTCCACCTCGGCAGAAGATTTCGTCACCAAATTGCTTCACGAACGGATGGGCGCGGCGGGCGTGGTGACGGGCGAGGACTTTACCTTCGGCAAGGGCCGTGGCGGCAATCGCGCGATGCTGGAAAGCCTCGGCAAAGCGCATGGGATCGACGCGCGCGCCGTCGCGCCAGTGTTGGACAATGGCGCGCCAGTATCCTCCAGCCGGGTGCGCGCGGCGTTGCAATCAGGCGATCCGCAGGAAGCCGCGTGGCTGCTCACCCGCCCATTTGCGATTCGCGGTATCGTCCAGCATGGCGACAAGCGCGGGCGCGAAATTGGTTATCCCACGGCGAACCTTTCAGTGGAAAGTTACTTGCGGCCCAAATTCGGCATTTACGCGGTAACCGGTACAATTCTGGCCACCGGACAAGAACTGAAGGGCGCAGCCAATATCGGCATCCGCCCGCAATTCACCCCGGCCAAGGAATTGCTTGAACCCTATTTCTTCGACTTCTCCGATGATCTCTACGGGCAGGAAATCGAAGTATCCTTCCACCATTTCATCCGGCCAGAGGCGAAGTTTGATTCGCTTGAGGCTCTCATGGAACAGATGGAACGGGATTGTGACAAGGCGGAAAGCCTACTATGCGCCGCCTCCATATGACCGACGACACCAAGAGAGATTACCGGGACACCGTCTTCCTGCCGAAGACCGATTTTCCCATGAAGGCCGGACTTCCGCAGAAGGAGCCGGGCATTCTGGTGCGCTGGCAAGCGGCGGATCAGTATCAGCAGCTGCGCGAAGCCCGCAAAGGCCGCGAGAAATTCATCCTGCATGACGGCCCGCCATACGCCAATGGCGACATGCATATCGGCCATGCGCTGAATCATGTGCTGAAGGATACCGTTGTCCGCACGCAGACACTGCTGGGCAAGGATGCGCCCTATGTGCCGGGTTGGGATTGCCACGGCCTGCCGATCGAATGGAAGGTGGAGGAACTCTACCGCAAGAAAAAACTCAATAAGAACGACGTCCCGCCGAAGGAATTCCGCGCCGAATGCCGCGCCTATGCGCAAGGCTGGGTCGACGTGCAGCGCGAACAGCTGAAACGCCTCGGCATCGGCGGACGGTGGGACAAGCCCTATCTGACCATGCTGCCCGAAGCCGAAGGCCAGATCGTGGCCGAGCTGATGAAGTTTGCCGAAAGCGGCCAGCTGTATCGCGGGTCAAAGCCGGTTATGTGGTCGCCGGTTGAGGAAACCGCGCTGGCCGAGGCCGAGGTCGAATATGAAGACCTGACCGACAGCCCGCAGATCGATGTGGCGTTCGAGATTGTCGAAAGCCCGATTGCAGAACTGGTCGGCGCTCATGCGGTGATCTGGACGACGACCCCTTGGACGATCCCGGTGAACCAGGCTTTGGCCTATGGGCCGGACATTAAGTATGTGCTGGTCGAGGCCAGCTTCTTTGCAAATGGCGAAGCGGCATTCAGCAGTGGCGCTATGAATTTCCGCCTATTGCTTGCCCAATCTTTATTGGACAGCTTTCTTGCTCGCAATTCGAGTTATGATGTGGAATCCGAACATCGGATTATCAAGAAGATCAAGGGCTCCGAACTCACCGGAACAATCGTCCGCCACCCGATGCACAAGCTCGGCGGGTTCTACGCCAAGCCGCGTCCTATGCTTGCGGGCGATTTCGTCACCACCGAGAGCGGCACGGGCCTCGTCCATATGGCGCCCGATCATGGCGAGGATGATTTCGAGCTGTGTAAGGCCAATGGCATCGAGCCGGTCTTCGCCGTCGAGCGCGACGGACGCTATCGTGACGACTGGCTGTGGCTGGGCGCACATGACGAGCGCCGCCGCAGTGTCATCAACAAACCCTTCAACGCGCCCGACGGTGCGATCTGTTCGGACTTGCGCGAAGCGGGCGCGCTGCTGTCCGCTAGTGCCGATTACAAGCACAGCTATCCGCATTCATGGCGCTCCAAAGCCAAGCTGATTTACCGCTGCACCCCGCAATGGTTCATCGGCATGGATGAAGACTTGACCCAATTCTCGCCTAAGACCCCAGCCGAAAAGGGCTGGGAGGACGAAGGCGGGGCAATTGATCCTGCTAACGAAAAACTATGCGCCGCACCTTCGCTGCGCCAGAGCGCCATGTCCGAGATCGAAGCCACGCGCTTCGTCCCCGAAAAGGGCCGCAATCGCCTGCGCTCGATGGTTGAAGGCCGCCCCGACTGGTTGATCAGCCGTCAACGCGCATGGGGCGTACCAATTGCCTTGTTCGTCCACCGCGAATTCGGCCAATTGCTGGTCGATGAAGCAGTGAACGCGCGGATCGTTGCTGCGGTTATCGCCGAGGGTGTCGATGCGTGGGAAGAAGCCCGCGCCGCTGAATTCCTTGGGCCAGGCCGCAATCCCGACGATTACGAAATGATCGGCGATATTCTGGACGTGTGGTTCGACAGCGGCTGCACCCATGCCTTCGTTCTCGAATCGAGCGAATGGCCGGAACTGGAAAGCCCCGCCGACCTGTATCTGGAAGGCAGCGACCAACATCGCGGCTGGTTCCAATCGTCCTTACTGGAAAGCTGCGGAACTCGCGGCCGCGCGCCTTACAAGGCGGTTTTGACCCACGGCTTCACGATGGATCAGAAGGGCTTCAAAATGTCGAAGTCGCTCGGCAACACCATCAGCCCGTTGAAGGTGATGGAACAATATGGCGCGGATATCATCCGCCTATGGGCGCTAAGTGTCGATTACACCGAAGATCACCGGATCGGCGATGAAATCCTCAAAGGTGTTGGCGACCAGTACCGGAAACTCCGCAATACCTTCCGCTATATGCTTGGCGCGTTGGCTGATTATGACGTGGCCGAGGCCCTTCCGGTCGAGGAAATGCCCGAGTTGGAACGCTTTGTTCTGGCGCTGCTGGGCGAGTTGGACGGAAAATTGCGCCGTGCGGTCGATGATTTTGACTTCAACGCCTACACCCGCGCCCTGACCGAATTCGCCAATGAAGATTTGTCGGCATTCTATTTCGATATCCGCAAGGACCGGCTCTATTGCGATGCCGTAGACAGCCTAAAGCGCCGCGCCAACCGGACAGTTATGGACATCCTGTTCCACGCGTTGGTCCGATACGCCGCGCCGGTGCTGGTCTTTACCTCCGAGGAAGTATGGCAGACGCGCTATCCCGACTCGAAGAGCGTGCATTTTCTCGAATGGCCGGAGGTTCCCAAGACCGAGGCAGATATGCAACGGTGGACGGCTTTGCGCGAATTGCGCGACCGGGCGATGGAAACAATCGAACCATTGAGGCGCGAAAAAACCATCCGCTCTGGGCTTGAGGCTTCGGTCACCGTACCTGCCAATAGTGTCCCGGATGGTTTCACCGACGACGATCTGGCAGAACTGTTCATCACCGCGACAGTCATCCGCAGCCAAGAGGCGGATGTGACCGTAACCCGCACCGATAACCACAAATGCGGCCGCTGCTGGCGTCTTCTGCCCGAAGTGGCAGAAGACGCCGCGCTGTGCGGGCGCTGCGATGATGTCGTGGCCAAACTGGATGCAGCATCATGAACCCGATTATGCGTAATCGCCTGATTGGCCTGTTCATCGCGGTCAGTATTTTTGCTGCCGATCAATATGTGAAATGGTTGATGGTCGGCCCGCTCGATCTGCGCAATCAGCCGGACGGTGTGATCGGCCTATTGTCTTTTTTCGACCTGCGCTGGACGCAGAATTTCGGCGTTTCGCTCGGAATGTTCGAAGCCACATCGATGGAAATGCGCTGGATTCTGGTAGCGGTTACCGCCGGTATCGCGCTGGTGGTGACCCTCTGGATGCTGCGCGAAAAGGCATTTGGCGATATTCTCGGTCTCGCCATGATTCTCGGCGGCGCGCTGGGTAATATCAAGGACCGATACGAACTTGGCTACGTGATCGATTATGCCGATCTGCATTTCGGTACATTCCGCCCATTCCTGATTTTCAACATTGCTGATGCGTGTATCACCATCGGCGTTGTGATCATCCTTGCCCGTTCCTTCTTCGTCCGCGATAAGGACGCAACAGACACCAATGAAGCGGCGACACCCGCGGAGAGCTGATATGCGTAAGACACACACACTGATCCTTTTGAGCGCGAGCTGCGCAATGCTGGCCGCATGCGGCGGCGGCGGCGGCATCATGGGCCGCGAACGTCCCGATGAATTTGCCGTACAGCGGCAGGCGCCCTTGGTGGTTCCGCCCGACTTCAATCTCGTACCGCCCGCCCCCGGCGCGCCGCGCCCGACCGACGGCGCTGCATCAACCCAGGCACTGGACGCGCTATTCGGCGGCCCGGCACCGCGTAGCGGCATTGAATCCTCGGCCATCGACAAGGCTGGCACCGCCGATCCCGGCATCCGGTCATCGGTTGGTGATGCGAAGACCAACACCGTGGCCAAGGGCCGCGTAACCCGCGACATTATCGCCGCCCCCGAGGGTGACGGTCAGGTAACGCAGGCTGTTATCCCTAGCTGAGCTTTGCTCAGCTAGTTTTATTTGTTTGGCCCCTTGCGGGGCCGACCTCAAACGCCGGGCGCAGGCCATCAGGCCTGCTTGGCTTCGCCGCATAAGCGGCGGCGGGCAGTCGCCCTTTAGCTGCCGCGACCAAGATCAGGCGCATCATTGATAGCTTGGAATGGAACGGTCCGCGACTAGCGGACCGCAAGGGCGACTGCCTGCCGGCCGGTTAGGCCGCCCCCTCGGGGGCGTTCGCGTAGCGAACTAGCCGCGAGAAAAAAATCCCCCACGCCCGGCGCTTGAGGCTAAAACTAATCCTCAGCTTCCCGCACGGGCCGCTCGTCGGTCAGTAGCATCTTGTCGATCTTGCGGTGATCCATGTCGATCACTTCAAACCGCCAACCCTGGGCTTTGAAGGTCTCCCCTTCGGCCGGCAGCTTCTTGAGCACCGACAGGACATAGCCCGCCGCTGTGGCGAACTCGCGGTCATCGCCATATTCAATGCCCAGCCGCTCTGCCAGATCATCGGCTGACAGCGCGCCCGAAACAATCAGCGACCCATCGGCGCGCTCGATGATACCGGGCTCATCGCCTTCATCATGATCGCTAGCGAAAGCGCCGACCAGTGCGGTCAATAGATCGACCGGCGTAACGATCCCTTCCAGATGGCCATATTCATCATGGACCATCGCCATCGCGACTTCGGATTGTTGCAAGGCGCGCAGCGCGTCCAGAGCATCCAATTGGTCAGGGATTACTACCGCCTTGGCCATCAAGTCGGCCAGCAACACCGGCTTACCCGCCACTAGCAAGGCGAGCACTTCGCGCACCTTCACCACGCCGACAATCTTATCCGGCGAGCCATCCGCCACCGGCAGCAGCGAATGCGGGCTATCCCCAATCGCCTTCTGGATCGCAAGGGTGTCGTCAGACACGTCGACCCAATCCACATCGGTGCGCGGGGTCATCAATTCACGGACCGGGCGATCCGCCAGCCGGACGACACCGGCGAGGATCTGGTGCTGCTCAGCCTCGATCACTCCTTGATGTGTCGCATCGGCGAAGATCATATGCAGTTCCTCGGCGGTGACATTCCCCTCGCCCGCAGGGCGCACACCCAAAAGGCGCACCAGTAAGCCGGAGCTTTTGTCCAGCACCCAAACCACCGGCGCCGCCACACGGGCGAGCAATGCCATTGGCCGGGCCATGACCAGCGCAATCGGTATAGCGTTGCGCAAAGCCACCTGTTTGGGCACCAATTCGCCGATCACCAGGCTGAAATACGTCGTAAGCGCGATCACTACGGCGAACCCTGCATTATCCGCATATTCAGCAGGCGCACCGAAATAAGCCAGACGTTCGCCGACCGGGCCGCCCAGGCTGGCGCCAGAATAAGCACCGGCGATAATTCCGATCAGCGTGATCCCAATCTGGACTGTAGAGAGGAATTTGCCTGGATCGGCAGCAAGCGTCATGACAGTGCGAGCGGCTTTACTGCCCTGCGCCACAGCTGCGCGCAGCTTTGCTGTCCTAGCCGAGACTATCGCCAATTCGGACATGGCGAAAACCCCGTTGAGGACAATCAATCCGGCGATTACAAACAAGTCGGGCCAAGGAAAAGGTGTCACACGATGGTCGCTAGCACACTTGCAGCGTTCTGCCACCATTCAGACTTGTGGCCTTAATCGGGGAAAGAACTGCAAACATCCTGAAGTTCCAAATACTGTATCCCAAGATACTCATATACGGGGGCGGGAACGACTCAGGGTTTGAATGGTTTGAATGCTGACAACGCAGGTGGGTGCGGTGTAGTTATGTTTACTGTGCCTGATGGCACAAAAAAGGAGGTAAGATCCCCATGAAGAATTCACGGATTTTCGTATCAAGTCTGGCAGCATTGTCGCTGATCACAGTTTCAGGCTGCGTTACCGACCCCAACACTGGCGAAAAGAAAGTCTCGCGGACCGCAATGGGCGGTGTCGGCGGCGCGGTGCTCGGCGGATTGCTGGGCGGTGTGATCGGCGGCAAGACCGGGCGCATCATTGGTGCCGGGGTCGGCGGCGTTGCGGGCGGTGTTGTTGGCTATAAAATGGACCAGCAGATCAAGGAATTGAAAGAACAAACCGCCGGTTCAGGCGTGGATGTGACCGAAACCGATGGCGGTGCGGCAATTCTGGTCAATTTGCCTGATGGCGTGACCTTCGCAACCGGCAGCTATACCATCAATTCGACTTTCCAGAATACGCTCGACACTGTGGCAAACAGTCTGAGGCAATATCCTGACAGCTTGATCGATGTGTATGGCTATACCGATTCGACCGGTTCGGACGCGTTCAACCAGCGTTTGTCGGAACAGCGCGCACAGGCCGTGGCCTATTATCTGACTTCCCGCGGTGTTTCTTCGGCGCGCATCCGGTCGCAAGGTTTTGGTGAAGACCCGAGCTATTTCGTCGGTGACAATTCGACGCCAGAGGGCCGTTCGCTGAACCGCCGGGTTGAGATCAAGATCATCCCGATCAGCCAAGAAGATGTTGCCGCAGCAAATTCCGCTCGGTAAAAATCGTTTTAGATTTTAGAGCTTGGAAGGGTCGGCCGAAAGGTCGACCCTTTTTGCGTTGATCGCTTGAAATTCAAGCATGTTCTGATCGGGAACGTCTGCTGGCGAACCGGCTGCGAAAGGTGGCCTGATTTGGCAGCCTTTCCGATCACCGCTCTGAAGCTAACCGCTCGTATCTCTGGCGGAGACCAAGTTCTCCGCCCTGAGCACGATAGTAAGTCAAACCACAGCGGTGAACTTTTCTTTGACAATACCTATTGTCCAAGTGACTTTATCAAGCGAATGTGTTTCGTACAGTCAACGTTCTAGTGTCCGATAAAGGCATATTCGATTTCATTAACGTCGGAATCTTTCTGGCACGAATAATTATAGCGAACACAAATTGTAGAATGGTTTAAGTCCGATGAGGTATTGGTAATGGAAAGTGGACAGGAGTTTGTCGACTACTACTCACTTCTACAGGCAGATCCGACTTGTGACGCCAAGATGCTCGAACAGGCATATCGCCATTTTGCGCGTATGTATCATCCCGATCATCCTGAAACGGCAGATGCTACAAAATTTCAAGAAATTATTGAGGTATATAGCGTCCTCAGAGATACTGATAAGCGCGCCAAATATGACCTGGAATATAGGCAGAGAAGACCGAATGGATCTTATCGATTCTCCAAAAATGAAGAAGCTAGAATTGATGAAAAATCGCCAATGTCAGACGCAGAGGTACATGAAAAAATTCTGTTCCGCTTGTATAAACAAAGAAGGGAGCATGCAGACGACCCCGGCGTCATCGGATATTATATCCAGCAGATGATAGATTGCTCAGACGACCATTACGAATTTCATGTTTGGTACCTCAAATCCAAAGGCCTTATCCATGCTACCGAACATGGAACCCTGGCTATAACCATCGAGGGCGTGGATCATGTGATATCACTTAGCCGAACGATTGAAGCTGAAAGATTACTGATACCTCAATCCTACACTGACGAGGATTGAGGCTTGTGATTAGTGACATTTCTGGATCGGGATCATTCGATCAGGTCGGTTAACGGCGGCATTCGCGAAGCAGGTGGCGCCTAATACCAAGCGGCTGTGAGTTTGACTCACGTGGGGGATTCCCAAGAGGCGAAAAGTCTGAATCTATGACGCCCGGTGTTGGAGGGCGTGATTATGGGCTCAGCGATAGGCTTGCGGGTTGATTTTGACGGATCGGCATTGCGGCGATTGGCGCGATTGTCGAAGAGCGCGAACCAGGCGCGGCGGTTGTTGGCGTTGGCTCAGGTTTACGACGGCGGCAGTCGAAGCGAAGCCGCCAGGACCGGGGGTGTGACCCTTCAGATCGTGCGCGACTGGGTCATCCGGTTCAATGCCCGTGGCTCTGATGGCCTGCT
>Ga0209702_10005978_pt1 | contig 16037 bp, 7 predicted proteins | sample FRY01_FD_187210 | JGI IMG/M metagenome (GOLD analysis project Ga0209702, IMG submission 187210) | Freshwater microbial communities from Lake Fryxell liftoff mats and glacier meltwater in Antarctica - FRY-01 (SPAdes) (version 2) | ecosystem: Environmental > Aquatic > Freshwater > Ice > Glacier... | reverse complement strand
CCGAAGCATTATCTCCTGCGCCCGTAAACAGTCGTTGAAAATAGTCCGAACTCTCGCGGATTTGATCAAATCCCCTTTGAGCCTAGGAAAAAACCTCGTCGACACTAATCGGACCTGAATAGTTACGAAGGGTGTGCATCCAGCCGCTGGCCTCCAGCGCGGGCCGCGTCGGGTCGATGGCCTTGGTGATCTTCCAAATCATCTGCTGCAGTTCGCCGGTCCCCTCAAAGTTCTCGTTGAAGGCGCACCACCCGACGATCGATGGGTGGTTCCGGTCGCGCCGCAGGAGCTCGGTCCACTCGTTCACCACCGCCGAGAACCCTTCCCGCTGGTTGCCGTAGCCGGCGTTGGGGTACTCGCCCCACAGCAGGTAGCCGAGCTTGTCGGCCCAGTAGAGAAAACGGGGCTCAAAGACCTTCTGGTGCAGCCGCGCACCGTTGTATCCGCAGGCCATGGACATCTCGATGTCACGTTTGAGTGCCTCGTCCGATGGCGCGGTCCACAGGCCCTCCGGGTAAAAGCCCTGGTCGAGGATCAGCCGCTGGAAAACCGGCTTGCCGTTGATGAGGATCCTCCGCCCGTCGATCGCGATCTGGCGCAGGCCAAAATAGCTCTTCAGCTCATCGATCTTCTCCTCGCCGCTGGAGAGCGTCAGCTTCAGGTCGTACAGGAACGGCGCTCAGGGTTCCCAAAGTTTCTTCTCCTTGAGGTTCAGGACCAGAGTGTTCTGCCACGGGCCGCTGGCGGTGTCGGAGCCCACCGGCTTGCCATCGGCGAACGCTTCCGCCTTGAGGGTCAGGTCCTGGTCCGAACCGTTGATTTTGGCCGTGATCAGAACCCGTCCGTTGTCGGGATCGGAAACCACCGAAATTTCCTCGACGAACGAAGAGCCCACCGCTTCCAGCCAGACCGGCTGCCAGATCCCGGTGGTCCGGGTATAGAAGCAGCCGGCGCTCTGGTCGGATCCCGACTGCTTCCCGGCCGGCTGGAGGCCCGACCACAAATCATCCAACACCTTGACCACCACCTCGTTCGCGCCCTCCTTGAGGAATTGGGTGATCTCGCAATGAAAGGCGGCGTTCCCGCCGACGTGCGTCCCGGCGGGCTGGCCGTTGACAAAAACCCACGACCGATAATCCACCCCGCCAAAATGGAGGCGCACCCGCTTGCCATTCATGGCGGGTGGCACCGTGAAGGTGCGGCGGGTACCAGACATCCTTCATGTGCTGCGTGGTGGGCACCGCGAGCCCGGAGAGTTTGCTCTCCGGGCAGAACGGCACGATGATCCTCGAGTTGAGCTCCTGACCATAGGTCAGCCCCCGGGAATCGCCGTCGGCCGCCTTGTCGATTTCGAACTGCCACTCCCCGTTGAGCTTCATCCAGTTGTCCCGCTGCAGGTCCGGCCGGGGATGCTCCGGACGCGGCACGGCCGCCAAGACCTGAAATGCACCGCCCAGCAAGACGGCCGTCGCGACGGCCAAACCCGGTAATTGTCGTGTAGTCGTCATGGTCATGTCCTTGTTCGTCTGATCTTCGGGTGGCCTTTCAAGCAGGCCGAAGGTTGCGGATGATCACTTGGCACGCGGCTTCCCGGGCAGGATCGGCACATCGCAAAAAGTGAGCGCGGCGATGCCGTTCTTGCCGAAAATCAGGTCGTTCTGGCTCCAGTTCAGCTCCTTGAGGTAGGTAATCTTGTCGGCCGTGGCCGGTTCCTTCAACTTGAGGGTGATCACCTTTCCGCTCGCCGAGCCGGTGGCCACCCGGTCCATTTCGTCATCCAGGTAGAACTGGCCGGCCAGTGAATCGAACCAGATGACCGCTTGGTCGAACTCCAGGGCGATCCCGTCCTTCGTCTCACTCGTGTAGTAGGCCTGTTTGAGGTCCGGGGCGGTGATCGGTCCGGGATCCCGGCGGCCGTAGGTGTCCCGCTCAATGAGCGGTTGCATCAGGCGGGCGAATTCCGACCACCCCGCCAGCGGGTAATGGCAAGGTCCGGCCGGCTGGATTCCCAGCGTGGACATCACATTCATGTTGGAATAAAGACGCGGCAGGGTCCGCTGCACCTCACGCAGCATGTCCCCATGCCCGCCCCCCTGGCTGCAACCGTTGGGCCAGATCTGAAAGACATAGTAGTGCCGGATGTTCGGCATGTCCTGCTTCCAGTCCACCGACATGTCCCCGAAATACCGCTGGTAGGTTTCCCATCCATAACCTCCATCGGGACCGTCCAGCCCCTGATCCGCCTCGCCCTGGTGCCAGAGGACACCGCGAATGCCATGCGTGAGCCGGGCATGGCGCACCCTCCACAACATTCTCCCATACATCGTGCTCAGATCCAGCCGGTCGTCCTCGTTGCGCTGGTGCTCGTCGATGCGGGTGCCGCCCACTGCGGCCTGGATGATGCAGATCGGCATCTTCTGGCTGGCCAGGAGGCGCTTGGCGAGATCCATCCCCCACCAACCGAGGGCCGCCTCCGTTCCCGGAAACGGCTTCCAGGCCGGGGAACACCACAGGTTGGTCCACTTGCCTGGGGCCTCGCTGGTGTTGTTGCCGAATCGGTCGCGCACCCAGCCGGTGGCATCACCCCGCCCGGTCGGCCCCCCATAGGTGCGGATCCACTCGCTGGTCTCGGTCGGCGACTGCTCGCCGGTATCCAGCGCCAACGCGTTCGACTGCCCTTCGATCAACCAGGCGTCCCCGCAGACGAGGTTGGTCACGGTCTGCTCGACGGTCTCGGTGGTGCCGGTTCTGGTCCCGAACTCCACCTTGTATTTGATCAGGCCTGCCTTGAGTCTCGCGGTGAGCGCATAGTTGTTGTCCGTCGCGGGCGTTCCAGTCACGGTATTGACGAGCTTGTCGTCGGCATAAACCTTCAGGAAGACGGAATCCGCCGCCTTGTCCAGGGTGCCATTGTAATGGAGCGTGCCTTCGTTCTTGTCATCCCTGGCGAAGAACTGCCCGTCCTCCGGCTTCTCGTCCTTCTCCGCAGTTCTCTCCACCCATGCATCGCTCTCCGGTTCGGTCACCTTGATCGATGCGGTGGCCACGGTGTCGGCGCCGCCGTTGCCGATGGCCGCCTTCACGGTGATCGGGCCGGTGTATTGCGACAACTGGAGGAGGAGCCGGTCGGGAGCAATTTCCTTCATCACCACCCCGCCCGTGACCTCCCAGTCATATTGCAGATCCGCAACGCCCTTGGCCTGCAGTGCCGCCAGATTCCCGATCTCCGGCACCACCTCGACCGGATCCCGGCCATTCCATGCCGCAGGTCCACGCAGGGTGAAGACCGGTTCGGGAATGTCCTCCTTGATAGTCACGGGAATATCCAGCGCCTTCACGCCATCGGCATAGACCGCCTTGATACGAAGGATGAACGATTCGTCGCCGCTGACCCGGCCACCGACGGTGTGACTGAAACAATCCACCGCCACCACCGTCTCGCGGTCGCCTTTCTTGACGATCCAGTAGAGCTTCTGAGCGCCACCGGCCTCGACGGTGACGGTGACTTGCTTGCCCTCCAAGACGGTCACCTTCCGTTCCGAAGCGGCGAGGGTCTTCCCGGGTTGCAGCAGCGGCCCGACCAGGGTTTGCAGGGGCTTCTGGTTTTCGTACTGCAGTTTCATCCAGTCGGCGGAACGGGCTTCATTCGACACGCGCACCTCGTCCATCTCGCCGAGGAAACCGTTGCCGATCTGCATCCGCACCGGCGTGAAGACCTCGATGGTCGATGAGGTGGGCGCGGGCATGTCAAAATTTCCATTCACATAGATCCGGTCATTCTGTCCGTCGTAGGCATAGGCCACCTGAATCCATTCCGACTTGGGAAGCGCACTCGTTCCCTGCACGTTGGTTTTGTTGTTGGTGACTCCCACCCGGGACGGCGTGCTCAGGAGCCGCATGGTCACCCCGCCGAGATTTCCCCACTGGACAACGGTCGTGTTCATCTTCCCGGCCCTGACCCACGCCTCGGTGGTGTGCGGACTGGACGCAAAGGGATAGCTCGTGATCCGGTCGCCGCAGAAGATCCCCTTGCCGCCGGCAAAGTGACGACCTGAACCAATCATCCCAGGGGAAACCGTGGTGTCCAAGTCGGTCGATTCCACCGTGCCCACCTCATCCCCGACCGGGTCGTTCATGTGCCAGACGCTCAGGTAGCCGTTGGCCCGGTTGAAGACGGCCGGACCGCTGGACTCGCTGTTCGCGTCGGCATTTCCCCAGAACATCCTGATTTCCTGGCGCGCGTTGCCGTTGATGCCCGGCACCCGCACCCAGACGGAGGCGGTCCCACCCGCCGCGTCCCATGTATCGATTTGGTAGGCGATCGGCACCCCGTCGCCGGTGGCAAAGCGGAGGTCCCCGCCCTCGGCCAACGCCTCGTCGAAGGCGAACCAATCTCCGCTGAGCCGCACGAGCACGGGGAAATTCTCCTCCCTTGCGGCGGCCGGCAGGTCCGCACCATCCGGGGTGGTCAGCAGGAACAGGGACCCGGAATGCTTCCAGCTCTTGTCCTTCATCCCGGCCAACCCGCCCGGCGGAAGCTCCGCCAACTTGGCCGGCGGAAGTGGTGGATAGGACGAGTCGATCCCGTACTTGGCTGCCAAATAGCCGCCCACCAGCGCCTCGTCCTTCGGCCCCAAGATCGACTCGTAACCCAGGATCTCCGCGACATCGAAATCCCCCGAAGTCAGACCGTCGTTGTTCCCGATCGCATAAGCGGCTTCGGTCTCGTCCCGATTGTTCACGATGATCTTGAGGATCATATACGCGGTGATCGGCGAACAATCGAACAAGGGACCCGGCAGCACCGTGCCATTCCTCGAAACCGCCGCCGGAGACACGTCGGTCCAGAACCCGGTATCGTTGGGGTGGGTGTTGTAGCTCGAACCGCGGCCCTTGAGCCGGCCCAACAAGCCGGTGGAGCCATTCCACCTCGGCTCGGGTGAGCGGAGCACGATGAAGTGTTCCTTGGCGAAGAATGTGCCGTCGATGCCAAGCCAGCCCTTGCGGAACTGCAGCGCCGGCTTCGAATCGAGCTGGTCAGCCGCGAGGACCGGGGCCACGCCGCCGCCCGTCTTGGCGTGATGATTCCGGCCGGACAAGTCCTTCCATTCCCGCACCCCACCATTGGCATCCACCGTGACGCCGGCCCCCGCATCGAACCAACAGGCCAGGCCATTGGTGACGGCCAGCTTTGGCGGCGGCGGGGAGGTCCCGGCCCCGCCGGCCCGAAAGCGAAGCGACCTGTCGGCCCAGAGACGGTCCACCACGTTGGTGCCGCCAAACGTATAGTAATAGGTCCTGCCAGCCGTCAAACCGGTGAGGGTATGACTGATCTCGGTCGGGGCGGCATTGCTGAACGTCTTCACCGGGGCCGATTTTTCCCACAGGCCGGGGTCGGTTCCGCCATCGCGGGTTCCCCAATACACGCGGACATCATAGACCGATGCGGGACAGGCCAGCTCCGCCTTGAGCACCGCCGAGGTGGCCGCCGACACCGTGGCCGGGGCGTTGGTCAGCGTGGCGGCCGGGGCCATGCCGGGGTTGACGGAGTAGTCGGTGGTGAGGCCGTACTTGGCCGCCAGATAGCCGCCCACCAAGTCCTCATCCTCCGCCGACAGGGGCGTCTGGTAGGCGACAATCTCGGCAATGTCCATGTCGCAGGACGCCATGTCGGCCATCCCGATTTGATAGGTCCCCTTGCTCAGGTCGTTGGCGTTCACATCGATCCTCAAAATCATGTAATCCGTGATGGTGCCCATGTTGAATGGCGGCCCCGGGAGCCTCTTGCCGTTCATCGACACCGCCTGCGGGTATTGGTCGCCCCAGAACTGCGTGGAATCCCGGCTCAAGCGATAGCTTGAGGCCCGTTTCCACCGCCGGCCAAGGGCGCATCCGTCACCGTTCCACTTTGCGTTCGGCGAACGCAGGACGACAAATTGCTGCTCGCTGACAAGCGGTCCTTCAAGGGTGAGTGCGCAAGCGCCGACTGCGGTGCGGAATTGGACCGCCGGCCTTGAGTTGATCTGGTTCCGCGCCAGCACCGGGGCACCGGTCACAAGGCTACCGTCGTGGCCGTTGCCAGAGAGGTCTTTCCATCTCTGCACGATCCCGTTGGCGTCCTCGGTCACACCCGCCGCCGCGTCGAACCAACATACCAAGCCCGCCTTCACCGGCAGCTTGTCGGCACCGCCGACCGGCACTCTGGGCTTCAGGGTGGTGAATCGGACGCTGGCATTTGCCCAGCCCTCGCCGCCCGCGTTGCGGGCAAAAGCCCGATAGTGGTAGGTCTGTCCGAAGATCAGCTTCCCGGCCGTGGCGGAGAACTCGGTGGCGTTCTTCACTCCCTTCAGCTCGATCTTGTCAGCCCATGCCCCGGCCTCCGTGCCGCCATCGGCCGGGCCGTAATACACCACCACATCGGCGTCGCCGCCGCCATCCAATCGGCCCTGGAGTTTCACCTCCCCCGGCGCGACGTTCACGGTGCCGGCCCGGTTGTTGATTTCCGGCGCGCCCTGGGCTCCCGTCAAACCGGCCATGAGGGCCAGCAGGAATCCCACCTTGCTTGTTGTTAGATTATTCATCAGTCAGAAATTCGATCCAATTGACAGGTCGTTGAGATTCAGCCGGTCCTCCCGCACCAGCTGTGGCTGCGGATACCCGGGTTTGAGAATCACCGGCTCGTCGCCGAGGGTTCCAGCGGGACCTCGCAGAAAGTCAGTGCGGCGATGCCATTCTTCCCGTAGAGCAGAATCTTGGAGTCCCACTTCTTGTCCACCAGATAGGTGATCGTTTTCGCATCGCTGGCAGCGGTCAGCTTGAGCGTGACGACGTTGCCGGACACCTGGCCCGAGGCGATCAGGCCATTCTGCCCGTCCAGATAGAACTGTCCGGGAAGAGAATCATCCCAGGCCATGGGCTGATCGAACTCCAGCGCGATCTCGTTTTCCCCGGAGCCCGTCCAGCTGGCCTTCAGGAGGTCGGGTGCCGTGACCGGCTGCTCGAAGTCCTTCCCGTAGTTGTCCCGTTCCACTAGGGCGCCCATCAGGCGGGCCATTTCCGCGTAGCCGGCGGCCGGATAATGACAGCCTCCTTCCGGCTTGATGCCGAGGGTGGACATGACGCTCATGCTGGAATAGAGGCGCGGCAGGACCCGCTGCAGGTCGCGTAGCTTGTCGCTGTTCCTGGTCCCCCCCTGGCTGCACGCATTGGGCCAGATCTGGAAGAGGTAGTAGTGCTGAATGTTGGGCAGGTCCTCTTTCCAGGCCCCCGACATATCGACGAAATCCTGCCGGTAGGTTTCCCATCCATAGCCGCCATCCGGGCCGTCGGCACCCTGGTCGGCCTCACCCTGGTGCCAGAGCACTCCGCGGATGCCATGGGTGAGCCTGGCCTGCCTGACCCGCTCCAGCCATCTCCCGTAGATCGTCTCCTTGTCGGTTGGATTTTCGGGATTCCGCTGGTGTTGATCGACCCGGGTGCCGCCGACCGCGCCGTTGATGATGCAGACCGGGATCTTCTGACTTTCGACGAGATGCCTGGCGAGGTCCATGCCCCAATAGCCGATCTGCCAATGGCCGCCCTCGCGACGGACCGCGTCGCCCCAGCCCTTGCTGACATCACCGCCCATGGAACCGAAACTGCGAATCCATTCGCTGGAGTATTCGGTCCCTTCCCCGGCCCAATCCGTGGAGACCGCGTTCGATTGCCCCTCGATCAGGTAGGCGTCCCCACAGACGAGGTCAGCCACGGTGTGCAGGACTTCCTCGGCAAGCCCCTTCTTGGAGCCGAACTCCACCTTGTAATTGATGAGGCCGGCTTTCAGTTTGACCGAAAACGCATAGGTCCTCTCCGCCGGGAGCTTCCGGCTCTCGGTCTGCATGAGCTTGTCGTCGGCATAGACCTTCAGGAAGACCGAGTCGGCGGCATCGTCCAGAATCCCGTTATAGTAAAGGGTGCCCTCATTCTTGTCATCGCGGGCGTAGAACTGGTGATCGACGGGCTTCTCCTCCTTATCCGGCGTCCGTTGCACCCAGGCATCTCTCGCGGGCTCCTTGACCGCGATCTCGAGCATCCGGGTGACCAGCTGGCCACCGTTCTGCATGGTGGCCGCCACCGTCATGATCCCGCTGTTTTGCGAGCGGCTGATGATCAGCTTCCCGGCTTCGACCTTCTTGATCACGGCGAGGCCCGCGACGTTCCAATCAATCTTCAGCTCGCCGGCCCCCTTCCCTTCCATGGCCGCCAAATTGGCGATCTCGGGCACCACCTCGATGGTCTCCCGGCCATTCCACCGGGTCGGCGCTTTCAGGGTGAAGACCGGGTCGGGAATGTCCTCCCGGATCGTCACCGGAATGTCCAGGACCTTCACCCCCTCCGGATAGACCGCCTTGAAACGGAGGGTCAGCGACTGGTCGCCGGTCACCCGGCCGGCATGCAGGGTGAAATGAAACCGGTCCACCGCCGCGATGGTTTCCGTGTCCCCTCTCTTGAGAATCCAATAGACCTTCCGGGCGCCGCCGGCCTTCGCCGACACCGTGGCGCTCCCGCCTTCCAGCAGGGCGATCCCCTTCTCCGAGACCGAGAACGCCGAACCGGCCTGCACCAGCGATCCGACCAGCGTCTGCAGAGGTTTCTGGTTCTCGTACTGCAGCTTCACCCAGTCGGCGGAGCGGGTCACCTTGGAAATCCGCACCTCGTCGAGATCGCCGACAAACCGGTAATTGTCATGCCAGCCGCCGAGATACATCCGCGCCGGACTCTTGATATTCAGCGGGGCCCCGGGATTGGTCGAGACGCCGTCGAGGACACCGTTCACATAGAGGCGTGAATCGCCGTCCTTGAAGGCGTGGACCACGTGGACCCATTCGGACGTGGCCAGGGAGGTGCCCCCCGTGACATCCGCGCCGGAAAAGTAGCATTGGATCTTCATGTGCGGCGGACTGAAGAACTGCATCATCACCTTGCCCTGCCCCGCCTCGTTTCCCCAGGCGAGGACGGTCGCATTCGGCTGCTCGCCGCGGAACCACGCCTCGGAGGTGTGGGGGCTGGAACCGGTCGGGAAGGAGATGATGTTCTCGCCGAAGGACACGCCCTTCCCTCCGGGAAAATGGCGGCAGTTGCCGATCATGCCGGGGGCCGGGGTGGTGCCTGTATCCTTCGCCACCAGGGTGCCGGCGTCATCCTCCACCGGATCGTTCATGTGCCAGACACCGAGGTAGCCGTTGGACTCATTGAACACCGCATTGCCGTTGGATTCCCCGGCCGCGTCGGCCTTGCCCCAGTGCATCCTGATTTCCTGCCGCGAATCACCCTTGATGACCGGGATCCGGACCCAGACGGAGGCCGTTCCACCGGCCGCGTTCCAGTCGTCGATCTGATAGGCGAGCGGTCGGCCTTCCAGAGAAAAACGGAGATCCTCACCGGCCCCTTTCGCCTGGCTGAAATCGAAGAAGTCCTTGTCAAGGCGCACCAGCACGGGAAACTCCTTTTCCGTCGCCGAGGCCGGCAGGTTGGCGCCCTCCGGCGTGGTCAGGATCGCGATGGATCCGTTGTGCTGCCAACCCGCGTACTGCGCGAAGGCACTTCCCGACAGGACCGCGAATGCCGCCGTGCCGATCATTAGATTCCTGATCAACCTTTTCATGAATACGTGAAGGGTTTATTTGATCTTTGGATCCTTGGGTCTCATGCAAGAGGACTGCCGTGACGAAGCGGCCAGTCAACGATCTGCGCCGGTCGCGCTCGCCGGTTCCTTGATCCAGATCGTCATGGCCCCCTTGTCCCGGTTTGCCCAGGCGTAGTAGGGAACGGCAGTCAGCGTGACCGGCTTCTGATTCTCATCGAGACCCTGGCCCTTGAGAACGGTCACCCCGCCGAGCAGGTCGGCCCGATGTTCGGCCGTCAGACCGGAGTCGCGGGGCACGGTCAACTTGAAGAGGTCGAGGTCCTTGTTGTCCAGCCCTTCGAGGCAATAGACGACCGGACCGCGCATCAGCGCGACCTTGCCCTTGTCCTCCAGAACCTTCTCATGGGCGTAAACACGGCGGACCGGCATCGGCATGTCGAGTTCCACGACGTCCCCCGCCTTCCATGAGCGTTCCAGATGAACATATCCGTCACGTCCCGGGATGGCCTCCACCGGCTTTCCGTTGACCGTCAGGACGACAGGAGCGGTGTCCTGGTCGGCAAAACGGTAGAGGTCCCCGGGGACAGGATTGCCGAGGGCCCATCCGGGAATGCGCACGCTGAGGTCGAACTTGGATTCCTCCTCCGGCCTGACCGTCAGCTTGACCTTTCCGTCCCAGGGGTAATTCGTGTCCTGGGTGATCTTCACGGTTTTGCCGTCCCCCATCTTGATCGCGGCCTCGCCTGCCGCGAAGAGGTTGACGAACAACTGCTTGTTCGCTCGGGCATAGACAAATCCACCCACTTGAGGAGTGAACCGGGCCAGGTTCGTCGGGCAACAGGCCAGGCCGATCCATGATCTGCGCTCGCCACCGTTGTCGGACTGAAGGGGATTCTGATAGAAAAAGCCGTCCCCGCTGAGGGACATTCCCGACAGCGCGGCGTTGTAGAGGACCAGTTCCATGACATCGGCGTATTTGGCCTCTCCCTTGAGCAGATTCATGCGGTGCTGCCAGAAGACGTGGGCAATGGAGGAGCACGATTCGCAATAGGTCTTGTTGGGAAGGAGGTAGGGGTCGCCGAAGCCCTCGTCCCCGTATTGGTCCGTCCCGATGCCGCCGTTCACATACATCTTGCGACCCAGCACGTCCTGCCAGATCTGATCGACGGCCCGCTCATACTCGGGAGCCTCACTGAATCGGGCGATGTCGGCCATGGCCGAATAAATGTATCCCGCCCGCACCGCGTGACCGATCGCCTCGGTCTGCTCAACGAGCGGCTTGTGATCCTGCATCCGGCCATTGCGGGTCCGGAGGCGTTTGAGCATCGCAGCCCGGCGTTCGTCACCCTCCTCCCCCTCGGGGGCCACGTAGGGCGTGTTGGGATCGTAGCGTTTGTGCTCCGCGACATTGTGCTGGCAGCCGCGTTCGTCGAGAAGGAAGCGACAGAGATCCAGGTAACGTTTCTCGCCGGTGGCGCGATAGAGCTTGATCAGGGCGAGCTCGATCTCCTCGTGTCCGCCGACATCATGACGTTTGTCCGCACCGAAGATGCCATCGATGTGGTCCGCAAAACGCTTTGCCGCGTCGAGCGCCTTGGTGCTGCCGTCGATCCGGTTGTGCTCGACGGCAAACTCGAAAAAGTGGCCGGCATTGTACATCTGATGTTCAAGGCGCAGGTCGGACCACTTGTTCTCCAGCCCCTTCACGATGAAATACGAAATCAGGTAGCCGTCCTCCTGCTGGGAGGCCAGGATCCGGTCGAGGATCCCGTCGACGCGTTTGCGCAAATCCGGATCGTCGAAATGCTGCAAGCTGTACATGGCACCCTCCAGCGCCTTGTGCAGGTCGGAGTCAAAGGCATGATGCCCGCGCAGCTCACCGTCGAATGTCCCGGCGGCCTTGTCGAAGTTGGTGACGTGGCCGTTGCGTTCCAAGGCATCCAGCGCATGAGGAATGGTGGTTTGGTGATGGATCTCCAGGCGTGGCCCCCAAAAACCGCCCCGGAGCTCCACCTCATCGTGGTTGACGTTGTCGAGTCCGTGTTGGGGCGCAAGATCCTCCCCCCGGGAGACGCTCGACAACCCCAACGCGATCAATGTGCACATCAGGGATGGTTTCAGATGGTTCTTCATGGTTCTCAAATGGTTCCGATTGGCTGGCGGGATGCGACGTCCCCTATCTGCGCGTTGCCTGCGACGGCTGGATGGCACGCAACTCCGGGTGGGTGGTCGCGGCTTCGATCGAACGGATCGCCTCTTCCACATCGCCGACTCTCCGCTCGTTGAGCTCACCTCCCGGAAATTTTTGGTTCGCCACCTCGGCATGAAACTGGGCGATCAGCTCTTTCAGCCCCGGGATCGCCTCGCGGGCGGCCGTTCCATACTTGGCAATTTCCCGCACGATCTCCCCCGTGCGTCGTTCACTGCCGTGACCACCCTGGGATTTTGCAAGCTGGACCCCCGCCAGGACGCCCTCCTTGAAGTTGTACTTTGTCAGGGCTTTGAATCCCCCCATGCGGATCTCGTTGCTGAACATGGTGTCCGCCGGACTCGGCGTCATGATGGAGGCTTGGATCGCCGGGGCCAGCGCCTGCACGTCCTCCACCGTCAGGGCGTTCTCAAAGAAGCCCCGCAGCGTGGCTCGGGCCATGCCGTCGGCGTTCATGGACACCGTCCGGACCGCCGGGTAGAGCAGGTCCCGATCACTTTCCTTCACGGCATTCGACAGCGGGCCCGCGAAGAGGGCCGCCGCCAGCTGACCATGGGTGAGCTGGACCGGGTCTGCCCAGTTGATCGGCTGGAGCGGCTCCTGAGTCTCGGCCACCGCCTTGAGAATGGCGGGCAACCCCGGTTTGGCCTCCCCTCCCATCTCCCGGATGGCCTTGGCCGCCTTGTAGCGCAGCCAGCGGTCCTCATGAGACAGCAGGCGGATGAACACCGGCAGGGCCTCCTGGCTCTTCAGGTATCCAAGCGTTTCGCAGGCTCCCTGGCGGGCATGGGCATCCGACCCTTCCGCCATCTTGATCAGGTCAGGGATCATCGCTTTTGCTTCCGGGTGCTTTGCCAGTTCCTCCGCCGCCCAGCCGCGCACAATCGGCGACCAATTGTCAAAAGCCATCACCAGTTCATCGGGGCTCATCGCCTTGCGGTCCAGGTCGAATCGTCCCGAAGCGCTCACCGCCGCCGCCTCCGGCTTGCTCAACCAGTTCGCCTGGTCGGCCTCCCGGCCGGTAAGGAGAATCTTCTTCAAGGGCAGCGCATAGGTGAGCACGTAGGTCGCGTTCGGGCTCAGGCCGGAGTAGCTGCTCTTGCCGTAGTAGGTGTCGTCGTCGGTCGTGCCGGCGCCGTATTGCTCGCCGCCGTCATAGGTGAACGACCCGTCGCTGCGGCGCACGAGATCGAAGTGCCAGGAGGCCTCCTTGAAGAACGCCGCCACCGCCTCGGGACCACCGACATTCGCTCCCAAGGCACCCCACAAATAGCTGAACCCCTGGCCAGTGTGCCCGCATTCCCGGTTCCGGTGACCGGCCACGGCCATCTTGGCGAAGAACCGCGTCTCCGCAGTCCGCCCACCCTGGAGCCCGAACATCATCGCCGACATAGCGCTCTTGCCATTGTTGTCATGAAACGCATAGGGTTCATGCTCTCCGTAGGGAATAGTGCCCTTGTCCACGAAGTACCCGAAAAATTTGGCGGCGCGCTCCATCGCGGCATCGACCTCGGGATCCGTCACTCCGCACTTTTTACCCATCACGATGCCCATGTTGGCCGACAGCCCCGCCTGGTTCACCGGGCCGTAGGGCGGCACCGAACCGTGGCGTTTGCCATCGGGTGTCAACGCGGAAAATCCATGCCCGAAGGTGCCATACATCCCCTGACCCCGCGCCATCGAGAGCGTGATCTCATTGATCCCGTGCCGCACCTTCTTGTCGCCGGTGAGCAGGTAATACTCGCACAGGAACATGTTCCGGTAACCGAGGTCCCAGGCCGACCCGTTCGGGTTGTTCTGCAGATCCAGGGTGTCCGGTCCCGCCTTGTAGGCAAGCTCCCGCACCATCGGCAGGTATTCGGCCTTGCCGGTGGCCAGCAGCGCGAGACCGTTGATCCAGCCGTGCCAGTTCGCTTCCAGCGGCTCCTTCGCCAGCATCTCGCAGGCCTCCTCGAAGATCCGCTTAGACTTTTCGCAATTGTAGGGCGCGGTCTCGGCGTAGGTTCCCATCACCCGCAGCTTGAGCTGCAGCTCCCTGGTCTCCCCCGCCCGCCAACAGGTCAGCTTGAGAATGCCTCCGTTGGCTTCCTTCTCCGCTTCCTGAATGGCCACCGCGATGCTCTTGCGGGCATCGTCGTCGAACAGCTTGCCTCCGACCCCGAGAATCACGTCGTCCACTTCCACCACCCCGTCGGCCGGCGACTTGGCCCCGACATGGGTGACCAATATCTGCCGGCTCGGGGCCGTGGTCCGCCCCTGCAGCCCGTCAAAATGCGTCTCCGGCTTCAGGTAGATCCACCCGCGCATCCCGGTCGAGCCCAGATTGTAGGTCCGCTTGCGATCGACACTGCGGTCCTGGGTGAGGTCCGGAGGGCCCTGCGGCTCGGCGGCGAGGATGCTTCCGGTCAGGACAAGGGCGGCGAGGCAGCCGCTCAGATACGAGAGTGTCATTTTCATGGCGTCAATTGTTCGGGCTCATTGAATTCTGTGAAACGGGGCTTCGTTACGACAGTCCCGGCGGATTCACACATTTTATTTCCCTTCGGACTAGGCATATTTTTGGATTGGTTGAGATCGCCCCCCCCTTAACCCTTAACCCTTAACCGACCAACTTAACCGAATGATCATTGTTCCTTGCTTCCCGATTTTGGGGAAGAGCGCAAAAAAAGGGGCCGTCGGATTGCTCCGACGGCCCCGTCATTTGTTAATCACTCTTGATCCTGAACCCTTACACGTGGCGGCACCGCAGCAAGGCGAGTAAGCCGAGACCACCGAGCAGGATCGCGGGGAGAAGCAAGGTCGATTTGCCGTCTCTCCCCGGCAACCGGGCAAAAATCATCCACAATCCGATGACCCTGTCCGGAGGCCCTGTCCGGAGGCCCTGTCCGGAGGCCCCAGGCCTGCTCGTTCCTGCGACAAAAAGGCCAATTCAACCCGCTCAATTCATGAAAGCGCAACTGTTCTCCACTCCGTCCCCCCGGCACGCCACAACGCACAAGCCACAACCAATGAATCGACGACAATCCCACGCGAATTTCTTACACCGCAGAGGATCTCTGCGGTCCATGCAATTTCTGGCTGCTACCGCGCTTCTCGCCAGCCATGCCGCCCACGCCGAAATAAGCACCTGGACCGGGGCGACCAACACTTGGAACTCGGTTGGCAACTGGAGCGGCATCAACACACCGCCCCTCAGCGGTGATTCCCTCGTCTTCAATGCGGCCGGCGCGGGCGGGCTGAGCTTGAACAACGACCTGACCAACCCCGCATTCATTGTGACCGCCATCACCTACAACGGCACAGCGGGATCCTACGTGATCGGCGATGGCACGGCGACCGCCAACGCCGGCAATGCCTTCACCCTCGGCGGAAATATTTCGGTAAGCACCTCCGCCGCGCAGATCATCAACAACCCGATAACCCTGTCCGGATCGCCCGTCATCTTTTTGAGCGCTGGGGAGACCCTCACGCTTGCCGGCGATATCGACGGCAATAGCGGGCTCAACAAGCGGCAAGGTGGCATGCTGGTCCTCTCCGGCACCAACACCTACACCGGGGTGACCAAACTCGGCAACTTCGGCAACCTCATCAACGTGTTGCGTGCCGACGACGGGGTCGGCCTGCCTGCTGCCAGCACCCTGCAAATCGACGTCGGGGTGTTTGAGACCGGCATCGATCTAGTGCGGCCCGGCGGTGGCGCGGCAGGCCAGATGCGATTCGCCAACCAGAAGAACGACTCCGGCTTCAGCGCGCATGGCGGGCCGGTCAATGTCGCCTTCGGCAGCCTCGCCACCCCCGAGTCGCTGACCTGGCAGAGCGGCAACTTCAACTGGGGCAACTATGCCTTAATCCTGAACTACACCAACGCCGACAACACCTTGGATTTCAAGAATCCCGTCAATCTCAATGAGAAGACGCGCACCATCCGGGTGGCCGCTGGACACCCGGCTGCGATCGCCACCATGAGCGGCGTGCTCTCCGGCGCCACAAACCTCAGTGCGCTGACCAAGGAAGGCGTCGGCACCCTGGTGCTCACGGCAGGCTGCTAGGAATTTGCTTTTGGGGTAGGCCCCTGAGCCATTCGCGTCAACTTAGCGTCGTAAACTATTGATAATAAGCGGAATATAACGGAGGAAAGCTGCGCTTTTCCCTTGACATGTTGAGTCGGTCGGCAAGCTCGGTATGTCAAAAACCATTTCTGGT
>Ga0209702_10005971_pt1 | contig 16054 bp, 14 predicted proteins | sample FRY01_FD_187210 | JGI IMG/M metagenome (GOLD analysis project Ga0209702, IMG submission 187210) | Freshwater microbial communities from Lake Fryxell liftoff mats and glacier meltwater in Antarctica - FRY-01 (SPAdes) (version 2) | ecosystem: Environmental > Aquatic > Freshwater > Ice > Glacier... | reverse complement strand
GTTGTATTATTAGCACTCCCAAAATCGATAATTTGTAGTTTTGGATAATTAATCCCGATTTGATCAATTTCAGTTGCTGTATTACAAACTCTTAATAGCACTTCTTTCTCATTTATTAAAAGCACTTGACCCAGATTTTCCACATCTATCAATTCAACAGTAACTGTTTCACCATACGCCGCTAAAGGTATTAAGTAAGGTATTAAGTATTCAGAAGAACCCATTTTAACCTTAAGGCTTTGGGCTTGTGTAGTTTCTAAGCAATGTTGTTTGTTAACCAAAACACATTCTCCCTCTTCGCTTGTTGCCTTTATAAAAGAATTATCCGTCGTCCATCCAGTTTGAAAAAAAAGTTGTTTCGTTATTTCAGGGTTTTTAAGGTGTATTGTTTGCATGTTTTATAATTGGTGATAATGTGAATAATGTAATCAGTATTTTTTTCAATCCTCAATCACAAACCCATCAAAAAACTCATAGAATTGAGATGCCCCTGTAATCGTTTTTAATTTTTCAACAGCCCTAATTGTATAAACAGCACTATTTGTAATTCCTAAAATTTGATCTACTTCTTTAATTGATTTATTTTTATAAAATCTTAGAATGATAAGTTTACGGTCACGTTCGTTTAATTGTATCAATAATTCTTCAATACGAATGCTTTTCATGCTTCTAGATGAAGGCACAAATGCTTCATCTACGTAGTTCGATTGTGAAATCTCCACTTCAAAATGGCGGTCGTCTTGCATTGTTTTACTGTGTTTTCCTGCAGATTTTAGAGAACGTAGTATAGTGATGCATTTATTTTTAACAACCACTTTTATCCACGCTTCTGATGTCCATTTTATGAAATCAATATCTTCCATTTTTTTCAATTGTTCATAGATATGTATAACAATGTCTTGATACATATCATCTTGATCCATTTCGTTTTGAAAATACTTGGAAATCACCCTTTTCATTGGTTGCTGAAAGCGGTTTGCCAATTCTTTAAATACAATATCTAATTGTTCCATATTTATTAAAATTGGTTTCTAACAACGGATGAATTATGAAGCGCTAAGTCTATCCCGTCTTGTGAATAATGAAACAAGAAATCATTCAATTCAGGAATTAATTGAGTCACTTTCAATACACGACTGAATCCTTTTTGAGCTTTAAGCACACTTACTTCAGAAGCTTTTAATGAATCCAGGAAGGGAATTGCTTCTTTCAAAAACAAAAAAGAACAATCCATTAAATTTACTGTTTCTAAAACTTCTTTTTCTTGTAACTTAAAAGCCATTAAAAACAATTCTTGAGGCACTTTTTCTGAAGAGTTGTTTTTAGAATCACTAGAAATATACAACTGTGTCCCCACCTCAACTATTGTTTGAACTAAAACCTCAGATGCATCGCCAATAAACAAACCCGCTTGAAACGCAACACCTCTTTCTTTCAAAAATGCAGCAACAGACTTTATCAAACCTTGAACAGAATATTCGGTGTCAAAAAGTGGGTAAAATTCATCTAAATACGTACTATTTTCATTGATTTCGTTCCCCGTATTTGAATACAGAAGTACCTCGTGATCAAATTGATTCAAGACAAATTCATTCGAATTTTTATAAACAGAATAAGCGTTTTCGCCTACCCAGTAAAGTGTTGTTTTATTTTTTTCCATCAGTTATATAATAAATAATTATCGGCTCTACCTATTTTGTGTTGAATTTTAATTAATTCATTCATAATCAAATTCATTTCAGCTATTACTGAAACAACCATCTCAATTTTAGCAGCATCGTTAAAAGATTCTACAGAATCAAAAATTAAATAAGTGTAAAAGTCAAATTTATGTTCCGTAACATCCTTTTTAATAAATTGTTCCCATGGATAAATCTCACTATTTTCTCCATATGAATTCAGCACTATTTTCATTCGATTCTCTAATTCTTGGAATGTATCAAGACAATCAAATTGCTTTAAATTTTCCGCAAAATCTTTTTGGTGTTGTTTCCACCAAATTTCAGTTGTTATCATTAATCTGATTTTACCTTTGTGAGGATGCGAAAATAACTTAAACCATCTTCCCCAATTTTCTTCTGTAAATTTTAAATATGCATTTGATTGAACCCTTGACCCTTGTGCACTTATCGATTTATTTTCCGGAAACTTAACACGCAACCCTTTCAACACGTTCGATCTAAGAGATTTCAGTAAATTACCCCGATGGTATTCAGAAACAGGTTTGTCATTTGCTTCAAGATTCGTGACAGAGGATAATGAGATCACTCCTGCAATAACTTCTCCAATATTTGGCTCATCATGTAGAGAACAATAATTAAAAACGAAATTCAATAAGCGAGAAATATTCAATGCATTTTTCTGAAGATATGCATCTTTTTCACAAATCCTAAACAGTATTTGTTCCCATTCATCGTTAAAATCTTCCGATAAAATTAGTTTCGATTTAATATGTTCGTCAATAGCAGGTAAATTCATTTGAATCGCCATTTTCTCATCCCACGTAATGAAATTAGGCTCTTTCGCTAGCAAATTATAAATCGGTGGATAAGCAATCTGAATACTTACAAGCGTAAAATTTATAACTTTTTCTAGAACTTCATTTGTATCTAAGTTATCGGCAGCAACAGATTGATTAATGCAATTTATAAGTGATAATGAATTTATCAATCGTTTTAATGAACGTGGATTAGAACCAACAGTCCAAAGAGAAACATCTTTTACCTTTGATAATAATTTATTTTTATTTAAATCTTCTTTGTTTAATTCCACTTTCGTAAAATAATCAATATCGATTAACTTATCTTCTAAAAATTTATCGATGACATAATTAGAAACAGGCATGGAAAAAGGCATTTGAATTATTTTATCAAAAAACGATCTAAATTCTCTTTCATTGTTAGCATTCAGCTTTCCAAACTTAGGTTCTAATCCTTTTATAACAACATCATAATCAATAGCTAAAACAAATACACAATTATCTAAATCAAATATATTCTTAAGCAATTCAAGAATTTGAACAGCAATCGGAGGGTCTATTCGATCCAAATCATCTATGAAAAAGATGTATCCTTTTTTGTTAGATTTGGTAATTACTTCAGATATTAAACTGTGAATTTCATTTTTTAATTCGCTAATTTCTGCTTCATTGGAATTAGTACCTCCAAATAAATCATCTATGTAATCTGGGTTACCACCAGCCTTATCCACAACTTGTTTTGCAAGAAATTTTCCGCCACCTCTTGCTAATTTCAATAAATATCCAGAAATTTTCTTTCCTTTCTCACTTTTATCAGTTGAATCTGATAAAGTTTGTAAAACTTGAGAAATAATTCCTTCAACTATTCTTAAAATAGATTCTTCAGGAGATTTCATCAAAGAATACTGCCATGTATTTATCCAAATACCATAAAATGGTTTATCTAGAGTCGATTGATCTTTTATGCATAAATCATCGTGAATAGAATTCATCAATGATGTTTTACCACTACCCCACTCTCCTTGAAGCGCAATCGTAATAGGAGTATCCGAATTTTTAATAAAATTGGTTAGTCCATTTTTATATTTATCAATTTGGAACAAATCTTCATCCCCTGACTTTTTAGCAACATCTACTATGCTTGTTTTCATAAATAACTGATCAAATTAGATTTTAAAAATAAGCATAGTTTTTATTAAATTATAAAATGAATTGTATTTTGGATTGTTCAACCTTAAAAAAATAAAATTTCACTTAAATAAATACTAGGCTAAATAAATACCAATCTGCATTTTTACAAGTAATACGAAAAAAGAGAAGCAACGTAACAATTATTTTTAATTTCAATGAACCTTAATTAACATTATCTTAAGTATTTCTAGTATTTTTACACAATTAATAAGTAAAAATGAAATCTGAAAAAACACTAGCAACACTAAAAAACTCACTATTAATCATTCTTTTGATAATCGTTAGTTTTTTATCATCTAAAACAATCATTAATTCAGTTAATGAAAGAAACACATCAAAAACAGAAACAAACCCCTCTAGTTTATTAAAACATGCTAATACACTTTATTGGTATGCAAGAGCAAATGGAAATACGAATCATGAATTTGAAAAATCAAATCGTTTAGCTAAAACTGCACAAAAAGCGCTCTTCAAACAAGACTCATCAAAAAGAAATGATCTAATTTATGCCTCAGAATTAATCAATTCAACTCAAGAATATATCGATTCAGATTATTTAACGGTGAACAATCGGTTTCCATTATATGCTGATATGATGGGGATAAATACGTTAATTGATGAAGATCAACCTAAAGATCAATTAGAAAAACTATCTACACAAAAAGTTTTAGATAAATTATTAAATAGCGTTGATTTTAACTCTTCAAAACCCATTGCAAAGATACCCTATTTCGCTATCGTTAAACATTCAAACAATGAGCTAAAAGAAAATGCTGTTGAATACATCAATATCAATAGTAACATTTATACGATTTCAGACCATGAACTTTCATTAATAACAGGAGTGAATAACATTGATACTAAAGAACTAATAAAAGATTCAATTTTACTAAACAAAGTTACGAGTCATTTTAATTCTAAAAAATTAATTATTATAGAAGTGCTTCCTCAAGATATTTATGAAGGAATACATTATTATGGAGCAAAAGCTTATTTATACAATGACATTTCTGCTGCACGCTATGTGGAAAGTTTTGTAAAAAACAGGGATTACAATAATTTATTTGATTTTAAAATACCGCTTTTAATTTTATTTCTATGCGTCATTATAATTGGGGGAATACTTTATAATATTTCAAGAAAGAATAATAAAAAGATTACAATACCTACATTGCTTGTTAATTCAATTATCGCAATTGTAATAAACATAATTTGTATTGAAGTTGTCGCACACTTTATAGCACCTATAAATGGAGACTATTCTGATAGCGACGAAGTTAATTTATGGAGCAATGGTATTGCTTTATCGTTTAGTTTAATACCTGCTTTTTTAACATACGTCATAATAGGTAAATTAGATAATTTGATTGATAAATTTGACTCAAAATTAGATGATAAAGAAAGCCTTTTCGCTATTATATTCCCCACTTTAAGTACTTTCTCAATCGCTCTTGTTTATTACAGTATAAATAGATATGGTATTTCACAGCAGATATTTCTAGGCTTAATAACATTTCCAGTAGCATTTTTTAATGCTTTGTTAATTAGTAATTATTGGCATAAAACTAGAAATTTACCCTACAAATCAAGTATGCTCCAAAAACTATATTCATGGACCATGCTTTTAACTTCTATTACGTATGCTTTTTTATTCATCTCCTCCTATTTTTCTATTTTTAACCTTGAAAATTCTTTAAATACAACACTCTATTTATTCTTCATTCCGTTTGTTTTATTATATCTTTTCGATTTTATTTTTTACGAAAAAATAAATCGTAAAAACCAGGAAGAGACAAATCAATTAAAAATAGAAAACAACTTTGACTACATTGAAAATGAGCATGAGAAAATAGCATTAAAAAAACTAAATGAATTAAAATCAGTGGTGATATACGGCCCTGACAAAATTGGAAAAACAAGCTTTGTAAATAAAATAGCTCAAGAAATTATTAAAAAACATAAAATAGAACATATAATAAAAATAGACTTTGAAAAGCAATCAAATAATAAAAAAATCAATTATGAACCTTTCCTAGAGGGTTTTGGGAATTACCTACCTCAATCTACTTTTAACGACAAGGCAGAAGGAGCTAAAAAATCAGGTAATATTATTGGGAAGATAATTAGTAGTATTGCCTCTGCTGGAGATTTACTTATAGATAATTCTGAGGCAAAACCAGCAGATACAATTAAGGTAAGTAAAGTACTTGTAAATACAATCAATCAATTTAAAGAATGTGTTATTATTTTTGAAAACATTAATTTATCTAAAAATGAAAACACCGATTTATTAACTCAGTTTTTAAACGATATTAGAATAGCGTATTTGGAAACTAAAAATAAAAAAAAGCATTATTTCATATATTCTTCACTAGAAGGTTTTCATATTAAAAAACATTTTGAAAATAGTGTTGAAGACATAATAATATTAAACAAAAAAGAAAAATGTCCTGAAATTTCTTCGTTAGTGAATCATGACTATTCTCCTTTCTTAAAATTTCAAATCCCTCAAGATTATCTAAAAAAATACCTAACTAAATTAAATTTTTCAATTTTTGATTTAAATCAACTATCAAAAACATACACCCAAAATGACAGAAATACAAACCCTTATATTATTAATAAAACATTTGAAATATTAAAACAACAAAACTTTATTGATTTAAAAGATAAGAATCATAGTATTAACAAAGACAAATGGAAAAATAATTTTCAACTACCAGATATTAAAATTGATTATGAAAGCATTCAGAATTCATTAAATTCACTACCTCAAACTCTTTTAGACTTCTTAAGAGAATGTTCCTATTGCACTTTAAATGATGGACAATTTGAAGTTGAATTGATTTACAACATAATTAAAATAGATCCTTTAAAAGCTTTAAATTATTTGAGACAATTAGAAGCTGAAAATTTGGTATTTGATTTAAAAGACGGCTGGTATTCATTTAACGACATTACTTTAGTTCATTATTTCAAAAGAGATGAAGAATTCAGTGAATTAAAATGCTCCCTTTTATCAAAAGAAATTTACTTAAGATGGATTAATTATTACACTCTCAAAATAGACACCATTATTTTAAATAAAAAGACAATTGAAACTCTAAAAAAATTAAAAGAAATCGCTCAATTCTTTTCTAATGATAAACCTATTGAGATGTTCAGTTTAAATAGTAAAATTGGAACTATTTTTAATCAATTTAATCTTTCACTATTACGCGAAGCCCAGGTTTGCTTTGAAAATGCAAATCTAATTATTGAAAAATATCCAAATTTAGTTACAGAAGAAACCAAATACAATTTTTTAATAACATGTAGACTTAGAAACCTGAGGTTACAAAATAGTTGGGATTCTGAAATAGTGAGTTCTATATTAGAAAAAAAGGAACTCATTATCAAGGTATTACCAGAATTAAAAAATGAAATTTTACAAACTGAATATTTAAAATATGCAAAATCTAGTGAATACCTCCCGTCCACTGCGATTCAAAAAATAAATGAAATTGAAAATATTTTGAAAAATAATAATTTAAATAGCCTCGAGCAACTTCGATATAATTTCTCGATTCTACTTCTATCACCTAAGAAAAAATCACACCTACAAACCGATGAGGATAATTTAAATGTATTAAAAAACTTAGAGAGAGAATATATAAAATTAATTAATGACATTGAAAACAAAGAAAAACTTAAGAATGAAGCGTTTAATGAAGGAATATACCAAGAGTTACTCAATTCACTTGGAAGTTTATACTGTGATGACTTAATTGTAAATAAATCGATTCATAAACCACAAGTTGATGAATATTATAAAGAAGGAATTACTGTTTTATTTAAACGCATACAAATTGAGTGCACTAAAATTAAAATTACATCACTACTTAGCGATGAACAAAGTCTAATCGAAATTATTCGTCAATTTCAATTAGAAGAGAATAAGTACCAAATCGATAGAAAAGGTCTTGCATATACCTTTAATTTTTTAACACGATTGATATGCAACAAGAATAATGGTAATCTGGAATATGAATTTAAACTGGAAGTCCCAGAATATATTATGGTAATCTCAAAATATGCGTTTGATATCAATATTGAAGTAAATGACATAGCAGGATTAACTATAGCAGCATCTTTTTATGGAAAATTAGAAAGCATAAATGATAAAGAAAATGCATTTAAAATATTTAAAAACGGATTTGCTTTTAATTGTTATAATGACAATGTATATCAAGCAAATAGAGCTATTTCAAATCTAAATGAGTTAGGGTTAGCTGAAAAATATAAAGAAATTGATTCGTATAAAAAAATAATGCTTGAAAGACATTTATTAAGACATTTCTCGGATGTTAAGGATACTGAATCACTTAATTTACTTAAAAACGAGCACATAATAAAAGACACTGATGATTTAGCTAGGTTAAACAAAATTATTGGGTCAAAATTTAGTCCTGAATTTGTTACATCTCCAAAACTTTTAATTGAAAAAGTAAACAATAAAATAAAGGCTGAAAAGATTGTTCTCACCAAAAAATTCACGAGTGAATATTATGAATTGGAATTTGAAGATTCTGTCGGATTCTATAATATTGTTGATTTAAAAACACTAGACGAGATTCAAATTAAATCAATTCAGAAAGAAAATAGAAATGGATATGAATTTAATACTATAAGCAATTATTCTTCAAAAACTAAAACAATTATAGTAATAGTTGACTCTAATAATGAAATAATAACAATATTTCCTGGTTTATACGCTCCAAAGTTCCCAAACAACATTATAGGTAATAATGAAGAAAAAGAAGATGCTGAACATTACTGGAAGAATCATGTAATAATAAAATAAGATGGAAGAAAATGATTTCCAAAAAATAAGTACTCAAGTTTACAGCTTGGTTGATACTAAATATGAATTGATAAAACTCACTACTCTAAAAAGAATAATCGAACTATTATCAAATTCATTTCACAAGAGCATTATGGGCTTGTTCTTTTTGTTCTTTTATATTTTCGCTAATATAAGCGGGGCTTTTGTAATTGCCGATTTTTACAAGTCTTCAGCTAAAGGTTTTTTAATTGTTTCTTTGTTAAATCTTTTCTTATTTCTCGTTATTTCATTATTTGGAAAAAAATATTTTTCACGAGTAATAAAAAATAAATTAACAAAATCTTTTTTTAATTAATGATATGAATAGTATTCAAAATTTTGATCAACTTTGTTTTAAGATAGAACAACTGAAAGAAAAAGACATCCAAAATCAAACAGAAATCAAACAACAATTAAATCAACTTTATAATAAATCTAATCCTCTGACTATAATTAGTCAAGTTATTACAACCTCTTTTAAAGATGTTAAGGAGAATAGTTGGACGAAAATGTTAAATTTTGCAATCTATTTTATTAAAGAAAATATTTCTTCTGATAAATTTAAAAACTCCAATAATCTATTAGATATTGTAATCGAATATTTTTCAAATAAATCAAATAAAAATAAAACCAACGAATAAGTAACTACATCTGTTTTTAAAACTCTATTTCTTACTAAATGGAGATGAAAATTTAATAGTTTTTCAGCCTTATATATCTAGTGTTTCACAATTAAAGTAGTAAAACGCATCCTTAGCGAATTTATCATTGATTAAAAATAGTAGCTATCCGAAAATATAATTTATTGAAATATAGTTACTTTTACCGATTGTATTTTAGGATAGTCTTATTTTGATGCGTTTAGGACACTATTAGTACAAAACATAAAAAGCATATGCAGTAATATTTAATATTATCAGACAATAATTTATTATGAAAAGTGATGAGTTTAATAACAAATGGAACGAGTATTTAGTAGACTCGTGTTCTGGAATGGACATAGAACACCTTTTAGTTATAGCATATTTGGATACCAAGTTTACTGAAGAAGTTAAAATAAATCCATCTTTTAATTACCGTCAAATAAAAATGAAATTTGGCACATGTAGAATATATTCAAATAGTATCAGAACTTCAATTTGGGAAGAAGAAGTTGATGAAATAGTTGGAGCTATCTGAGATTTAAATATTTTGACAGTTTAACATTCTTATAAATTACTTTGAATTCTGTCAAATTTTCGACTAAAATATAAAAAAAATCAATTAATGATCGAACTTTTTAAATTTGAAGATGTACTAAAAATTAACACTCAAGTTATTTGTGATTAACGCTAAACAGAGTATTTTAAAAACCATTTTAGCTTGTAAAGTTATCAAGTGTCATTTAATAGAAGATATACAAATTAGAGTTCTTTATGCTATTTGGAAACATTCCTTAAAGAAAGAAAATAGTGACTATTAAGATTTATACACACACTAATTATAATAGAACCAAAAAGTTAACAAAAAGAATTCTTAAAAAGGTAAATCTTCATCCGTTTCTACTTTCATTTTTTCCATCAATTGTATCAAGTCTTTATCTTTTTTTAGATTTTCTGATGCATATTCAAATGAATCGGAATTATTCATTATCGCTAATTGAACTAATTTCTTATTATTTTTAAAATCTTGATTAACATAATTAAGTAAAAGTCCATTTACACTTATTGCCTTGGCAATAAAATTGTAGTCATTTTTAAATTTTAAAGGAAATTTACTGAAAAGATTTAATTTGTTTTGTTTCCCTGAAATGGATAAAAGTAATAATTCTTCATCATTCAATAAATATTCAGGAAGCAATAAAATTACATTCCCGTCTAAATCAGTTTCCTTAAGGGATGTTTTTAAAATTTCTAAATCTACTTTAAGACTATCACTTAAATAATTATAAATTTTACATTTGTTATTCAACGCTTTCAATATGAATACCTTGTTATTTTGTACTGAAGTTGACAAAAAACTAAAATTTGAAGAATGTCTGTGTATTTTTTTTAAAAAAGATTCTTCGACATCCTTAATTTCTATCGATTGCTCCCAATTAAAATTATCTAGATTTTTATTATCTTGCAATGTAATTTTATTAGGAGAATAATTCACGTAAACCTTATCTCTTCTAGAGAGGTATGGTAAAAAAGCATACTCTAATATAGGGTCATCAAAGATTTTTAAACAAGTAACTTTTAATTTAGAAAATTGGTATTTATTTATACTAAAACCACTTTTGCTATTATATGATCGTGATACAAATCTACTTTCAGTTAAAAAATCTAGATCTTGGCAAAAATCTGTAATTGAATTACCTTTAGGCTCATGAATCTTATATAGTTTTTTTTCAAAGTATTCTAAAATAATTAAGCCTCCAGAATCAAAACTAGCTTCTTTGATATTAGTAAAAATTGGAGGATATTTATCAAAAGGCAGACCCTTTTCTTTTATACTAAAAGTCTTTTTTTGAAGTTTAGCTATACTATTGAAATAAAATATTTTATCTGGCAATATATTGTGTCTGTACAGTAAGAATCGAATTTCAGCAAGTGAAATTCGTGACAAATCTAACACTCCATTAACAAAGTAATTGGAATTTAATTCATCAAGGATATCTAACGAGAAATTTAATTTAGATTCGGTTAATTGGAATAAATAAGCACGAAGATCAGTCTCAGTTGGAAACCTACACGTAAGATCAAATATAGTACTATTCAATGATTCCTCATTTTTAACATGTTCAGAAGTAATAGGTTCAAGATTATCTGACATACTAGATCCTGCATTTATTAAAAATAGATTAACCCCATTGTAACCAAAGATTGCCCATGATGGAGTTCTGCCAATAAACCAAATTAAAATTGTTCCGTCTTCTCTAATTTTATAATATGAAATCTCAGTACTTTCGCACCATGAGTAAGTATACAAATACTTACAATAATTACTTAATTCTAAAACTTCACCAAAATAATTTACAACATAAAAGACATTATCAGCAACACTTCCTAGAAAAACAATTGGTCCGTATGGCGTTTTATACTCTTTAATACTTGTATAATAGTTTGTATCAATTTTAGTCTTAAAAGAATAAAGTACAGTTGGATACGCTCCAAACTTTTTTAAAATAGTAACTAACTGATTTTTATTCATTTGCTCAATATTTAATCCATTGCAAAATGAAAACATTTCAACTGAAAGTGGAATACTACATCTCTTATCTGTAAAATTCAAAATTTGATTTATGTATTTTACTAAAACTATCTTAGTTTGAGGCGCTACTATAATCCCATGTTTTTTTAAATCATTATTTTTCATCTTATTTTTTATTTCTTGTGAATTTAATAAATTAAAATATCAAAAACTCATTAACCCTATTTATTTTATAGTTGTAAATCAACAAATTACATTTATTCGAACTATACTTCACCCCATTTGTCAGACATAAGTTAGTGTGAATAAAGATGTGATTTACACACTTTATTAGAATAATATCATGGATAAGACCCAACCTAGAAATATTATGTTCTTGACAATACTTCAAAATAGATGAAAAAGATATGTCTGCTATGGAATGTGTTTTAGGTTGACTTAGGAAGAACTTAAGAGTGAAATTATTTTTTAAGGATAAACCTATAAAATCAAGTTGTTTACAGTCATACCATATAGAATCATTCACTAAAAAAACATGAATATTGCTTTTTATTTTCACTTTTTTTTTGAACTTATATTAGTCATGCAGTTGACGTTTCCTAATCCCTTTTTACTATTTTCAGTAAAAAGGGGTAAGAGTAATAATCCCTATCAATAATATGTATATAATTATCATTTAGTAGAGGCATTATGAATCCAAAAACTGTATCAGAGTTTATAACATAATCACCTCCACCCTCGTAAAGTCCCTCGTTAATTGAAACAAAACAATCTATTTTTATATTTTAAATAATCAGTTGCCTTTAAAACATCAATTTTAATAGAAGTTACTTTACCCACTTTTATTATGATGTCATTTTGTTTATGACTCTTATCAATTAAAAATATATTATCATAAGGTAAAGATTGATACTCTAACTTATAATTACCAGAAGCATAATAAACTAAATTAAAAAAAATAAAAATATAATTAAATTTAGTCTGAAACACACTACTTTAGTGTAAAATAATAGTTTTGATTAGTCGGCATATTGAAAACCATATTTAATAACATAAACAACCAATTCTCTTGGATCATTCATTTCTTTAATTATTGGTGTTAAATGTTCTGAAAATTTTGGATTTTCTTTTAAGACTGATTTTAAGTATTTTTTTTCAAGAACAAACTCTTTAGGATATTCAGAAGCGAATTCAGGATCAATAGTTATATAATCATAAAAAGTGAAATCTTCAGATACTATGACTCCATCCTCATATGTTTCGTATTTATCCCACCAACAATTAGCAACCTCGACAGCAATTGGAACTGAGCTCATACCAGCTTCCATTTTATACTCTGTTTTAAAGTCATTATCTCCAAAATCGCTACAAATCTCATCTAATTTATCTTTGGGGATACTTTTTAAATCTGCCTTCCGAAAATCTAATCTATCTAGAATATCTTCCAATGTTTCTCCATTATATGGTGAAAAGCTGAATACATCATCAATAAAAATATACCCGCCATCTAATGATGAGTATTTCTCATTTTTTCCTTTTGTAAAGTTAAATGTTTTATGTTCCATGGTGATTAATTTTAAATATAAATTATTTTGTAAATATACTTAATAATTACTAGTAAACGAGTGATTTTATTTATTTTAAAAACACAGCATGTATACAATCCATCAATATTGAAAAAAAAACTTAATTTAATAGATTTAATTGAAGATTGTAAATCGAAGAAAAAATAATATCAGATGCTATTTTAAATATAATTATCTAATCTGATTTTCGCTATGAATTCAAGAGATAATCCATTAGAAAAAAATGAGTAGTTTGTTATAATAAATCATGTTTTAAAAAATGTTTAGTTTGCTTAGGTGTCGAGTTTCATAACGTTATTAATGAAAGTTGATTACATCAGATTGTAAATTTAGAATAATCCTTTTAAACTCTCCATCATATAATTTATGTTTTATTTGTATATTTTTTAAAGATACGGAATTCATTTCTTCATTTTATCACGAATGATTGAGGCTCTTTCATAATCTTCATTCTCTAAACAGATAGCTAACTCTTCTTCTAACGAAATTGATGTAATAACTTCTTTAACTTCTTCTTCAACTGATTTAACTTCTTTAACCTTACGCTTTTTAGTATCAAAAACTTCATACTTCATTTTCAGAAGTGCATCTTTCTCTTTTTTTGATAGACCAGATACATTTTTATCACTAATACACATATCTTTATAAGCCACTGATGGATATAATTCTGATGTTAAATCAGAAATCTTATAAGCTATAAGAGGTCCATTATGTACTACCCATAAATCAGTAAAAGAACTATTTTTCAGATGTATTAAAACTCCATCAACTAAAGAAAGTGAGGAATTTATAATATCTAACTGATACTTATTATACTTTAAACTGATTCTTCTTATATCCAATCCTTCTAAACTCGTTATCATATAATTTATGTTTTATTTGTATATTTTTTAAAGATACGGAATTCATTTCTTCATTTTATCACGAATGATTGAGGCTCTTTCATAATCTTCATTCTCTAAACAGATAGCTAACTCTTCTTCTAACGAAATTGATGTAATAACTTCTTTAACTTCTTCTTCAACTGATTTAACTTCTTTAACCTTAAGCTTTTTAGTATCAAAAACTTCATTTTTAAAAGTCTATCTTTTTTTGTTAAAGTCATACCAGAAATATACATACCTGTAAAATTTCACAACATTGTTGATGACATTAAGAAACCCGAAGGGGTCATAGATAAAATGAATTATTTAAAATAATATTTTAAATAGTTAAATAATAAGTAATTGAGAATCTCTATTTTAAATCATTATTAAACATGATACAACATTATTGATTTTAAGTATTATGCTGTTTTAACAATCCTTCCAATTTTAGTTGGAAAACATTTTGATAATTAATTGCATAATTATAAAGTTCATTTTCTTGATCTAGAATCAGCTGACTCAGTCCTGAAATCATATACGCTTGAATTTCATCATCAACGACCTCCTCATGGTATCCATAATTTAAAAGATTGGGAGTTAATTGCTCTTTAATTTTTAAATTAAGTTCTAGCATTGTTTGACGGTATTCTGAATCTAAATAATATAAAGCATGAGCTAATTCATGAGCAATTGTACTTCTAATATTAATTTTTCTAAACTCCACTTCCATAGTTCCAACAAGATAAAATTTCATATTAGATAGTTCACAACTTTTAATGATCTCAAGCATAGTATGATCATATTCATTGCTATCTCCAATCTTAAATGCACCATCAATAGCTTGCCTAACGGCATAATCAGGTATATTAAACCCGCACCAATCAACTGGATAAGTAAACTCATTCATATCATTTTTGGCGCTATACCATTCAATAAAGTCATTCATCTTAAAGTATTGACCTTTAATTTCTGGATTTGGACATTCATAATATTCTTGTGCTCTAACAAAGAGCATTGCTAAATCATATGGACTCTTGCATTTAACATGAAACACTCCAGGAATAATTTTTGTTAATGTATAATTTATCATTTTCTCTAAATTAATTTGTTCAATACTATATTTTACACTGTGAATGGTTAAACATTGCTTTCTATAAATTAAAGCACGCTGATGAAGTTGTTAACATTTCTGTAACACCTTATTTTTTTTAAGTTAATTGGACTTAATATTTTGAAACTATTCATATAATTAATAATCTGTAATTTTTGAATATCTACTTTTTCATATATCTGTTTTAGTAATGATTTTAAACCCTTTAATATCAAGCATTTGATGTCTTTAAAAAGAAGTCACAATATTCATATTTCGGAATTAATTGTAATACAATATGATAATAATAGTTGTGTCTATAAATACTCAAGAAGTATATTCAGTAAACTATAAGAACCAAGCAAATTTAAAAGTTTATAAAATAAAATATCAAAATCAAGTTGGGAAAAACGATGGTAAATGGTTTTTTACCCAATACTTCACCAAAGCAAAAAAGAGTTTACTATATTGAAATATTAGCACATATTTGTCGAGTTTCATAACGTTATTGATGAAAGTTGATTACATCAGATTGTAAATTTAGAATAATAATTTTAAAATCGTCGGGTGTTTTGTTAAATAATTCGGGTTTTAATTCAAACCATTTCTCGACTGCCTCAAAAGGTGTTTTTACTTGTAATTCTTTTCGTAAAGAACCATGTCTTCTGTAAAGATTGTAATAGGTGTTGAATTTTGCAAGATCGATATTCATTTCCTTAGGGCTTTCGTATTTAGTTTTCAGAATTGTATTGTTTTTGATAGTGCCATTGACTCTTTCAACCATTCCATTGGTTTTAGGTGTAA
>Ga0209702_10005967_pt1 | contig 16063 bp, 22 predicted proteins | sample FRY01_FD_187210 | JGI IMG/M metagenome (GOLD analysis project Ga0209702, IMG submission 187210) | Freshwater microbial communities from Lake Fryxell liftoff mats and glacier meltwater in Antarctica - FRY-01 (SPAdes) (version 2) | ecosystem: Environmental > Aquatic > Freshwater > Ice > Glacier... | reverse complement strand
GACGTTTTGGTCGCGGGGACGTGTTGGTCGCGGGGACGTTTTGGTCGCGGGGACGTTTTGGTCGCGGGGACGTTTTGGTCGCGGGGACGTGTTGGTCGGGTCGGACGGGTCACATAGGAAATCAAGTTCCCGTGTTTTATTGTTACGTAAATTGTTGCGTATTTTCTCACAAACGTAAAAATTGTTGCGTATTTTCTCACAAACGTAAAAATTGTTGCGTATTTTCTCACAAACGTAAAAATTGTTGCGTATTTTCCCACACACGTAAAAATTGTTGCGTATTTTCCCACACACGTAAAAATTGTTGCGTATTTTCTCACAAACGTAAAAATTGTTGCGTATTTTCCCACACACGTAAAAATTGTTGCGTATTTTCTCACAAACGTAAAAATTGTTGCGTATTTTCCCACACACGTAAAAATTGTTGCGTATTTTCATGTTTACTTTTTATTTTTTAAAAAAATAAATTTACTGTTGGTGTGTGTGTCTTTTTTTATAGTTGTATCATTTGATAATTATCACTTTTAAGCTATAAACTCATTTAAGGACGTGTCACATTATTACTATATAAAATATGTTTTCGTGTAAACAGTGCAAGTATACTACTGACGTTAAATGCAATTGGATACGACACCAACAACGAAAGAAGCCATGTACTAGACAAAATAATAACACAAATAATGGACAAGATCATAATATATATAACATACAAGGACAAGATCATGAATCATCATTTAAACGTATCGATAATAAATATTTAGAATGTTTAAAATGTCATAAACGAGTATGCGCTAAATTAAAGAGGCATTTAGCGGTTTGTAAAGGAGTCCCGACGAATACATGTATGTTTTGTAAAAAAAAATTCAATCACCAATCCGCTCATTCTAGACACCAGAAAACTTGTAAAGCTCGACCAGCAGTGGTACCAGTAACAATAGTACCAGAAACAATAAATAATAATATTAACAGTAACAACGGAACGACCATCATCATCAACAATAATAATAACTACAACGACAACCGCACGTACATTCAGAACAATACGTTTGGTCATGAAGACTTAACGGTTATTTTGAACAAGTTGGAACAGGACCCAAGACTTAAAGAGGCGGTTTCGAATTTCAAAACAGCATTGTCTTTGGTTCATTTTAATAAAGATTTTCCTGAAAATCAAACTATTCGTAAAATGAACAAACGATCCAATACGATCGAGCTACGGCAATCGGTGGACCCGGAGCGTTGGGATCTCGAACCGTTCGAAACTGGGTTTGGAAGAGTGATGGACAATCTTCAACGACAATTAAAGGTGGATCTCAATCACATGTATCCGATCAACTACCTTCGTGATCATATGTATCATTTGTCGAAAGTGCAACCTGCGGTGACCACGTCGGAGATTGTACCACCACCACCACCCGCCGTTACAGAAGCTTCAGCTTCCGACTCCGCTTTGGTGAACCAGAAGCAACGATTACATCAGATCGCAATCGAAGAACGCGACCGGTTTATTAAAGAAAGTAAACCCAATTGGCAGTTTGACCGTTCAAACGTCGAGCGTTGTCGAGTATTCAATGACCAGTTACACGACATGTTCCGACAAAAGGGTCTCTTTTACAAAGTGGTCAATACACACGAACCCAGTCAATTTTGGCATTTATTCCAATTTCTTTCAAAGAGACAAGACGAATTGGAATATGTAAAGGCTCGTTTATAATAAACCACCGGCTAGCATGGCGATACTAAATAGATTTTGGTCGTTTGCGAAATAATTGCCACGTTTTTTGCGTGGAATTTTGGAGAGTTGGGGTACTCGGCGGTGAACCACACAGCGACACATCGGACATGTGTTGTGTTTTTCCAACCATTGGTCGATACACGACGCGCAAAAGACGTGTGCGCACGTGTGGTCTATTTGTACCAACGGCTGAACATTCATACAAATTGAACACCGGTTTTCCATAATTTATAATAAAAACCCACTTAAAACTTTAAATGACTTAAGACTCTAAAAATATGCGGTACGATGGTGTGGACTTTGCGGACGGTCGTGTGGCGAATTTAATTCAGCGCAAGTATCTCAGAAAATGCACACAGCTCGCGATGCGTTCGAATCTCAAGAACCACAAACACGGTTGTGTGATTGTCGACCGCACGACGGGGGAGATCGTGTCTTCCGGTTTCAACATCTTTTGTAGATCGAGTGTTCACGATAGTATTCACGCGGAAGTGGCGGCTATTCGAAACGCGTCCAAACGCTTTTTACAGGGTGAGAATTGCGACATGTACGTGGTGCGCGTACAAAACAATTTCAAGAGTCCCGAACTTAAATATTCCAAACCGTGTTCCAAATGCCAATGTTTCATTCATCGACGCACGCGGATACGCAACGTCTTTTACAGTATAAACGAAATGAAAACTCAGAAAACCTCGTAAAGTTCCTCGATGCTATATTTCCGGACGTTCATTTGTAAACGTCGTGTATAGTAGTATTCGGACGCAATACGTCGTACACGGATGGTCTCTCCTACTAAAGCGGAATCGATCAGCGGGACGATTTCCACATGAGCGCCCGGGTCGCTGGTGCGTACGTTCGACGCGACGAGTACATGCGACTTGTAAAATTTGTAACGGTCTGAACCGGGGAGTTTGACTTTGAGCGAGTAAAATATATTGTACGCCACAAGTATACCGAGGTCAGACATGTAAAACCATGTCACTTTATCGACAATGTCCTCTGTTTGAAATTTCTTGTTGGGGTGTTGTGTGTAATTTTCGACCGGTTCGGTGTAAACATCGAACTTGATTTTTGTACCGGTCGCTTCAAGCTCTTCCCATTTTTCGACGGTAATACGGAGAGGTATTTCGGTGGAAAAAACACTGTCGTATTTAATTTCGTATTTGATATGAGAGTCGTCAAACTCGACATTATCCGTGGGCCAAAAGTACCCGCCGTTTCCCAGAACCACGTTGGATAATATATGTTGGAAATTTTGACTGTCGTACACGTCCGCAACCACACGGTAAGGGTCACCCGAAGTAATATCCGTAAACGTGTACACCGTCTTTGTGATCTCCGGGAGTGTGAAATGGTTGATGTTACTCAAAGTATACTCCATGTGTTACTTTTATAATTTAATTTATTTTTAGAATTTAAAATCAAGCTTGTGCTGGGCCCATCCCGTGTCTTTAAACCAGCTCAGCCCTACTTTGTTGCCCGGGTGTTTTTGTTGGTACGCAAAGAATATGCGCGGGTCGATGTAATTGTTTCGTGACGTCTCGAGCAACAAGCTGTTGTCTTTTCGTCGATGATTCAACAGTTCGGCCACTTTGGTGTTTGCGAGTATCGGATCGTTGGATGCGAATAATGTTTTTTCGAACAGAACCGACGCGCGCATTGTGCGAAACTGTTTCGCCGTACACTTTGGAATCACTTTCTGAATGGTGTGGTTGATACTCAACGGTGACGTGGTGTCGAACAGGCGTTGTCCCTTTTTCTTTCGACTCAAGCGCGTAACGAGGTCTTGGTGTAATACAGGCGGAAGCTTTATCCGGTGGTCGTATATCACCGAGTCTTTTCCTGGAAAACAAATTACCGTTTGGTCGTTCTTGTGAACACTCACATGGTCGTGTGCGCGTAAAGTACAGCACCCGACCGTATCCGCTTCGACGCGCGGATCTTTTTCGTTACCCACGCGAATACATAGAGTTTCCATAAAATACCACAACAACGGATCAAAGTGTTTTTTAAGAATCGGAAGTTTCCTACGCAATTTCCGGGCAATCTCAAACTTTTCGAGATTGGACTTTAATTTCGCATACACGTATCGTTTCTCATGAAAAAGGGCGTCCCTCCACGCGTACTTCCACATTTTTTCCGGATGATACTCGAAACGAACAAACCCTTCGCGTTTAAGAAGCGTAGTAGATCTACCTCCGAGAACCGCGGTGTTCACGACGACGTCGCACGGTCGCACTCCCGGTTTACACGAACCTCGAAGAGGATGTTTCGCATCGCGCCCTACGAAAACACAAGGGGGTTCGATCCATTTTTTAGCGGAAACGGACACACAAGCTTCGAGACTGTTCGAAAAGTTACGACAAAATACAGCGTCGCGGTTCTTGTGTTTCCGATACTGCTTCAATAACATAGTCCGAACCTCCATTTTTGTTTTAACACTTAATTTAACTTAAAGAATTAAATGTAGTTCATAGTAACAAACATGGAACTTCTACTAAAGACGAAAAACAGTGACCCACGCGACGCCCATATCGTGTTTGACGAGGAACCTCACGTATATTATGTGAATGGTGACCCGACCAACATTTCGGTGACCACGTTGGTCCACCAATATTTTCCCAAATTTGATGCGGAACTGATCATCTCACGGATGATGAGATCGAAAAACTGGCCCAATAGTAAGTATCATGGTATGACGGCGGACGAAATCAAGAAGCAATGGAGCGATGCCGGTACCGATGCGTGTACGAAAGGCACCCGGATGCACAAGTCGATCGAGATGTTCTACAACGACGTAAACACGGACGAGTACAAAGAGGACAACGAGTTTAAGAAGTTTGGTCGGTTTTACGAAGACCACAAGGACCTCGTGGACGCGTACCGGACGGAATGGGAAGTCTACGACGAGGAACACAAGATTGCGGGGAGTATCGACATGGTGTTTGAGAACCATTCCGACGGAACGTTGTCGATTTACGACTGGAAACGTTCCAAAGAGATGAAACTGAAGAACAACTACGGGAGTCGCGGGTTTGACCACCTGAAGGATTACCACGATTGCAACTACGTGCACTACTCCCTCCAGTTGAACATATACAAGTACATTCTGGAAACCAAGTACGGCAAAACCATTCGGGATTTGTACTTGGTGGTGATCCATCCGGTGTTTGACCAATATCAAAAGTACGAGTGTTTGGATCTTCAAGACGTGGTCAAAAAGATATTCAAGGATCGCCTGGAGTGTGTCACTCGCAAGAGAAAATTCACTTAAAGGGGTTTCAAAGAAAAAGAAAAGGAGTTTCAAGAAGAATGTCTCGTGTAATCATCAGCCAAAGCAAAAACAAAAACAAAGGCAAAATCGTCGTAGCCACACCTCATGTACCCGCCCAGAGCCTTAAAACAACGCGCGCATACGCCATGTGTAAATTGTCAAAGCACACAACCCCCGCAATATCCAAAGAAATCGAACGTTCCATCATGAACTACACGAAAAAGTCGTGTGAAAACATTTCCACCCTTCGATGGAGTGACGTGAGAGTGCGCCGAACGTACATGCGTAAGCTTCGTATGGTATTGACCAACATAGGTCCCTTGTTGAATTTGGAGGATTTGTCTCGGTGTGCTTTTATGTCGCACCAAGAGTTGCGTCCTGATATATACAACCCGTTATTGGACGTGATTGACAAGCGATCCAAGTTTAGTATTTTAAACTACGCGGACGAAGGACACGAAGAAGGTCTTTTGGCGTGTGGAAACTGTGGTAGTAAACGGACCATCTCTGTCACGTTACAGAAGTCTCCAGAAGTGTATCTCAAGTGTTTTGCATGTGGTAAGAACGACACCAACTTAACTTAAAGAAACAGAACCCAGAAAACCAGAAAATCATGGACTACCAAACTTCTGCATCCAAATATCTTGTACGCACGTACGGTCCCGAAAAAGGAGCGATTATATTGGAAACCGACACGATGAGTGACACGGATCGTAAGATGATTCAGTCGATGATGAAACTTGCTACGAGTTACAAATCACACAAGGATAACAAAGCTCGGACGATTCAACTCGATTATCGTCCAATCTTGGCAGTCTTAAACAGCCAAAAAACTAAAAAGCTAGCAGTAATTTGTAAAGCGACCAAAATGAACGGTGACAAATGTATGGCAAAAGTAAAACAAGGTGCCTTTTGTGCTAGACATTCAAAAAAAAAGTAAATTAAGAAATTGGAAAGTAAGTGGAAGTATAAAATGGTTGAATCGATTGAATTTTACAACGAACTTCGCGCCAATACACTTTTGAACATCGAAACACGCCTGTTAAAACAGGAAGAGTATCGTCGACGACACCACGACCATTTACAGAGTGTCATGACTCGTTTCGAAGAGATGATTATGTTCTCTTTTCGAGAGAAGATGGTTGATGCAAGTCAAGACGGTCATTTTTACGCGACTCTGTACAGTTTTACAAACATGGATCTGTTTGAAGGGTTCAAGATTGTGTTTTTACTGAAAGGACCTTATAATAACCGGAATTTGTTTTTTGATCTGGTTCCGTTGGTTACGCGTTTACAAACAAAGTTTGATCCGATTGATATCTATACAAATTATGATCGAGGGACACAGACGCACCATTTGATGGCGAGTTGGAAGTCTGAACACTCAGCTGCGGTTTTAGATGGCGAATAAAGCTGTTAGGTCGCCTCGACTTCAGAAAGTGGCCTTAACCCTCACGGAGACGGCAGTCCTGCGGTTGAAAGCTCTTCTAAGCAAGCACGACAGCGAGTTCATCCGGTTAGGCGTGAAGAAGCGTGGGTGTAACGGGCTATCTTACACAATGAGTTACACGAACGAGAAAGGGAAGTTTGACGAACTTATTTCACAAGATGGGGTGAGCGTTCTTGTCGATACTGATGCACATCATCGGCACGACGATGGACTTTCACACGGATAGGTTAAGGTCGGAGTTCATTTTCACCAACCCTAACTCAAAGGGCGAGTGTGGGTGTGGCGAATCTTTTACCGTGGGCACAAACGAATTAAAAAAAATTAACTTAAAGAATTATCTCGGCGAAAACAATAAAAAAGCAAAAAGCAATGGATACGAAAACATACGCGGAAGAGTTTTTACAGTTTATGCAAACCGTGCATCGTAACAAACACGCACTGAACGTTTCGACAATAACATTAATATGCGACTTGAATGTTGACAACGTGGACATTAAAACATTTTGTCAACATTTCAATGAACCGAACATTACGATGAAGATTTGCCCGCACGGGTTTGATACGACACGCAAAGGACGTGTTCGGAAATCGTTTTACAATCAAGTGACTTTGAATTACAAGGACATTTCCAAAAAGTCGATGAAAATATTTTCCAATGGAAAGTTACAAATCACGGGGTTAACGAGCTTGTACGAGTGTGAGAAGCTCACGACCTATACGTTAGATGTGCTTCGGCGCACGTTGAGCGACCCAGAAATCACGATTCGACGATCGTACATCGGTATGATAAATTGTAACTTTTCGATCGGTACCAATCTGGATCTGTACAAACTCAATAAACTACTAAACCGTCACGCGAGTGTGATGTCGATTTACAACCCGGAGAGTTATCCCGCGATAAACATGAAGTACGGAAACACGTCCGTGTTCGTGTTTGGTACAGGGAACATTGTGATTACGGGCGGGAAGTGTCTGAGGGACATGAAAGAAACGTACGGTTTTATAAACGAAGAGATTATAAGGAACTATGAGACGGTGAGTAAAATGACGGTGCACATTAAAAAAAAGGCGCGTGTAGAGGACTACGTGAACGGGTATTCGGTTCGTCAGTACATGTCATGTGTTTACTGAAAAAAAAAATACCATTTTAAAGGTATATAAATAATGGTTCGCCCAGGAATGAGCGACGGTCGTGCATTCACCTCTTATGTGTCCAATTGTCAGACGAATATGAATCTGATGAAACAGCTGAGTAGCAAGGACAGCAACGAGTATCGTAAGTTTTTGCAAGATAACGCGGTGATGATTATGGACGTGCAAGCGCGGATGAGTAAAAAAGAAGACACTTAAAAAGAAATCAAGAATAAGAATTCAAAGAGAATATGTTAACCTCCAAAGGGTATGCGATACGTTTAGACAGTTTTTCGCCGGAGAAACTGGAAAGTCTTAAACAAACGCTCACAGTCACACCGAAAACAAACGCCGATTACGCTGTTGCGGAGTCATACAAAGTATATCAAACGTCTAAAAATTTCATCATGATTCCGCGTAACTTTGGTATCCACGACCACACGGTGTTACGAGACGGTGCGCCGGTTGCCGAAGGACTCGAGTTTAGCGGACAACTCAAAACAGAGACGTGTCAGATCGAAGCGGTGGAAGCGGTTGTCGCGGGTCTTCGGTCGAAAGGGTCCGGTATTCTGTCCCTTCCCACTGGGTACGGGAAAACAACCGTCGCGTTGTACGTGTTGTCGAAGATTGCGCAAAAGACACTCATTGTAGTCCACAAAGAGTTTTTAATGACCCAATGGATAGAGCGAATTCACCAGTTCTTACCTGGTGCGCGGGTGGGGAAAATACAAGGAACGGTAATTGACGTGGAAAACAAGGACATTGTGATTGGAATGCTACAATCGTTGTCGAAAAAAGAGTACGACAAAAACACGTTTTCGGATTTCGGGTTGACTATCATCGACGAGACACATCACGTATGTACGCGGTCGTTTTCGAGACTGTTCAGCCACGTGAACACGCGGTATCTTCTCGGATTGTCGGCGACCCTCGAACGCAAGGACGGTTTGACTTATGTGTTGCATTGGTTTTTGGGACCCACGCTGTTCAAAGTGGAACGTAAGTCCCAAACACAGGTGCGAGTGGACAAATCGAACTTCAATCACGAACTGTTTACTACAAACCCGTTCCCGCTGAATAGGGCACGCAAGCCGAATTTACCGGACGCGATCACGAAGATTACAAAACTTCCGGAACGTAACGCGCACATCATGTCGTTGATTGCAAAAGCACACGCCGAGAATCGAAAGATATTGGTGTTGACCGATCGGCGACAACACTGTTTCGATTTGTTGGAAGCTTGTAGTAGTTATTCGGCGGGTCTTTACATCGGTGGTATGAAGCCCGAAGAACTCAAAGAGTCCGAACAAGCCGACGTGATTTTTGCAACGTACTCGCTCGCCCACGAAGGGTTGGATATTCCCACACTGGACACGTTGATTATGGCGAGTCCCAAATCGGACATCGTACAATCTGTGGGACGCATCCTTCGAGAGACTATAGGAAAGAGCAACACGCCTTTAGTGTTGGACATCGTGGACATGTGGGGGCTGTTCAAGTATCAGTTCTTTAAGCGATGCAAGTACTACAAATCGGCGGGGTTTTCCATAAAAGAAGAAGAAGAAGAAGAAGAACCTTTGACTTTTTTAGAAGACTTTTTAGAAGAGGGTGCGTTGAAAATTGTCTAAAAACAATCTTTAGGTAATCGTAATAATGGAAACCATGTTGGAAGAGCTTATGAACCGCATCGCCACTCTCGAGACCAAGATGACTCGTCAGGAGAAGATGACCCGCAAGATTAAGCGTGATATGATTCCCGAGGACCAACGCGTCCCCCGCAAACCCAGCGGATTTGCGAAAGCCACTTACATGTCTCCCACTTTGTGTGAGTTTTTGGGCGTTCCCGGAGGAACCGAGATGGCACGCACGGAGGTGACGAAGAAGGTCCTGGCGTACGTGAAGGAAAAGGACCTACAGAACCCCGAGTCTAAGCGTGTCATCCGGTTGGACGCCAAACTAGAAAAACTGTTGTGTCCCGAAAAGGACGAAATGGTGACCTATTTTAGCATTCAACGTCTGATGAAGGTGCACTACATCAAGCCCGAACTCGAAAAAACCGAAGTAGAAGTTCCCGCGCCCGCGCTTTCAGCGGTTCCCGCGCCCGCGCTTTCAGCGGTTCCCGCGCCCGCGCTTTCAGCGGTTCCCGCGCCCGCGCTTTCAGCAGTTCCCGTGCCCGCGCTTTCAGCAGTTCCCGTGCCCGCGCTTTCAGCAGTTCCCGTGCCCGCGCTTTCAGTTCCCGCGCCCGCAAAAAAAGCCACAAAGAAAAAGTAAATTAAAGAATTGGTTGTTATAATATTAAATGTTTGATCAATTATGTTCTCGTCATGAAATCGAGACATTACTCGGTATGCGTGTTCGCACCTTGGAATATTACCAAGAAGCGTTACTGCACAAATCTGCTGTGAAACTCTATCAGGCCTCTCGGTCCAATGAGAGATTAGAGTTCATAGGAGATTCTGTATTGAATCTTGTTATTGCAAAGTATTTATTCAATATGTACCCCGACGAAAACGAAGGGTTTATGACGAAATTACGTACCCGTATTGTGAGTGGTAAATGTCTGTCTAAAATTGCGCGTCAGATGAACATACAAGCATACATTCGCATGAATGAAAAAGCGATCCGACAAGGATGGAACGAGAACTCGCGGATTCTGGAAGACACGTTCGAGTCGTTAATCGGAGCGATTTATCTTGACATGGGGATATTTTACGCGCACGAGTTTATCATCAACCAGCTGAAACTGCATGTTGATTTGAATGATATCATGATCGATACCAACTATAAAGATATGTTGATGAGATACACCCAAGCGCGAGGTATCAGTCTACCCGAATACGTGCTCGAAAATGAAGACGGTCCGAATCACGACAAGTCGTTCTGTATTCGTGTCTCTGTGGAAAACGCGCATGGTGTCGGGACCGCCAAAAACAAAAAGCAAGCCGAACAAGACTCTGCGTACCAAGCGTTAAGCGATTTAAGACTTCTTTAGGGAAGTGCGTAACCGTTTAAGAATTATTTTACTTTTAAAAATTAATAATGTCGATTGATCCGATTATAATCACCAAGGAAAATGATGGAGATATGATCAACTTTTTTGAAGAGTCGAGCGACGGGTCTGCCGCTGATGTTCAAATCAGACGCCCGATTGTGCGTAACAAACGCCGCGAGTCTAGTAGTAATCGCAGCGCACCTACTCCATCAATCAACCGAGCAGCTCCTTTAGTGGAGAAGCTGCTCAAACCTCCACCGTTGAACGACAATATGTTCGAAGTGTTTACGAACCCGGACAAAAAACGTATAGAGGAATCCGACGAAGAATCCGAAGCGAGGTATCCGAGAAACAACGAAGACCTCGATGACGATTATCCAAATCCACCGCAGTACGAGGACGAAGAAGTAGCACCGACGGAACCGTCAGCCGGGTTTTCAAGTATCGAGGACGAGAAACAAGATTTACTGTACAAGTTTTATCGTTTGACATCGAAAGGTATTCCGGTTGGGAAGAAGTTTACGATGAGCTCGGACATTCACGAGATGCGGAACGAGTTTAGTCGCATTCAACGTGACAACGACGTCAAGTCGAGTATCCGCTTTTCGCGGCGTATGCTCATGGCGTGTGTGACGGGTATCGAGTTTCTAAACAAGCGTTACGACCCGTTCGAAGTCAAACTCGACGGATGGTCGGAGTCCATCATGGAGAACATGGACGATTACGACAACGTGTTTGAACGTTTACACGACAAGTACGCGTCGCGTGTGTCGATGGCCCCGGAAATCGAATTGTTACTGTCGCTTGCCGGAAGCGCTTTCATGTTCAATCTGACCAATTCGATGTTCAACTCCATGCCGAATCTGAAGGATATTGCGAAACAGAACCCCGACATTCTAAAAAATCTCATGCAGTCGATCCAGAACGCGAGTAACACCACTAACACAACCAAGGAAGACCCCCCCGCGCAACAACAACAACAACAACAACAACAAGGAAAAAGTACTAAAACGCAACCACCACCACTTGCTCGGGTTCAGAATCAGAACAAGAACACCAACACGCGTGAGATGAAACCACCGGCGTTCGACATGTCGAGTTTGTTCGAGAGTATGCCTATAGGAAACGCAACATTCCCGATCGCATCGCGGGAAACGGATCGTGTTGTCGAGTTCAAAAAGCCCATACTCAAACGCAGCAACTCGGGGTCGAGTCTTTCGAGTCTATCGGGTATGTCGAGTCACAGTCTTCCGAACACACTTAAAATCGTTTCGATCGACACTTCACAAGCGTCGAAATGTAGACGTAAGAAAAAAATAACAGCCACCAAGCATAACACCATATCGATCTAAAAAAAAAGAAACGTAAACAATAATAATGAATCTGAACATGACGTCTATTAAAGACGCATGGGGGGTGAGTGATATTAGTGAAAGAATCCCCGCTGATCGGTTAAAGTCGTCGTCGTCGTCGTCGTCTTCCTTTTTTAAGCATCCGAATGCTATTACGGACTCTCGCCCGACACGTATTGACGTTGCTTTGTTTGATAAAGATTTAATCACCGAGTTGTATCCTCACACACCGGAGTATCGCACGAAAATAGTGACGAAACGGTTGACAGAGACGCCGGTTTTTAGACCGCCGGTTTTGGTCGAAAAAGAAGAAGAAACAAGAAAAACACTAAAAGAGTACTTCCAAATTCCCCGAATGGGACAACAATGGGACTTTGATTTGACAACCATTTTATTACTGACCTTTTTGCTTCTTCTACTCGATAAAATATCCACCATTTGGAAAAATTCTTAATTCTTAATTCCGAATACGGCGTCTAGCGTCGTCATTTTCTTTGGATTTGAACGAATTTTGATCGCATTGTTCTTCACTTTGGACACGGTGGTATCGAACACGGTATCTGTCGTCTTATTGTTCGAATCGGACCGCATGACCCAATTGGATTGTCGTTTATCAATCACATAGTCCGCCTTAATGACAGGAGGTAGTTGAATATCGTACACGATCCCTTGTCGCGAACTTTCACGGAACGTGTCGATCGTCATATCACCCCCAAACTCCTTTAGGCATTGTCGAGGAGGGGCGCATCCGACGCACGCGAACGGTGATTCCAAATTGGACTTGGAATACATCAACGAAATCAACATGTACTGGTTATTTTTTTGTGATACGTTTTCGTAGTGGTTGTACGCTTTCATGCACTCAAAGCTACAAAAATGCCCGAAAGTTGTAAATTGTTTAGTTTTCGCACCGTAGGCGACGGGAAGCGACAAAGGCGTACTCGAGAAATCATGACAACACCACCAACACCATGACCCGGATTTCTTTTTCGGAGGCATCTGGAGTGTGTTTGTTTGCTTACGATAAGTATCTTTAATTAAGTTTAAACAAGTTTAAAATGGAAGACGCCACCCCTATCTTCGCACTGCAAGAAGAATCCACGAACATTCGCAAGCAACCTTTAGACGTCATGTCGTACAGTGACGTGTTACGTAACATGGAGTCTAAGCAGCAGCAACAAACACCCGCGGTGAGTGTAGCAGAGAAGCCCAATATTCCTCCCTCGCCAGTATACAGTTACCCCACATCGCCCCAGATCCTCGACCCACCTTCTCCCGCCGAACCCGCGCCTCTTGAAAACAAGATGAAACAGTTTCAGAACGAAATGATTGTGTTGTTGGTCTCGTACATCGTGATACACATGTCCACCGTCCAAGAATGGATACGATCGAAGATCCCGAACATTGTCAGAGCTGAAAACGGTACCATGAGCGTACTGGGGCTTGTGACGAACGGCGTGCTTCTCATCGTATTGTGGAACGTCGCCAAGAAGCTCATTCTTAAATATATGCAAGAATGACTTAAAGAAAAGGGTTCTTTTTCAAGCTAGATTTTATGGAGAACAAATCACAAAAACTCCTCAGTTCGTTAAGAGTGTATTACGCGAACAAGACACGATTCAATCTGATTGAATCGATCGTCAACGATAACGCAAACGTATCTCTACGGCTTGTAGATTGGTTGATTACGAACTATTCGAAATCGAGGAACGTGGTGTACTATGTAAAGAATATACCATTTAACGTCCATCAAAGTTACAAAAACATGTTAAAGGCGTATTCCAAACGATTATTCGACCCGTTCAGGCGCCACGGGCGTGTGGTATTAGAGCTGGACGATCGGTCGTTGGAAACAACGGTCGCACAATTGTCATTCTTCAAATGGGCAATAGACAATAACGTATTGAAATACGCGCTAGAGTACAAGGAAGACATTAAGCGGGACATGGACGCACACACTCGTCACCGACACGATAAGACGGTCGTCGAGAAAAGAAAGGAGCTTTCCAAAAGCACAAAAGGGGCGAATATGTACAGTGTCAATATATGTGTTTCGTTTTCATAAAAAAAGTATATCACTTAAAACAAAAAATGAACTCCAATATGATGTTCGCGAGCTTGTCCACCATTATTCTATATATTGGGCTCTACTTGTATCGCAAGTGTGAAAACCCGGAACTGTTCGATAAAAACACCTTCGTGTACTCGATCATCACCGGTATAGTGGTCTTCTTCGGACTGAATTACTACACGCCGAGTTCCGGGTACGAACCAAGTGTAAACCAAGAAAATATCATGACGGAACCTTTTAAAAACTAACTTAAAGATATTAAAACAAAAAAAGGGATAAATGGTTCGTAATTTTGGGAAAGGCGGGAAAGGTGCAAAGAAGATGAAAAATGGGTCGTCCGAAACCAACCGGATATTGTTGTTCAAAGAGAACGGTCAAGAATATGCGGTTGTAAACGAGGCTTTAGGCCACGGCCGGTTTAGGTGTTCGTGTTCGGACACCGTGAATCGACTATGTATCATACGAGGGAGTATGCGAAAGGGACAAATGAACCGTGTGCAAAAAGGAGACACGATATTGGTTTCTTTGCGCTCGTTTCAAGATAACAAGGCGGACATCTGTCATTTGTACACCACGGACGAAGTTCGATCGCTACAAGGGTATGGGGAAATCGCGTACATCATGGAAGAAAATACAAATGATGAATTTGTAGACTTTGTTTAGTTTTTGCAAGTTTTAGTTTAATTTAAAAAAATAAATCCTTTTCAAAAAAACAAATGAGATCACCTTACGAAGTGCTTGGTGTGTCCCCTCAAACGCCTGAGGAAAGTATAAAAAAGGCGTATCACAAACTCGCGATGAAACATCATCCGGACAAGGGCGGTGACCCGGAAACTTTTAAAGAAATCAACGACGCTTACGAGAAAACACAGAAACCGTCTTCCGCCGAAACCTCATTTAATAACCACGACATTTTTTCACAATTGTTCAAAGGATTTCAACAAATGAGACACGTCGTAGACGTACCGGTGACTCTAGAAGAGATGTTTATGGGTAAAAAATTTAAAATCAACGGGCACGAAGTTATCGTACCTCCGAAAACACCGTTAACCACGCGTATCGAAATCCCGGGTATGAACTTGACCGTGCAATTACGTATGCAGAAACACCCGGTGTTCCAAGTCGAGAACGGAACGTTCAACTTGATTTACAAACAATCCATCAGTTTGTGTGAAGCGCTGCTTGGGTTTAAAGGTCGAATCAAACACCCGGACAAGTCCATGTTCTTTGTCGAAACCCAATCAAACCTTATTATAGGACAACACCAAACAATGCGGATTCCGGGGAAAGGAATCCCTTGTAATCAACGCGGTGGTATGTCCGAAATGATTGTGGTGTTCGATATCCACATGCCTACCGATATTGACGTTTCGAAGTATAGTACGGTAATCAAGGAAATGTTACGGTTCGACGTTCCCGAGTTGAGGGCCAATGAGGGTGAAGAAGTGATTAGTTTGAAATAAAAACCTTTTTTCAATCTTCTAGAATAATGATTCCCAAGTGGATACATCAAACGTGGAAAACTAAGGCGACCGATCCACAAGTAGACCGTCTCCGTCTTTCGTGGATCGACATGCACCCGGGTTTCAAGTATACGTTATACGACGACATCGACATAGACCAATTCATTCGAGCGTATTTCGACGACCGTGTGTATACAACGTACAAACGCATCCTGAACGGGTCTCTCAAAGCGGACTTTTTCCGATATTGTGTGTTGTATATACACGGCGGTGTGTATGTGGACATCGACCTATGTTGTGTACGGAGTCTTACTGATGAAATTATTTGTTTCGATACCGACACGCTAGTATCCGCATCGGACTATCAAGAACGGGACTGGCAATCACCGAACCAAAATTATAGAAGAGACGTCATTTTTCAAGGGTTCTTGTGCACCGAGCCGTTTCACCCGTTCATGCAATATATGATTAATTACATGTGTTTTGCAATGTCGCATGGTTTGTTTAAACATGACATATTTCGTATAGGAGGGCCTCAAGCTTTCGCAGATCGGTTCGACGAGTTGTATTCGTCGTCGAGTGTCGTGTTACGCGA
>Ga0209702_10005966_pt1 | contig 16063 bp, 15 predicted proteins | sample FRY01_FD_187210 | JGI IMG/M metagenome (GOLD analysis project Ga0209702, IMG submission 187210) | Freshwater microbial communities from Lake Fryxell liftoff mats and glacier meltwater in Antarctica - FRY-01 (SPAdes) (version 2) | ecosystem: Environmental > Aquatic > Freshwater > Ice > Glacier... | reverse complement strand
AGTTCAGAATATTGCTGAATCCAGATGCCAAACGGTTTCAAACCAAGTACAAAAAGGTATCCCCGGCTATGAAACAGGGGCTCGTGAACCAAATCTACCCCTTGGAGGACCTCCTGTTAATGAAGCCCTTAATGTTTACCATAGATTAAATGCCCAGTACCAAACACCTAGTATCACTTATTTAACACCACCAGCGAGTTTTTAAGACCCCACGAGCAATCCTGCGTTGAAAAGTACTATAATGGTGTCCGCCCGGTCATTATTGTCCGTTGCGCCCACCTTACTGACCCTCAGCCGATTCACTTTAAACAGGGTAGGGGGCATGCCAAAACCGTAGTCTTTGTGAGCGGGGTTGTCCGTACGGTGGGTATTTCAGCAGTAATAGCTCGACGCTTCCTTGGGCAGCTAATACCGGAAATATGACATTGAGACCAGATTCCGTGGTGCATTCCATTATTTACGACGAAAAGAAAGGAAAAGCATCCGGAGTGCGGGTGATTGATGCCCACACCAAGGAGATGACGGAGTACTACGCGAAAGTGATTTTCGTGAATGCCTCGACCGTCAATTCCAATATGATCTTGCTTAACTCCACGTCCAGCCGCTTTCAGCAGGGACTGGGTAATGATAATGGTCTGATGGGTAAGTACCTTGGGTTTCATAATTTCAGAACCACCATCTCGGGTGAATACGAAGGCTTTCTGGATAGTACTACCGCTGGTATTCGTCCAAACGGTAGCTACATTCCACGATTTAGAAACGTATTTAAGCAGGAAACTGATTTTCTACAGGGTTACGCTTCTGGTTTTAGCGCCAGTCGTATAACTTACAACGACCGCTCGGGATTTGGGGAAGAACTCAAAGAAAACCTGATGCAAAAGAAGTATGGTAATTGGCGGGTTGGCTCCCACATGATGAGAGAAACAATACCCAAGAAGACTAATTTTGTGACATTGGATAAAGACCTGAAAGATCCCTACGGCATTCCACAAGCTCGTATCTCGGTAGCCTACGATGAGAAGATGATCAAAGACTTCCATGAGCAGTTGACGGAGATGTATACCTTGGCTGGATTTACCAACATCCGAACTAATGATAAGCCAGACAAGGCACCTTGGCTGGATATTTACGAAATGGGCGGAGTACGGATGGGGAAAGACCCCAAGACATCTTTACTGAATAAATAGAATCAGCTGCACAGTTGTCAAAACGTTTTTGTGACGGATGGTGCCTGTATGACTTCCAATTCAACCCAGAATCCTTCCCATACTTTCATGGCAATTACGGCTCGCGCCGCTAACTATGCCGTAGAGCGAATTCGGAAAGGAAATTTGTAAGTAATCACTATGAAAAGAGCCCTGCTTTTTGATGAGCTTCATCAAAAAGCAGGGCTCTTACTTGTTCTAACTTAGGATCAGTGATTCCTTGCTTTTTCAACGACCGTGGTAAGTGCAGCCTTCATTTTTTCAATTGCTCCGCTGGCCGACTGACCCAAGGTATCGTTTATGTCAGTCACAACAATGGGCTGTCTTCCCTCCATTCTGGCTTCCAATTTACACTTCTTATCATTTCCACCGCCTTTCTGGCCATTTTCGTCCGAAAAGTGGACTTCGATGCGAGTAATATGGTCGACGAATCTACTGAGTTTTGTTGTCAATAGTTCATCTAGTTCCGCTTCAAATTTAGGATGGACTGTTATGTTATTATCTGAATTGATTTGAATGATCATAAATAGAATATATTTAGTGAATATTTGCTGTTGTTCTCTATGTAGAAGGTATATGTTGAATTACACTACCTTAATTGATTGAAGGTACTACTATTCCAACCAGATTGGTACTTTTTTTGTATAAACGGTCGGGTCTATTAAAGATAGAAAAAAGAAAGCCTTCCGTCTTTTATAACGGAGGGCAAAGCTAAATGGGCATGAGAATTCTTTACTTATTTAAAGACCGTAACCTACGAAATATGCTTTTCGTAGAAGGGAATGTAATTACATGCCGTTCAGGACTCAGCCTACTGAATCAGGACTTCTTCTAATCTATTTTTATTAGTCTGATCCACCTTTGCGCGTAGGTGGTCTTTGGGAAGGCCAGCTAGTTGGCTCGCCGTTCCGTCCAATGGGTATGCGTACCTCCTTTGAGGTTTGCTTATCGTCTTCACTAGCCATATAGGCTAATATTGCAGCCAACACTACATTACCCCGTACATCATCAAACACAATCTTGTCGTAGGTGTCGAGGTTGGTGTGCCATGTGTAGTTATAGTACGACCAGCTCAAAGAACTTAATGAAAAAGCTGGTACACCGGCAGCCAGGAATGAAGCGTAGTCTGATCCACCGCCACCTGGGTTACCGGGGAAAGTATACTCAATATCTTTGGTAATGTTGTTAGGGACTTTATTGATCCAGCGTCCCAAATAATCGTAAGAATTTACGAAGCCTTGTCCGGAAATATTAGCTACCCGGCCGGTACCGTTATCTTGGTTAAATAGCGCCTGAATCTTGGGCATCATATCAGCATGATCCTGCACAAAGGCGCGTGATCCGTTTAATCCTTGCTCTTCACTGCCCCAGTGACCTACCAGAATAGTTCTCTTGGGGTTGGGGTAAACGGCTTTCAATACCCGCATCACTTCCATCATCATGATTGTGCCGGTGCCATTATCGGTAGCTCCGGTACCACCATCCCACGAGTCAAAGTGTGCCGAAAGCATGACGTATTCATCGGGTTTTTCAGATCCCTTGATCTCAGCAATGGTATTGAAGGTAGGGGAAACTCCGGTTTCCTTCGATTCGGCGACCAAGTTAATGGTAGGTTTCTTGCCGCTTTCTGCCAACCTATATACCAAACCATAATCTTCAAGGCTTAGGTCGATGGTAGGTACTCTCTTGGTGTATGCACTGAAAACTTTATTGGCACCAAAGCCCTGTGACCAGTAAGAAGTAATAATACCCACAGCACCGGCATTTTCTAAGGCGACTGGAAGCTCCTTGCGTCCTTTGCCAGTCTTTTGAGTCCGCTCTGACCATGCTTTGGTCATTTCTCCTCGTGCATCCTTCATTTTAGTAAATGATTCCTCGGTAGCAAATTCCTTCCAATTATAGTCAGGGCGACCGGTTGGCTGAGGCATCGAGATCATCACCAACTTTCCTTTGGCATTGGGTAGCCACGCTTGGAACGCCAGCGAGTCAGCGAATTCGGGTAGGATAATGACTTCACCCTTAACACCACCTTTCGGGGTAGTCGGGCTCCAAGCTAATTGCATACCCGCAAGTGATTTTACCCAAGGGCTAAGCATATCAATGTGGGTAATACCACGATCCCAACCGCGCCATTCGCCCCATTTTTCGTTGCGGGCTGGTATACCCCAGGAATCATATTTTTGAACGGCCCAGTTGTGAGTTTGCTGCATCTTGGGGCTACCCACCAAACGGGGGCCAATGCCATCCATCAATTCGTGTCCGAGTTTTTCTAGTTGCGAATTGGTGGTAGCTTCTTTTATGATTTTGTCAATAACTTCATTCTGGGCTTGGGCGTAAGAAAACAAGCCAGTGAAGAGTACCAAGAATAGTAAATTGTGTTTTTTCATGAGTTACGGTTATTTGTCAGGCTAAATATATCGGCTGGATACGAGAAAACAACAGAAATGGTATAAGTTGAAGTTCAGACGGGAGTGAATACTGCAAAATAGGGTATTCGCAGCTCCTTCCCAAAACAAATATGGTTAGTGTTATTCCTATGGTATTTAACATTTGGTGTCTTCAATTTAATAATAACCAATCAGTTGAATGCCACTAATCAGTATGGCCGAACTTCTGGGTTGGCCATACTGATTGGTGGCAGTTCTTTTCCAGTCTATTTTTTCAAAAGCTTTTTTAACCCCACTACGCAGCGCTCCATTTCCTCCATGGTGTTATAATGCGAAAGACTTATCCGTACCACGCCGTCGTTCATATCTTTTACCCCCATTGCTTGTAGTAGACGGTAGGCGTAGAAATGGCCATTTTTAGCGGCTATGTTGTATTCGGCGAGCCCATCCGCTATTTCTTTTGAACTTTTATCGGATGAGGAGAATACTACATTTGCTTCCCGTCGGTTCATGGTGGAGCGTCCATGGATTCTAACGGGAAGTTCTTTTAGATTGGCGAGCAAGTAGTCACAAAGTGTACTTTCGTGTTGGTTCATGAGTGCCGAAACAGCTCTTGCCTTTTCGTAAATCGGAGTGTCGTCTTTACCAAAATGATGAAGGTAAAGCGCATTAAAATAGTCACCGATACCGGCTAAAGCTCCAATTGAGGCGTGGTCCGGGCCGGCGGAGTCAAGGCGTTTGTTTAGGTAGGGTATATTAAAAAAGTGGCACTGCGGGGTAAGTTGGGACAGAAAATCTTCCTTAACTACCATTACCCCTTGATGCGTGCCGTAGGTTTTGTAGGTACTAAAAACGTAGGCATCAGCACCTAACTCGTCGAGATTGGGCCAGCTGTGGGGGGCGTACGAAACACCATCGACCACCAGTCTTGCTTCGTGAGCGTGTACAAGGTCAGCAATTTCCTTGATCGGATTGATGGTGCCGATAATGTTGGAACTGTGGGTTACTGCTACGATAGCGGTTCGGGAACTCAGCAGGGCTTTAAGATCATCTAGATTGAGTTCCCCGCTAACAGGATCGACCTTCCAGAATACCAGGGTAGCGTTTTGTTGCAGACAAAGTCTTTTCCAGCCACCAATGTTAGATTCGTGGTCCTGCTCGGTAATGATTACCTCATTTCCTTGCTGTACTAGGGGAGCACAGGCTATCGATAGGGTATTAAGACATTGGGTAGATGAAGCCCCTAATGTTACAAGTTCAACGGGAGAATTCAACAAAGCGGCCATTGTTTGGCGGCCTTCGTCCATGGCTACCCCTGCTCTATTTGAAATCGGGTTTGCACCATAAGGCTGCACTTTATAATTGGTGTAGAAGTCAGTAAGGCGGTCAATAACGGCACTGGCTACGTAACTGCCACCGGCATTGTCCATAAAACCTACCTGACGCCCTAAGTCTGTTTTGAATACAGGGAATTGGCTTCGTACAAAATCAATATCTAACTGCTTCATGAAGATGAGTACTCTGGTTTGAAGTGATTGAGCAGCCAAAATAGGTAATTGTGGCCTCAGGTGCACTATTTATTTCTTAACTAAACTTTGAAGATACTTCTGCACCTCCGGGGTATTGTAATTAGCCATGCCTTCGTGCCGATCCATGATCTCGCCCTCGGGCGACAATATGAACGTAGTTGGGATAGCGCTGGACTGAAACTGGTCGGGGATTTGGCTTGCGGGCCGGTATACCGGAAAGGTGTAGCCTTTCTTGTCAATGAATTTCTGGACCTTATCGTCAGCGCCTTCATCTATCGATAACAGTACGAAAGCGATCTTCTCGGAGCCTACTTTTTCGTAGAGACTCTGAATGTTGGGCATTTCGGCAATACAGGGCGGGCACCAGGTGGCCCAAACATTCACAAACACCACCTTGCCCCGAAGGTTTTCAAAAGGGAAGGGCTTTCCGTCCAGACCCGCCAGCATGAAACCCTTCCCGACGCTTGTTCCCCCTGATGAAGGAAAGGACTCAGTGGCTAGGGGGGGGTGTCGATAGTGCGTGGTTTGGGTACATTGGCATTTTTAATGCCGGTAGCAAGCAGCAACCGCTGCATCTGCCCTACCACTTCGGTATGCAGATCCGTGGCGTAAAGAATGCCAAAAAATCCCAGCATATACACTCAGCTAGGAATGCTGCGAAACGAAAATAATTTTTTGTTCATGCTATTGAATTTGATTTGGACTCGTCAGGACTCAAACTTATGAATGGCTTCGCCAAGGTACAGCACGACGGTTTCGGTGGAGTCGTACTTGTAATAGGGTTCAGGATTGCGTGCGGGGTCAATCAGGACGATTTCTGGCGGGCATTCGCTGAGTATGTCGTCTGAGTAGTGCCCCAGGTCTTTGTCTTCAAACTGGTGGTTCTATATATTATTTTAATAATTATCACATTTGTTCATAGTCTAGTGGGAGTAGGGTATTTCTCCGTGTAGTACATCCATAAAAGTAAAGCCTATTTGATCAGGTGTCCGTAATGTATGTCACAAAGGCGTACTTGTTGCGGCCCAAAAAGTGTGCCTGCTACCCAAATGCAGAAAGACCGTTAGTGGAAGGGAAAAAACAGTGGAAGTGAGCATCAGGCTCAATTCATCACAATTTGGCTGTTGGTGATAGCGCTAGCACGAACCCTACTCCTAGCAACGCCCGTACTAGCGGCCCATAGCTACGCACCCCAAATCCCAATGGGCGGGTGGAGGTGGAGAGGTAATAAAAATCTTTTTGCTAGTAGTGAGGTAATCAAAAAAAAATGAGCACGTCTAGTGCCCCTCAAAAGTCGTGGCATTCATGTATTTTTCGGGATCGCCTTCAAATTTTACTTTACAACCATCACAGCAGAAATAGACTTTCTCGTTTTTGTACTCAATAACGTGTTTGGGATTGTTAATGTCTACCAGTACTCCGCAAACGGGATTAACGTAAAACTTGGGCTGTTCGGCCGCCGCTCCGGGATTCTTGAACCTTGTAAATCCGGTGGATTGTAGTTTGTTTCGGACCTGTATGATTTCGGCGAGTATACTAACGGCGACTTCTTCGGGTGTCTTGGCCTCAATATTAATTCCGGCCGGAGAGTGGATAGTGTTGATTATTTTCTTATCTAATCCAAGCGCGATCAGGTTTTCAAATACCTTAGATTTCTTTTTGGGACTAGCCACAAAGCCTTTGTAAAAAGCAGGTTGCTGTATCAACTGATCCAATGCTTCTTCGTCATTTTCTCCCTGAGTACACACAACAATGGCTGATTGCTCGGCTATCTTGACACCTTTAAGGTTCATTTGAGTAATCAACTCATCTACTTTTTCGAAGGTATCTGGTTTGGCGTCGGGTGCTACTGCTGTTACCCGGTAGCCGGTAGCTTTGGCGATTTTTACCAGTGCTTTGGCAATGGATGTTTTTCCAATCACCACGAGATGAGGAGAAGGTAAGATGGGGTCCACAAAAATTTCAACGATCCCGTCACTCATGCACGTCATTTTATATTCGGTAACCTGCTGCTCTATTTCGGCTGATACTTCGCGTCCTACCTTCACAAATCGTGACTTACCGGTTCGCAGAGCGTCTTCGGCTTCTTTCAAAACGATGCCTTTGACGCATCCGCCCCCAATCCAACCGGTGATTTCGCCGTGTCTGTCGATTATGGCTTTATCGCCGCTTTTGCCAGAGCTGGGGATTTCTCTTCGGATCACCGTCGCCGTTACAAACGCCTCATTCCGTTTTCGTAGTAATTCGAGCTTTTTAAAATAATCGTCAAACATTAGATAGTATAGTTTCTAGTTCTAAGAGGCTATTGAGATTATGCGCAGAGCGAAAATCATCAACCGAGGGGAGGGCTGCGCTCATTCCTCTTTGGATAGGTTCGTAGTTTTTCATGCCCTTCAAGGGGTTCAGCCACACGACTCGCTTGGTTATAAGCTGAATCTTTTGAAGGGTTTTACCGAGTAGTTTAGGATCCCCGGTATCTAACCCATCACTCAGGATGACAAAAGTAGGAGAGCCATTCAAAATTCTTTTTCCGTACTTTTCATAAAACTCATCCAGGCAGCCTCCTATTTTAGTACCACTACTCCAATTGTCTACCTGTTGTGATAGTATCTCGGTAGCATAGTCGAGCTGATTATATGTTAGAATTTCGCTTATACGAATCAATTTGGTACTGAAAATAAAAGCTTCCAACTGACGAAAATTCTGACGTAAGGCAAACACAAATCGCAGGAGGAAAAAGCTGTATTTATCCATCGAGCCGCTCACATCCAACAGCATAATGAGTCGTTGTTTTTTGGGTTTTTGGGCACGGTAAAATAGGTTTATTGGTTCACCCCCAGAGCTAACACTGCGACGGATTGTTTTTCGAAGGTTGATGCGGCCTTTATGCTGACTTTCTTTCATTCTGCGTCGCATTCGTAAAGCCATTTCCTGAAATAACTGATCCGCAATTCTTTCCAGTAGTCGGGAGTCTACATCATTTAGTTTGGAAAAATCCGTTTTGCGCAATCGTTGCGTTTCATTGGATCCCGAAACACTTTTACCTTCTTCTTTATTATCTTCGTCTTTTCCTTCTCCCAGCATTACCAGAGAGCCGACTTTCTTCTTTCTCTTCCGGGTACTCTGAATCGTAGTCTTACTTTTGCTATTGAGATCTATCGGGTTGGTTTCCCAATACAGTTCAAATAGTTTTTCGTAGATGGCGCCCTCTTCGGGAGAATTACAAAAAAGAGGTTTAAGAGCATATTTGAAGGTAGAGCGACGGCCGCAATTGATTTTGCTCAAAGCGTCAAGTGCATCTTCGGTTTCGCCGATACCAATGCTCATACCGTGGCTTCTGGCAAATTGAGAAAATGCCACCACTGACTCGGTAATACTGGTACTGGAAAATGCCTGAATTTTCATGCTTTTGTTTTACTGTTCAGACTTTCGACGTCTTCTAACTTCATTCTTTCAATATCATCAGTAGTTTTCAGAACCGATCCAAGTGTTCTTTTGAATGCTTGCGCGTTTACTTCCCGGTAGCCGAGTGCCATCAATGATTCTGCCCAATCCACGGTTTCGGATACCCCGGGCGTTTTTAATAGTTTTAGTTTCCGAAAGTTTTGAACGCAGTTAACTACTTGATGCAAGAGTTTTTCTTCAATATTCGGGAGTTTCTTTCGGATGATGCTGAGTTCCTTTTCCAAATCCGGATAATCGATCCATTGGTACAGGCAACGACGTTTGAGCGCATCGCTCAACTCCCGGGTACGGTTGGAAGTAAGGATCACAAAAGGCCGATGAATGGCCTTAATGGTACCCATTTCAGGAATAGAAATTTGGAAAGTAGAAAGTAATTCTAACAGGAATGCTTCAAACTCCTCATCCGATCGGTCAATCTCATCAATGAGTAATACCGGAGGGAAGTCAGGTTCGGTGATTGACTGTAAAAGGGGCCGTTTCAACAGATAGTCTTCACCGAAGATGTCGTGTTCTTTTTGCTTAATCGACAGGTCGCTGTTTTCAAAAAGCTTTATACCCAATAGTTGTTTTTGGTAGTTCCACTCGTAAACGGCGGTGTTAATATCCAGTCCTTCGTAGCATTGTAGGCGAATAAGCTTGGTTTGCAGGAGTTTAGCAAGTACCACTGCGAGTTCAGTTTTACCGATTCCGGGCGGGCCCTCCAACAACATAGGCTTTCCTAGTCTGATCAGAAGAAAAAGGGCAGTAGCCAATTCTTCATCTGCCAGATAATTATGCTGTTCCAGCGCTTTGATAATTGTTTCCGTGTCAATTAGTGTTCTCTGATCAGCGTCAAATTTTCTACTTCTTGAACTGGTGTTTTTTTCTAATTCCGACACGTTTACGATTTTTTGCTACCAAACATTCCTTTTACCACGCTACTCATCATTGATCCGGCACTCAGGCTATTGCCTACATCCTCTTTGCCATCGAGCTGATCTTTGAAATTCTGGACAAACTGGTCAAATACGCTGTTGGATACGTCGGTAATAAGGCGAGAGCCAAACTGAGCTAACATACCGGTGATAGATATATCCATGGTAACGTTTACGTTGGTAGAACCAGGAGAGGGCTCAGTAAGCGTACCCGTCATAACCATCTCCGCATTACCCTTGCCTTTCTCGTCCACACCCATACCTTTTAAGGCCATTTTTTTAGTAGTGACATCGCGTTCTGTAAAGGTGATCAGGCCGTCGTATCCTGCTTTTACTGGACCAAATTTCAGCGCAACTTTTCCTTTAAAGTTGTCTTCATCTACCTGTTCGGTAAGGCTTGCGCCAGGTACACAATTGACGATTTGTGTTGGTACCGTCAGGTTATTCCATACAACATCAATCGGATGCTCTACGGTAAAATCTTTGTTGATTGAAGTAGTCATGTTGTTTTGAGGGGTTAAAAGGTTTTGAAATAATACCCAGTCTTCAATAAGAGCGGAAAACTGGGTATTATGTATTCAATTTCTACACTACTCCTTTTTCGCGAAGAGCTTTCCACACCTTAAATGGGGTAATGGGAATCTCCATGTGGGTAATACCGTAGGGCGAAAGCGCATCAACAATGGCATTGGCAATGGCTGGTGGTGCTCCTACTGTCGGCGACTCACCCACTCCTTTTGCCCCGATAGGGTGGTGGGGCGATGGCGTAATGGTGTGGCCCGTTTCCCAATTGGGAGATTCTACGGCGGTAGGTACCAGATAGTCCATCAAAGTACCATTTAGAATGTTACCGGCTTCGTCGTAGATCAACTCTTCATACATTGCCGGAGCAAGTCCCTGGGTAAGTCCACCGTGGACCTGTCCTTGCACAATCATCGGGTTAATAATATTACCGCAGTCGTCAATCGCCACAAAGCGTTTGATATCAATGGCTCCGGTTTCTTTATCAATTTCTACTACGCAGATATAAGCTCCCGACGGGAACGTTAGGTTCGGTGGATCGTAGTAGTGTGACGTTTCAAAACCAGGTTCCATCCCCGCGGGGAAGTTGGTGTAGGCCGCAAAAACGATTTCCTGAATTGTTTTTGCTTTCTCTGGGGCACCTTTAACGAAAAACTTACCAGGCTCCCATTCCAAATCTTCCTCGCTTACTTCCAGCAGGTAGGCGGCAATTTTTTTAGCCTTGTCGCGTAGCTTACGGGCGGCAATTGCGGCGGCGGCACCGGCGGTAGGGGTACTCCTACTGGCGTAGGTACCAAGTCCATAAGGCGCGGTATCGGTGTCACCTTCTTCGATTTCAATGTGCTCAGCCGGAATACCCAGTTCTTCGGCTATGATCTGCGCATAGGTAGTTTCGTGACCTTGTCCCTGCGACTTGGTTCCAAAACGTGCAATAGCTTTGCCGGTAGGGTGTACCCTGATTTCGGCACTATCAAACATCTTAATGCCCAGGATATCAAAGTCTTTGGATGGACCTGCCCCCACAATTTCAGTAAATGTAGATAGACCGATGCCCATCAATTTACCTTCTTTACGCTTTTCTGCCTGCTCTTTACGTAGGCCGTAGTAGTCAACGGTATCCATCGCAAGTTGTAATCCAGCGTGGTAGTCTCCGCTATCATAGATCCAGCCGGTAGGAGAGTGCCACGGAAAATCCTCCTTCTTAATGAAGTTCTGCATCCGCAATTCGGCCGGGTCTTTCTTGATTTCAAAAGCATAGCGGTCGGTGATACGTTCGATGGCGTGAACGGCCTCCGTAACCCGGAACGAACAACGATACGCTACTCCTCCCGGAGGCTTGTTGGTGTATACCGCATCGGCCTCCATGTAAGAAGTATCGTAGTCATAAGATCCCGTTCCGATGGAGAACATACCCGTAGGAAACTTGGATGGGTTCGCACTGGCATCCGTGTAGCCATGGTCGGCCAAAATCTTAAAGCGAGTAGCGAGGATCTTTCCGTCCTTAGTACCTGCCATTTCTGCGGTAATATGGTAGTCACGGGCAAACGAATCAGCCTGTAAGTTTTCACTCCGGTCTTCGATCCATTTTATCGGCTTACCGATTAGAAAGGAAGCCGCGATAGCAACCACATAGCCGGGGTAGACGGGTACTTTGCCACCAAAACCACCGCCAATATCCGGGGAAATTACCCGAATTCGTTCTTCGGTAAGTCCAACATGGCCGGCTACCAGCGCAAAAACCGTTCGGATTGCGTGGGGGGCCTGCGTGGTCATATACATGGTAAGGTGGTTATTCACCTTATGGTAATCAGCGATACAGCCACAGGTTTCGATGGAGGCAACGTGAATTCTGGGGATGTGCATCTGTTCTTTTACTACGACATCCGCTTCTGCAAAAACTTTTTCAGTTTTTTCTTTATCGCCGGCTTCCCAGTGCCAGATGTGATTATCCTTTTTTCCAACCTTATCGGTCCGCAATACCGGGGCGGAGGCATCCATAGCTTTGTAAGGATCAATGACGGGCTTCATTACCTCGTAATCTACCCTTACTGCTTCCCGTCCGTCCCGGGCGGCGTAGCGGCTGGTGGCAATGATCGCACATACTTCCTGAGCCTGGTACATCACAGTGTCCGTTGGGAGTACCATTTGGGTATCCGACATCAATGTAGGCATCCAGTGCAGGTTATACTTTTCTAGGTCCCGACCCGTGATAACGGCCAAAACCCCGGGTACTTTCATGGCCTCTTCTGAATTGATTTTTATAATTTTTGCGTAGGCATAGGGGCTACGGACAATGTCCATGTAGAGCATGCCTGGTAGTTTTATATCATCGACATAGTTTCCCTGTCCTTGTAAAAAACGGCCATCCTCCTTCCTTTTCATGGAGTGCCCCATGCCGCTAATTTCCTTCGATGTTTTACACTTATTCATTTGAATGAGTTTAGTAGGTTTAATTATTATACGAACTGAGGCTCAGTTGAGGCAGGCTCAACTCCCCGGTTTTTGGCGCTGGCGTACTTCACGGCCTTTACAATGTTATTGTAGCCCGTGCAGCGGCACAGATTCCCCGATATTCCCCAGCGTATTTCGTCCTCGGTGGGGTCAGGGTTGTGTTCCAGTAACTCGGTAATGCGCATGATCATGCCCGGTGTACAAAACCCACAGTGCAGTCCGTGGTTCTCTTTGAAGCCTTCCTGTATGTTATTGAGTTGCCCGTCGGGCGAAACCCCTTCGATGGTGGTAAGGGAAGTATTATTGGCCTGGACTGCCAGTAGCGTACACGATTTGATTGATTTTCCATCCATCAGGATGGTGCAGGCGCCGCAGCTGCTGGTATCACAACCAATGTGAGTTCCGGTTAAGCCTAATTCTTCCCGTATTAGATGAACGAGTAGCGTGCGAGGTTCAACCTCTAACGTATGTACTGTTCCGTTCAATGTTATTGTTATCTCTTTTGTCATGGGTCTTAGAGTTTTGATGATGGGTTAATTACAGGGCTGCGATGGCCCGTTCAGCGGCTTTGTGAACCATTCTTTTGACCAGGACACCTACCATAGCGCGTTTGTACTCTTCGCTTCCCCGCAAGTCTGCGGAAGGATTACAATCTTCGGATGCATATTGAACTGCTTCGGCGAGTGTTTCATCGGTTATCTTTTTTCCTCGAAGGGCATCTTCTGACCTTGCTGCCCGTAGAGGTACCGGATTCACATTGGTGAGGCCAATGCCAATTTCCGTACAGATTCCGTTGGTATCGAGGGTAAGCTGAACGGCCACGCCTGCCGTGGCATAATCACCTACTTTACGTTCCAATTTGTGATAGGCACTACCCGTACCTTTGGGCGGTACCGGGATCTGTATTTCGGTCAGAATCTCGTTTTCCTGCACGGCCGTCGTGTAAAAACCAAAGAAAAACTCATCAATTGGTACTTCTCTTACTCCTTCTTTATTCGTAATCATGATGGTTGCGTTCAACGCCATCATGACCGCCGGGTGATCATTGGCAGCGTCGCCGTGCGCAAGGTTTCCTCCGATTGTGCCTCGATTACGAACCTGTGGGTCTGCTATGAGCTTAGTAACATCAGCGAAAATAGGATAATGACGAAGAAGCAAATCAGAGTGTTCAATTTCTGCCTCTCTCACCAGCGAGCCTATTTTTACAGTATTACCTTCCAGAACAATGTGAGACAGTCCCGGTATGTTGTTGATATCGATCAGGCATTCTGGCGAAGCAAATCGGAGCTTCATCATCGGAATTAAGCTATGGCCCCCCGAAAGAATTTTACCCTCATCCCCATATTTTTCAAGGAGATCTAGTGCCTCCTGGATTGTGGTGGGACTTTCGTACTCAAAACTTGATGGAATCATATAATTAGTTGTTATAGGTGATTGGTTATAAGTACTAAGGCATAATTAGTTTATATTATTAAGTTAGTCAAATCACTAGCTAATATTCTCTATATCAAATATTTACAAAAAGGTAATAGTTACAAGCTAATAGCTATCAGCTACTTAGGAATGTTAATGGTTATACATTGATAAAGAATAGCTTGTGCCCATGGAATTGCGTTTTCCTTACCGGGAAGAAAATGCTGGCTTCGATTGTAATCGGCTAAAAATTTTAGAAATAAAGTTCCGTAAAGGCGAACGGAGAAAAAGGGTAGCAACCAAACTAAGCCCCCCCCCAATATAGTAGTACGCTGATCCTTCCAGTAAGCTTTGGATGACCAGAAACAAAAAACCCGAGGAAGCAGCTAATAGAGGAAAAATCCGGTGACGTTTATTGAAATAGGACCTTACCAGATAAATGATGAAGATGGTACTAAAAACTAGGGCAAGGTAAATTCTTGCGTCGTAGTATTGGTTAAAGGTTGTGGTTGTAAGTGTTGAAACACCACACATGGTGATGGCACCAGAATAGGCAACTACGCAAATAGGACATTTAGGCAATGCCAACAAAAGAAGCGTGAGAGCAGAAGTGTAATTTTTGCCAGATTTCCCCACTTGTGGTGAGGCCTTAGACGTCGAATTTGGTTGACAGCAAGGCATAGTCAAATTATTAGAGGGAGTATTTTAAACTTTCTTGGCAACGTCTTGAATCTTTACTGAGTACAAAATATTTCAGGAAAGTTACTATTAACTTTAAATCAATAAAAGGCAGGTTTTGTTTAAAAAAACATCAAAAAAATGCATTTTACGGTCAAATAGGATTTTAGACCTATTTTAGCTGATAATAATTTATCAATGAGGGTATTGAATCCTACTTGGAGTATTTTAGACTTTTTTGTATTACGTAATAATACAAAAAAAATTTGGAAAAATTATAAAATACATAGACTTAGTTAGGTTACGTATATACCTATCAGAAGGTCGTCAAGAGTTAAAATTGACATGACTAGGAAATAAGTAAATAAAAAGTTTCAAAAAAAACCATAAAATGAGCAGCGTTGCAATACTTAACTCTTTAAAAGGAGTGTTCTGTTCAATTGGTGAATTATAGTGGTAATCGTAGCATGGTTAGGGAGGTCCAATTGTAATAATGGCATGCAGTCGGCCGTTTGTGAAGCAGGTAGTAATAATCGAAATCCTAGTTTATGTAAGACATTAATACCCTTAGTTGAAAACCCGAGTGCGAGTATTGAAACAGGGAAAGTACTTTGGGTAAGTAGCTGTTCCAAAAACCCTAGCAGAAGTAATGCTAGACGTTCACGACTTCGATCGGCTTCTTGAATTGCGATTTCGGAGAGGTAGAATCGATCTCTCAATCGGGTATCGATACTTTCGGCATTGATACCCGATTCTTTTATTTGTCCTTGTTCTAAAACATGATAAGTTAGCTGGTTGATGGACCATATACTAAGCCCACCAATTAGAAGATTATCTTTATACAAACCAATCAGGCCATTAGGGTAGGCTAACCAGCGATTTTTAAGAATTATGGAAGGAGTGCTGCTACTACCAAAAAAGGGTTGATAAATAGCGTCCAAAGCTTCAAATTCATCCTGAGATTTTATTGATCTAACGGTAACCATAGTACGTTATTGACAATCTTTTAATTTACTTTCTGCCAAATCCTGCTTCTTTTCGTTCCAAATAAAGCAGTGTTGTTCTACTTTGATCATCTTGTCATCGGTAACCTTATAAACCGTGGTGATGCACTGCCCCCCGGCACAGCACTAATTGCGTTCTTGGATAGTTTTGGTTTTAGGATTAAATTCTAGCGATGTACCAGTAAACTGACTGTCAATATAACTCTTAGTTGCTTTATGATAGAGAAAGTAAAGGCGGGTTGTATTTACTCCGGCGTAGCTTGACTCAAATACTGAGAAATCCCGAAACCCATCAAAGTTAAAGTCTCCGGTGGTGATATTTTGCAATCCCCAGAGTTGGCAGTTCACCTCGATCGTTTTAATGAGCCTAAGTAGTTGGCCATATTTAAACATACATTTATTTAATTGAGAAGTTGATGGAAAACTCCGACCCTCCGTATTTTTCAAGAATATGATTTATCCTCATGTGAAGCGCCTCCTTGTTTTCAAAATCCT
>Ga0209702_10005965_pt1 | contig 16064 bp, 7 predicted proteins | sample FRY01_FD_187210 | JGI IMG/M metagenome (GOLD analysis project Ga0209702, IMG submission 187210) | Freshwater microbial communities from Lake Fryxell liftoff mats and glacier meltwater in Antarctica - FRY-01 (SPAdes) (version 2) | ecosystem: Environmental > Aquatic > Freshwater > Ice > Glacier... | reverse complement strand
GCGGCCAAAACGGTATCAAGGATATTTATGGACCAGAACTGGCCGGCCCAGAGCGTCGAGCTTTGGCCGATAGAGAAGATCACGCCCTACGCGCGCAACTCCCGCACGCACTCGGACGAACAGGTCGCCCAGATCGCGGCCTCGATCCGCGAATGGGGCTGGACAAATTCTATCCTCGTTGATGAAGATGGCGGCCTGATTGCTGGCCATGGACGTCTGCTCGCGGCCCGCAAGCTGGGACTGACGCAGATACCGACCATGGTCGCCAAAGGCTGGAGCGACGCCCAGAAGAAGGCTTACGTCATCGCCGACAACAAGCTGGCGCTGAATGCTGGCTGGGACCTTGAGATGCTCGCTGTCGAACTGGGCGATCTGCAGGGCTTTGACTTCGACCTGATGTTGACCGGTTTCTCGGATGATGAGCTGTCGAAGCTTCTCGCCGAAAAGACCGACGGCCTGACCGATCCCGACGCAATTCCTGAAGCCCCGATCGACCCTATCGCCAAACCCGGCGATGTGTGGTTGCTCGGCAAGCACCGTCTGATGTGCGGCGATAGCACCAGCGTTGACGACATGGAAAAGCTGACCGCGGGCCAACTGGTCGACTTGTGGCTGACCGATCCGCCCTACAACGTCGCTTATGAAGGTGGGACCAAAGACAAGCTCACTATCCAGAACGACAATATGGGCGATGATCAGTTCCGCGAGTTTCTGCGTGATGCCTATGTCACCGCTGATACCGTGATGAAGCCCGGCGCGGTGTTCTACATCTGGCACGCCGACAGCGAGGGCTTTAATTTCCGGGGCGCGGCGCGCGATGCTGGATGGAAAGTGCGCCAGTGCCTGATCTGGAAGAAATCATCGCAGGTCATGGGCCGGCAGGATTTTCATTGGAAACATGAACCGTGCCTATATGGTTGGAAAGACGGTGCCGCGCATTTGTGGGCGAATGACCGCAAGCAGACGACCATCCTCGAATTCGACAAGCCCGCGCGCAACGGCGAGCATCCGACGATGAAGCCGGTCGCGATCTTCGAATACCTGCTGCTCAACAATACCAAGGGCAGTGACATCGTCCTCGACAGCTTTGCGGGCTCCGGCACCACCGCGATTGCGGCAGAGAAAAATGGCCGCGTCGCCCACCTGATGGAACTCGATCCGCGCTACTGCGACGTGATCATCAAGCGCTGGCAGGATTTCACCGGCGAGACCGCGACCCTCGAAGCCGACGGCCGGACGTTCGACGACATCGCTGGGATCGTCAGCAGCGGTGTCCCCGCCAATACCGATCCCACCTTAGAGCCCAGCCACCCCTGACCATCGCGCAAGAGATATCGCCAGATTTCGGCGACACGCACCAAGCCGCGGTTCGCGAGCCCCCGGCACCGCCCTCGGAGCGGCACTGCATTGCTGGACCGCTCACCAATATATGCCCTTGCCGCGACACGCCCACCGGGCGGCCGATCAGTCTGACCAGTGCATCTCGGGCATCTTCCGCCGACGCACGCGGACATGGTTGATTGGACCTGCAGCTGCCGTCCGCTTCGCGGGCAGCGATGCCGGATAGGCGGATACGCGGACCTTCGGCGCACCAGACCGGCCCATCACCGTCCCAGACCCGGGTCGGCGTGCAGGTGAAGTTTTCTCCAGCGGGCAACACGGCCGCAGCGGCAAAGAGTAGAAATTCAAATATCGTCGTGCCCTCAGGTTTAGGAGGCTTGGAACCGGTCAGGCGCGAGACATAGAGGAAGGCGCTCGGCCATGAAACCCGGCACAAAACCCAAGCCCACCCATCTCAAGCTCGTCACCGGCAATCCTGGAAAACGGACGCTGAACCGCAAGGAGGCCAAGGCCAAAGCGGCAATCCCCGCTCCGCCGGTCCACCTTACCGCCGATGCGGTCGAGGAATGGAACCGGGTTGCAACCGATCTCTACAATCTCGGCATTCTCTCCGAGATCGACCGGGCAGCACTTGCGGCTTACGCGCAGGCTTATGGCCGCTGGGTCCAGGCCGAACGCGCAATCGCGAAGATGGCCGAGAAGGACCAACTGACCGGCGGCCTCATGATCAAGACCTCCAACGGCAACGCCATCCAGAACCCGCTGGTCGGCACCGCCAACAAAGCAGCCGCGGACATGATGCGCTACGCCGCAGAATTCGGGATGACGCCCAGTGCCAGGAGCAGGATCGCGGCCGCGCCGCCAGAAGATGGGGGCGACCCCGCCGACCGCTTCTTCGCCTGATCGCACGCTGGCTTATGCCAATGCTGTCGTGTCAGGCGAGATTGTCGCCGGCCCGCACGTTCGCAACGCTTGCCAACGGCACATCGCGGATCTGAAGCGCAAGGATGGTATCTGGTTCGACGAGACGGCCGCCAACCACGCCTTCGCCTTTTTCGAGGAGGTGCTGAAGCTTTCCGAAGGCCAGTTCGAGGGCCAGCCTTTCCAGCTGGAACCGAGCCAGGCCTTCATCATCGGCAGCCTGTTTGGCTGGAAACGCAAAGACGGCAGGCGCCGTTTCCGCCGCGCCTATATCGAACAGGGTGTAAAATCGCGTCCGACGCTGCCCCCCGCGCAATAGCTGCCTATCTCGTTCATATTATTAACAAAAAGTCACCCCGCCTAATATACAAATTCATTATTCTAATCAATGGGATGCGCCAGATCTCGGGGGCGGGCAATATTGGCTGCAATTTTACAGCTTGGCAGTGCCAACCCTTTGCGCATATGATAGATGCGGGTGTAGCGGTCCACATGGTTGATCTCCGGGAAGTTCTTCGCAAAACCTCCAGGATCAACCATGCGCCAGCGTGTCAAGAGCAGATAGCTGATATTACTCCATTTATTTTCGGGTCAGACGCTCAGATGACGGATTGAAAATATTGCAACTGGTTTTTTCTGATATTGAGACATTTGGACGGTGGGGGCGAGAAACGCGGTCAGGTGCGCGCTCAGTTAATGTTTCTAAACGTTCAGGGCCCATGGGTACGCTCAATCTCCTGTGGTTTGGGGCAACCATCGCGCTTCTGCTCCCGGGCGCGGTTCGCGCTGAAACGGTTGAGGCGCCGAAACAATTGGTCAAGACGATCTTGGGAGAGATGTGCGTAACGCAGGAGCGCCCGGAAGCGCCGGTATCGCGTATCTTGCCTCACGATATCGACATCGTATGCGAAGGCGCCCCCGTTGGCAGCCTCAATTATTTCCTCGCATCGACCGAAAACATGAGTTTGGTAGACACTTTCAAGGCGAGTCGCCGCTTTCTCGCCATGGGAAAGACGCTCGAATGCGAACCTGAAAAATCACTGACGAACGATGAAGGGAACGAGACGGTTCTCGCTTTCCCGTGCCGCCATCGGCGCGATGGCTGGCCGACGTTGGTGCTCGTCAGTGCGGCATCAAATGTGCTGCGCGTCGCTGAAGGCCCTGCTTCTGCCTATCCCATCCTCCGACAATTGCAGGGATTGGGCCCCGCTGCAGCATCGGACACGCTGCAAGCCGAGCGCGTTCGATCTCTGTGGTCAAAGCCGATCGGGATTGGGAGTGCGGCGGACAAGGAAAAAATCGCAGGCTACCTGCGCAATGCGCGAACATCCTCAGCGCAGTCTGACTTCGTTGCCGCCGAGCGTGGATTTCGGCGCGCCCTTGAACTGCAGGTCCGTCTTTACGGTGAAGATGACATGGCAACAAACGATGTCCTGCTGGACCTTGCAATTTCCGTCAGCAACCAAGGGCGCCACGATGAAGCGGAAGCGTTGATCCGGCGCGCCGCTCCGATTGTCGAAAAATCTCCCAGGCCCGCAGATCGCGCTCGCCTCAGCGGGTATCAAGCCTATCTTGCGGCCAACAGCGCAAAATATGACGAAGCGCTGCTGCTCGCGCGGGCAGCGACGGCCCAATGGCGCGACCTGGTCACGCGATCGACAAACGACGGAGCGCTATCCGGGTCACTGGCGCCCGCTGTGTCCAGCGGGGCCGAAGCGGAATTGGCTATGGCATTGAATCTAGAAGCGGCGATGCTAATGCGCACAGGCGATGTCACGGGCGCCTATGCTAGCGTTGCCCAAGCGATGCTGATCATCAAGCGCGTCGATGGGGAACCTTCCTGGTGGGAAGCCGATCTGCTTGTCACACTTGGTAACATCAGCAGTGCTCAGGGCCGTCTTTCGTCAGCAGAAGCCTATCTCAAAAAAGCCATCGAGCTGCGCAATCGGGTGTTTGGCGAAGGTGTGGCCACTCTTCAGGCTCGCGTTGCCCTTGGGCGCGCCTATCAAGCCGAGCACATGCGGGTTTCCGCCATCATCACATTCCGTGAAGCGATCGCGCTTGCAAAGACTTTGCAGAAGAGCAGTAATCCGTTGCGTGCGGAAGATATAGCTCCATTTGCCGAAGCTGTGGTCGAGGAGGCCGAGCGCTATGAAGATGCTTCGGTAAGAATTGGGCTTTTCACAGAGGTATTTGACGCATTTCAAATGGTCAGCTCCCCGGTTTTTGACCGGGCAATGGGGCTGACATCAGCGCGTCTTTCCGCTCAAACGCCGGCGCTTGCGGACCGACTGCAGCGCTTGGAAGGCGCCATTCAAAAAGAGGGTGAGGTGCGCCTTCAGTTGGCGACCGAGCAAGCGCTGCCCTCGCAGGAACGAAGCGCGGAGGCCGAGGAACAATATTCGGCAGAGATTGCTGCACAGGGCGCAACAATCACCGAGCTTCGAAAAACACTTACCGAACAATTCCCCGCCTTTTCAGCCTTGACTGCGGCAAAAATCCCGACCGTGGACGCGCTGCGCAGCCGCCTTGGTGCCGACGAGGGAATGCTTGTCTACCTCGTTGCTCAAAGCCAATCATTCGTTCAATTGGTAACGAGGGAAAAGGTCGTCATCGCAGCGGTTCCGACCGGTAGTGCCGCCCTTGGCGATGTCGTAGCGCGCCTGCGGCGTGGGCTTGAAATTGAAGGCAAATCGGTTAACGATTTTGACCTTGAGGTTGCGTACAATCTGTATCGTGAATTGTTTGCCGGGTTGAAAAACGAACTCTCCGGCTTGAAACGCCTTGTCATTGTTCCCACCGGGCCTCTGGCTAATTTGCCATTTAGCTTGCTTGTAACAAAGTCACCCGTGCCGGGCCGATATGCGGAAGCGCATTGGCTAATCAATGATTTTGATATTTCATACAGTCCGACGATTAGCGCATTTGTGGACTTGCGCTCGACGCGATTGGTGGGGCGGCATTCGCGCAAACTGCTCGCCTTGGGCGATCCGGTCTTGGCGCCGGTGCGCACCCCGCTGGCACAGCAGGCCGTTTTTGCGGGCGTGAGCGGCCAATGCCAGTCGGGCGACATTGTCCCGCCCGATCTGCTTCGCTCACTTTCCTCCCTACCTGACACAGCACGAGAAATTATCAGCGTCTCCAAGGCCTTAGGTGGCGAAAAGAATGATATACTGTTGGGCAAACAAGCGACTGAGGCCGCCCTGCGGGCGTATAATCTATCTGATTACAGCATTCTCTACTTCGCCACGCATGGGCTACTACCGGGCGAAATACGGTGTCAGGCGCAACCCGGTATTGTTCTGACCCCTCCCGACGCGCCTGCAAAATCACACTTATACGACGGTCTCTTTGATGCCAGCGAAATAGCCAGCCTGTCCATTACCGCTGATCTGGTTGTGCTGTCTGCTTGCAACACAGCGGCATCCGGCAAAGCGGATGGCGGGCAATCCCTGTCGGGCCTGGCAGCATCCTTCTTTCGGGCGGGTGCACGTAGCCTTGTCGTCAGCCATTGGCAGGTGCCTTCGGCAGCTACCAGCGCACTCATGTCCTCAATGTTTAGCTCCTTGTCTAACACCCCGACCATGACCGTGGATGCGGCGTTGCGCGCAGCGCAAATCGGCATTTCAAAGGAAGCCGGGTTTGCCCACCCGTTCTTCTGGGCCGCGTTTGTGGTGATGGGCGATGGAGCCACAACGCTTTTTGAAGCGGAGCAGCGCCCATGAGCTCCCGGATCAGGCTTGCTGTCTTTGTTGGCGGACTGACGATCGCATCGTGCTGCCTCGCGGCGCCGATGATCGTTGTCGAGGCGCGCGGCGGCGGCCTGCGCCCGGGGATGCGCGTCGACAGTGCCTCGAAAATTGATCTAAAGGACGGGGAACGGGTTACGCTGATCGGTGCTGACGGACGCGCCGTGACGGTGCGCGGCGTTTACGCTGGCGTGATTGCCAAATCCGGGGCTGGATCCCAGAATCCGCAACTGGCGCTAGCGGCGTTAATTTCAACCCGCAACGACCGTGCCAGTCAGGTCGGGGCGGTGCGTGCCGGCGCGAATGCCGCTTTACTGCCCAATCCTTGGCTAATCGATATTTCCAGATCAGGCGCTCGCTGCATACGCGAGGGTGAGCGCCCGATCTGGTGGAGGCCGGATACTTCCACAGAGACCATTTTTACGGTCTATCCGATCGACCGCTCCTGGCGGGCAGATTTTGTCTGGCAAAAGGGCCAGAGCAAGATGGCAGCCCCCGATCTTGCCAAGCTGGATGGCGTGAAAACCTTTCTTATCCATGTGCCTGGGCAGGACAACGCTATCAGCATCAATACCATACCCATTGATGTCACGGACCCTCTAATCCTTAGCTCATGGATGCTTGAGAAGGCCTGCGTCCAGCAGGCGGATGCGTATTTCCGGCAAATTCAATCGGACATCGACGGGCAAACCACGTCGCCAGCGCCACCCGCTGCTCAGATCAAAGACGGGACGCCAATGACTGCGCCTAAAGCCGCGGCCGCAAGGATGCCAGAATGAGCAAAGCGAAAAAACAGGCGGTATCAACAGCCTTGATCGCAGTGTTCGCGGCGGTGATGGCCGTTTTTGCGGTGCATTTCCTTGCGCCGCTCACAAATCTTGAAAATAAGGTGGCCGACATTCGGGTGGCTGCAATGCAGCAACCTATGCCGCCATCGAACGACGTGGTCATCGTCGCTATCAATGAGGACACGTTGACTGCCTTTCCATATCGATCGCCAGTCGACCGCGGCTTCCTAGCAGAATTGATCGTCCAGCTTTCCGCCAAGGGCGCCAAGATTATCGGCGTCGACGTCATTATCGACCAGCCAACAGAAGCCGGAAAGGACGCCCGTCTCAAACAGGTTCTGGATACAACGTCGACCCCGCTGATAATGAGCTACACATCGTCACCCAACGTCGTCAACGAGAAACAACTGGCATATCTTAACGCATTCGTACGTCCCGATCAGCGGGCAGAGGCGAATTTGCTCTCGGACCCGTTCGATGGACTGGTTCGACGGATCAATCCTGGCGGCGAAATCAAAGACGGGCTGATGATCGACACGGCGGGCCATCCTGCCGGCTTTGTGCGCAAGGCTGTAACGCTATTCGGCAGAAAGGCGCCGCTAGCTCCCGTGGAGATTGCGTGGCGTCCGCGCCCCGATGCGGAAAACCAGCCATTTCCATCATTTCCTGCTCAATTTGTTCCGATTTTGCCCGACGAGTTTTTTCGGGGAAAAATTGTTCTGATTGGTGCCACTCTGTCGATCACTGATCGTCACTCGACGCCACTATCGATCATTGACGATGGTGATCAGGGCAATATGCCGGGCGTGTTCATTCAGGCACATGGCATTAGCCAAATCCTCGAAAATCGCGCTCCGCCCAGAATGTCTCTGAGGGGCATTGTGGCTCTGACGGCTTTGTTCGCCGGATTGGGCGTCGCCGTCAGTCTGTTTAAGCGTGGCATTGTTTTCAATGTTGGCGTCGGGGTCGTTATTGTCGCCTCTTATTGGGTCGGGGCGGTCATTGGTTTTGGCTATGGCTTACCCATGGTTCCTCTCATCGGGCCGAGCTTGGCATTTGCTCTGTCGATTTGGATGATGGACGTGCTCATTGGTCGAGGCGAGCGCAAGCAGCGCGAGTTCGTTCAGGGGACATTCTCACGCTATGTTTCTCCTGCGATCGTAGACCGGCTTGTCAAAGATCCGAGCGCCGTGACCATTTCGGGCGAGCGCCAGGAAGCAACCTTCATCTTTACCGACATCGCCGGGTTCACGACCACATCCGAGCAGATGAGCGCTGAAGATCTGTCTGACGTCCTCAACGATTATCTCGGCGGCGCCTGTGAAATCATCCTGAAATATGAAGGAACGATTGATAAGTTCATCGGCGATGCCATCATGGCTATCTTCAACGCGCCGATCCGCCAGGCGGATCATGCCGAGCGTGCCGTACGCTGCGCCCTTGAACTTGACGCCTATGCAGAAACATTCCGCAAGGAGCGCAATGCCCGCAACATTCCCATCGGCGTGACCCGCATCGGCGTTCATACCGGGCAGGCCGTGATTGGGAATTTCGGATCACAAACCCGAATGGATTTCACGGCGCTCGGGGATACCGTCAACACAGCCGCCCGGACGGAGAGCGTCAACAAATATTTCGGAACAAGAGTTTGCTGCACAGCAGAAGTTGTCGAGCGCTGCCCAGGCCTGCCATTCCGCCAGATTGGAGATATAGTGCTCAAAGGCAAAACGACGGCTTCGGCTCTTTACAATCCCATTGCCGCAACTGACGATCCCAAGTTGATCCGGCAATATGATGACGCTTACCGCCTGCTCAGCGCCGAAAACCCGGAAGCGAGCGCTGCCTTCCGCGACGTCGCTTCGGCGTTCCCCGGCGACCCTATTGTTCAGTTTCACATTGCGCGGATTGAACAAAATATTGTTTCAGCTCGTGTAGTTATGCATGACAAATAGGCGACCAACGCGGCGGTCCTGGCACCGGGTATCTGTACGTGCGGCGATTGTCGTCGGCTGCGCTCTTGTGTCGGCCCAGCATGGGGCGGCGCAAATCATGCTTCCACCGCAAGGCGACATATCGCGCCAACGTGTCGCGCCCTTGCCGCTGCCATCACCCAATTATGATTTTCGCATTCAAAATCCCGAAAAGGCCGCTGTACCAAGAGCTGTCGACGAGATTGAATTCTCCATTGCGTCAGTTCGTGTAATCGGAGTGACTTATTTTCCACAGTCTGAAGTGGATGCTTTATTTGCGCCATTGCTCGTACAAAAGATTTTTTTGCAGGATTTGCGCGACGCAGCCCAAAAACTTGAAGACAGATATCGCGCGGAAGGGTTTTTCCTCACGCGCGTCTTTGTTCCGCCGCAACAGGTGCAAGGCGGCGTGTTGCAGGTGCAGGTGCTGGAAGGCTATATTGGCGATGTTTTCGTCGACAGCCCCAATCCGGCGTCGACGCGCTTGATTGAAGCGTTGATGGCCCCCATCTCCAAAGAGCGGCCTGCCAAATTTAGTCATCTTGAACGTCGCATGTTGCTCATCAATGACATGCCAGGTCTGTCGGCGACAACAGTTTTACAGCAGGGCGGCGTACTCGGAAGCTCTGAAATCCTGGTGTCAGCCACCAAGGTGCCAAACCAGTATCGAGCAACATTTTCCAACACATCGGCCGAACTGATTGGGCCACTATCCTATTCACTTGGTGGAACGATCTCGCAGCCGTTCAACCGGCCGGGCGCGCTGGATGTGACCCTATCGGCTTCCGGGCAACGGCTGAAAGAATTGCGGACGGGAAATGCGCGCTATGCCATGCCGATTGGCGCGCGCGGGATCGTGGGCAGTGTGGGTGGGCTAATCGCATTCGCGCGGCCGGGCGGCGCTGTCGAATTGCTGGACGTGCGCAGTCGCGTCATGTCGATCAATGCCAGACTGCGTTTCCCCATTGTGCGGAGCCGCGCAAATTCCGTCTATCTTGATCTGGGCGCCGCACTGAACCGTAACAAGTCCGACATTCTGGGCGAGCCATTATCCGATGACCGGAGCACGGTCGCCGAAGCCACGCTGAGCTGGCAACAAGCAAACTGGCTGAACGGCGACACCAATGTGTCACTTTCACTTTTTCAAGGGCTGACCGTGCTGGGCGCCAGTGACGCAACGGCGCCGCTGGCCTCTGTCAAAGGTTTCGAGCCCCGGTTCCAGCGGTTGGTCTATGCCGTCCAGCGCAACCAGCGCCTTACGTCGCGGGTCAGCGCCCAGTTGAATGTCCAAGGTCAATACACATCCGACCGACTGCTCTCCGGGGAGTTGATATCCTTTGGCGGCCCCGCCATCGGACGCGGCTATGATCCATCGGTCGTGGCGGGGGAAAACGGGCTCGGCCTTGCTGGCGAACTCCGCTATGCCTTACCCTATGCCGCGGAAAAACTGATCGAAGGCATACAGTTTTATACCTTCGCTGACTTTGGCTGCACGACCACGCGCGCCACCGAAAATTCTGACAAGCAGACCAACAAAATCAGTTCGCTGGGCCTGGGCTTGCGGATGGTAATGCTCGGTCGGTTCAATGTCGATCTGCAGGGTGCGCAGGCACGCCGTCGGCTTGTTGCAGATGAAAACATCTCGGCCCGGTTCAACCTTAACGTCTTGATGGTGTTCTGATGGTGCTGCCCTCCCGCTTCCGTTTGATGCTCCTTAGCGCCGCCAGCGTCTCGGCCATGTCCGCAGCGCACGCCAGCAACATTGCTGTTTCCAGCGGCACCATCACCAGCATCGAAGCCACGGCCACTACAAGAACGGTCACCCAGACCAGCGCACGTGCCATCATTAATTGGTCAGACCTGTCCGTGGAGGCAGGACATACGCTGACCTTCGTTCAACCTGATCAGAACTCCATAACACTCAATCGTGTGGTCGGCTCGGCAATTGGGATTGCAGCCTCGCGGATTGATGGCACGCTTTTGGCCAATGGTCAGGTGTGGATATTGAACCCCGCTGGTCTGCTTATTGGCGCCACCGGGCAAGTGAACGTCGCGGGCTTTCTGGCAACAACATTGGCGATTGCCGACACTGATTTCGTTGCCGGGACCAATGCATTCAACCTGTCGGGCGACAGCACAGCTTCGGTCATCAACTTTGGGTCAGTCACGACCTCGGGCTATGCGGTCCTGGCTGGCAACCGTGTTGAAAATTCGAACCTCGTGCAGGCGACTCTGGGAACAGTCGCGCTCGGATCGGGCCAGGCAATTTCTGTGTCCTTCTCGAATGACAAGCTGATTTCCTTTGTCGTTTCGCAACCCGCCACGGGTACAGCCAGCGGATTGTTGAACACCGCGACCGGGCGGGTGATAGCCGACGGCGGGCGTGTGCTCATGACTGCGCGCGCTGCTTCAGATACGGCGGCGACCGTCATCAACGTCGCAGGATTAGTCCAGGCGCAGCGTGCCTCCGTCCAGGATGGCCAGATCATCTTGGATGCTGGCCCGACTGGCGGCGTCGATGTGTCGGGCATGCTGGATGCCAGAGGTATGGCATCCGGCGCTACAGGCGGCAGTATAATCGTCACTGGACAGCGAGTGTTCACAAATTCGGCTAGCAGGCTGCTTGCAACGGGTCAGGTGGGCGGCGGTACAATTACGATCGGGCAAGCACCGCTGCCAACCGGAACATCGCCGGGAACGGTAGGCGGATCAACGCAACCCACAATCGGAAATTCGTCGGGAACGAATATTTACATTTTGTCTGGCTCGATATTGGATGCCAGCGCCGTCTTTTCTGGACCAGGCGGAACGATCAGGCTGCTGTCGGATTATGACAACCCAGATTCATTCATTGCCGCAAATGGCGCCGCATTTGCCTATGGGGGCAGCAGCGGCGGCGCGGGCGGGGCAATTGAGGTTTTCTTCTCGAAGCTTGATCTTTCCAACGGCGATGCCACTCTTGCAACAGGGTCGGGGAACGCGGCCTCGCTGAGTTTTATTTCTAACAATATTGATATTTCGCAGTTCTCAGGGGGAGTCGGGCAGTTATCCGCCTCGGAAGTCGAGAGCATTTTGAATGCGGGCCGAAAGCTGTCTCTCAATGCCATCGGGTCAGGATCTGTTTCCGGCAAAATAAATATCAACACTGGATTCACAAAAGTATCCAACGCTCATTCCGAGCTGATCTTGTCTGCAAATTCTTTTATTGAGCAGGCTATCGGTGCAAATATCAACTCTACCGCCGGGAGTCTTGATATTGACTTTAATTCTGATGTTAATAATGATAGTGTCGGGTTAACAAGGCTAAGAAGCAGTATTTTATTGAGCGGTTCTTCATTTTTAAATGGCCTTGTCGGTATAAAATATGAAAATTATTATGATGACAATTATAATTTTTTCGCAAGCGCAACGCCGCAACAGGATTCGCGATTTATATTACCGTTTATATCAATAAACTCTACAACACCAGGACAAAATTTTGATGATACATATTCTATAAAATTTTCTGGTTTTTTCAAGCCATCTGTTTCAGGTCTATACTCTTTCGGCACTATTAGTGATGACGCTTCCCATCTTTTTTTGGGATCAGCCGGTCAATCAGTCAATACACTCGAACAATCAATCATAACACCTCAGCCCATTGCTCCATTAGTAAATAATGGCGGGATACATAGTCCGAATTTCGTAACAGCTATCACAAGCCAGCCATTGGTTGCAGGTCAATATTATCCGATTGTAGTTCTGTTTGGCGAAAACAGCGGCGGCGATGTGATCCAAGTGCTTTTCGGCGCAGAGGGCCAACTTCTGAGCGACAATGGCCTTGGCACATATTTTCACACGGCGAACGGTCAACTGGCTGCAAATTCGAATCTGAAATTTTCTGGGGGCGTTCGCCTTTTCGAACAAATCAGCCTGAAAACCAACGGCAACATTTTATTTCTCGATCGAGTTGACAGCGCAACGAACAGTAACGGTTATAGTCTCAACATCGATGCGGGAACAGGGTCAGTAAAATTCACAGGTGACGTCGGAGGTTTTGATGCGCTGACGGGTCTGGCTGTGCAGTCCGGCGAATTTGCAGCGGCCTCGCTCAATATACAGAGCTCGGGCCTGGTCAGAATTGATGCCGCCGGGCAGTCTGAAATAGCCGGAACGGTCTCGGCCGCCAAGCTGACCAAGGCCGGCGCCGGCACGCTCGCACTGTTCGGTACTGCAAATGTTGCGGATGTTTCGATCGAAGCGGGTCGCCTCCGTTCCTTAGCGGCTGCCGGCACCGGATTGCTGGGCGCCACCAGCGTTATGATCGATGCAAATGGCGTGCTCGACCTCACGGCCCCGACAACCGCGCCGCTCACCTCGCTGAAATCGATCAGCGGCGGCGGGACGATCGATCTGGGAGACGGCAAGTCACTGGCGATCACCAACGGCCGAACTCAGGATATATTTTCTGGCAATATTCTTGGCGGTCCGACAAACACCTTTAGGGTCAACGCCGGGACCGTCACGCTTGCTGGCGATCTCAATTATGCGGGCCAGATAATCGTTGGAAGCGCCACGCTGAAGCTCATTGGCACCGCGAGCTTGGCAGCGGCGGACAGCTTGTCGTTCGCTGGCGCCAATGGCGGGATACTCGATCTTTCCGCGCTTACGAGTAGCTCGACTACCATTTCAAATTTTTTCACCGATACCATCACACGATCCGGACAAGTTTTTCTCGGTAACACCAATCTTGTCATTAACACGACAGGCAATTCCGCCGTATCCAACGCACTCATTTTTACAGGTTTGGGCGGTCTTGAAAAGATCGGTAGCGGCAAGCTCACCCTAACCGGCAGCAACACCTATTCCGGCATCACGCGTATCAGCGCAGGCGTGCTGCAGATCGGGTCAGAGACCCAGTTGGGGACGGGGAGCATCACGCTGGCCGGCGGTACTTTGCGTTTCGCCACCAACGGCACTGTCGCTTTGACAAAGGCAGTTACGCTTGAAGCGGATAGTTCGATCGAATTTGTTACGACATCTCCCGTCACGACCGGCTCGTTTGGGACCAATGGCTTTGGGGAAACCTTGGGGCTCCAGGTTACATGGAGCGGGTCGCAGTTCGGCAATGAGGCCAGCGCTGTCGGCTTATTCGAGATCGACACCGGCCTGCTTCCGGGCCTTGATGGTGCGCAGAGTACGGGCCCGAGCGAGGGTTCGAATACAGTGGGCAATGGCTTCATAATCCGCGAATTGGCCGTGCAAGGATCAAGCAATGGTAACGGTATTTTTGGTCAAACGGATTTTTCAGAATTCTACTTCTTCAACGCCGTTGGTCCTTTGGATTATAGTCAGGAACTTATTGGCCAGACCATGAGCAACGGTTTTAATTTTGGCAGTTTTACAGCCGGCTATGGCGGCGACAGTGGCGATTTTAATTTGTTCAGTAGCAATCCGAATGCGCCCAATGGTACTTTTTATTTCAGGCTTACGACGTCTGGTGGTGATTCGATGGCCGTCGTATCGATGCTGCCCGAGCCGGTATCAGTAGTTCCGACATCAACAGTGGCAAGCCTTACCGGAACAATTAACGGCGAATTCGGGCTCAAGATATTTTCCGATGGCGATTTGGCGATCATGGGCCGCTTGGGCGAGTTACAAGCGCTCGATCACCTCTCTGCCAAGGCCAATGGCACGCTGACCCTTGTACAAGGTGCACAAATCACCACGACCGGAAATATCAGCCTTGCCGCGTCTACCCGATTTATCAATCAATCCAGCAATGGAAACCTGCTTGTCAGCAGTGGGGGGGGCACTTGGCGCGTCTATAGCGGCAACTTGGACCCATTTGACGCGGAGACCGGTGATGAAGCCGGATCACTCGGTTATGAATTCAAGGCCTATAACTTTCGATTGATAAATGTGGGAAATAGCCTCCACACCTCTGTCGCTGCAGGGTTTAACGGCTTTCTGTACAAGATCGCGCCGGCACTCGCGCTGGTATCTGACAACCCGATTACAAAGATTTATGATGGAACAAGGGTATTTGACGCCGCCCATTTCACTCTAAGCCTGTCTGGCGGTATAAACAGCGATGCACTCTTTTTGGAAGGGACGCCATTCAGCGAATTTGCAACTGAGAATGCTTCGATAACAACGGTCGAAATTTCCGGACTTACATTCTCGGCGACAGACAGTGCCGGCAAGCCCGTTTTTGGCTATTCATTGGCTACAACACCTTCTGTGGCGGCGGCGATCACACCCAAGGCGCTTGGCATGGCGCTGACCGGCGCGGTCAACCGGGTGTATGACGGCACGCTCGCCACGGCTCTGACACCGGGCAATTACACCCTGTCGGGCCTGGTGGGCAGCGACAGCCTGACGGTAACTCAAACGAACGGGCTGTTTGCCAGCAAGGACGTCGGGAGCGGTCTCTTGGTGACGGCGACGCTGTCGTCTGCTGACGTTACCGAGGGCGCCGGCACGCTGCTCGGTAACTACATACTGCCGACGACCGCCAGTGGAGCGATCGGCGCGATCACACCGGCTACTTTGACCTTCACGGCCAACCCCATCCAGCGGCCGGCACAGGCTGCTGATCCGTCGTTTACCGGGCGCGTTAGTGGCTTTGCCGGGACAGACACACAGCTATCAGCGACAATGGGCAGCTTGTTATTTACAACTGATGCGATAACTGCCAGCCCATCGGGCCTTTATGCGATCAATGGAACCGGTCTTTCGGCGACCAATTATGTTTTTCAACAAGCCAGTTCCAATGCCACGGCGCTCACAATTAGTGCCGCACTTCCCAATTTTGTCCAGATTGTTGCACAAAATATAGTCACAACCTCAACAGCTATTGTTGCATCCTCCGTCGCGGCCTCCATACCGGCACCAACCGTCGTCTCGGCTCCCGTTGCGAGAACCGCCGCACCGGTTTCCACACCTGCACCGGCGCCCGTTACCAAAACCGCCGCGCCGGCACGGGCACCGCCACCTGCCGCGGGTCCGGCCGCAGCCGCGCCCGCCAGTGGCAGAGCGGACAGTGCGCCGCCGCCTGCTCCCAGTCCCGCCGTTGCTGTGGTCAGCGTTGCCGCCCCGCCGGTCGACGCTTTGCCGCCATCTCCCGTGCCGGACACGCCACCCCCCACACCGGCTGACGCCGCAGACGGGGGCGATCCCATTTTGCAGTCTGTGGCCGAGGCACCGGCGCCCGTTACCAAAACCGCCGCGCCGGCACCGGCACCGCCACCTGCCGCGGGTCCGGCCGCAGCCGCGCCCGCCAGTCGCGGAGCGGACAGTGCGCCGCCGCCTGC
>Ga0209702_10005959_pt1 | contig 16081 bp, 11 predicted proteins | sample FRY01_FD_187210 | JGI IMG/M metagenome (GOLD analysis project Ga0209702, IMG submission 187210) | Freshwater microbial communities from Lake Fryxell liftoff mats and glacier meltwater in Antarctica - FRY-01 (SPAdes) (version 2) | ecosystem: Environmental > Aquatic > Freshwater > Ice > Glacier... | reverse complement strand
CTCTAACCAACTGAGCTACCGCCTCGTCCCGATTAGTTTATTACATACAAGTTAGATTGCCGTAATTGGTGCGAATAGAACGACAGGATCGGGCTTATAGGGCGACTCTTCTACTTTTTTGGCTGACGGGAGAGATTTCCGCGTAGTTTTTACTTTTAATTGCAACACTAGTTGTCAAAACCTAACTCAAAATAGCCTTACTTTACGGGCATAAATATCGGGCAGTCGGGCAGATAAGTCGGGCAATCCTGGGCAAGATCACGTCAGTTGAATGTGAAGCAGTACATGAAGTCGTTGACAAGGAATTACTTGTTGCGTGAAACTACATACACCTGTTAACTAACTGACAGCAACGCCTTCTTGGACAATTATAAGTATTGGAGATAGTTCTAGATGTGTCGTAAGAAAATGACGGCGGTGTCTTCGCTATTGGGCGATGACAGCACAAAATGGAGCAGGCATAGCCCGTTACCTCCACCTGAATGGTTCTATGAATCTTTAACCTTCTTTGCAGAGTCGGTAAAACTTCTCTCTCAAGGAGAGCACGAAGAAGCGCTAAATTTGTTGCAGAAAACTCGTGAAGGTGAAATCCGAGAATTTTATGTGATGCACGGCCAGAAAAGTTCTTACTTTAGATATCGGGGTGTCACCAAGTCTAAGGTCGCCCAAAGCGTAAGCAAGAACGTGACTCCAAGGAGGATTCCTTCAATTGAGCGAGAGGTTTTTAAAAGAGATAAATATTGCTGTAGGTACTGCGGAATCGGAGTAATCCCCAAAGAGTTTCTTAAAAAATATGCCAAAGCAATCGGAGTGGTGAATTTTCCAATTGGAAGGACCAACGACACAAGGCACGGTGTTATATTGGGATTTCAAGCAGTTGCTGACCATGTGCATCCTTATAGCGATGGGGGACAGACTGATGCATCCAATTTAGTTACAAGCTGCAGGTCTTGCAATTACGGAAAGAAGAATTACACGTTTACTGATCTCGAGTTAGATGATCCACGTGATAGGAATCCAGTAGGTATTCCAGGTTGGAATGGACTCACGGACGTGAATGTCTAGTTCGGTTAACCTTTTTGCTCTACAACATCGATGAATATGTTGGCTCTATCACGATTGTCGATTACGACGGAAGCACTGGGATTGTCAGTGGTCGGTGATACATTTCAAGTGAATGAAAGGAAGAAATATGAAATGTCCTAATTGCAAGTCAGCAGAAGCGGTTCGCGAGATTCTCTATGGCGAACCTACCTATCCAGTTGATGAAGGTAAATACATAATCGGCGGGGCCATGATGGAAGAAGGCTCACCTGATTATCGATGCCTTACATGTGGCTGGGAGAAGCAAAACGAAATTAGCGCGATTCTTGGAAGCTTTATCGGCGGGGGAGCCACAGTTTTTAAGGAAGTGATTCCAACTTCTGAATTAGATAGCAATTAACATTTCAAGTTTTATAGTTTTTGCAAACCTTAACTATTTTTCAAAAGTCTTTCATACAAATCTTGCTCAAAAAAATTATTCTTCTTAAAAGCATTGCATCTTTTACAAGCTAGTGTGAGGTTCCTCATATTATTTGAACCTAAACTCTGTCTCTCAACCTTCGCACTTGAAAACCGCACCATACCTCTTATTTTTTTATTTAACTCATTTGAAGAGAGAGGAACAATATGATCGGGTTCAAATTTACTTACCTTGCTGCAATCTTCATGAATCTTTAACTGACATTCATTTCCATATTTTTCTAAAAGTTCTTTTATAACTTTCTTCTTTATTTTATTAAACTTCTCTCGCTTGATAGCTGGATGCTCAAAATCAAAAAGCTCAGAAAAGTCACTTTCAAGTTTTTCTACATCTCCATTTGCCAGTAAATTAGCAAAATACTCCCGATCTTCAGGGTATTCAAAATTTATCATGCGGAGACACGAGAGGATTTGAACCTGCGAACCCCTTTCAGGGTTACCTCGTTAGCAGTGATTGGTTCTGAAGTATTCATTGCCCCGTCTTACGCTTGTTTAGCCAGTTTACCGTCTTTTTATCGGGCCATAAATAGAGTTAGTGGGTCTAATTCCTGGGCAAAACATGAGCAAAAACAACCTTAAACAGGGTCCGCCCTATATCAAGGGGCAAAAACTAACACCTAATACTTTTTTATAATTTGATTTCTTGCAATAGAGCCTAAAAATAAAAATTCAAAATTGAACGGTTCAATTTCTTAAGACTCTTTACATTGCAAGAGTACTGAAGTGGACCCATCTGTTGGAGAACCTGATGGTCTTCTTAAGAGATGAGCAGGTGGTTGTCATTGGGTTCAGGCAGAGCGTTGGGTGGTGCGTCTTTGATAGTAGACCTCGTCGTGGGTCTGGTCATTAAGTGAACTGTGCGGTCGCTCCTGGCTGTAGTAGTTGAGGAACGTGCTAATGCCTTCACGGCACGTAGACCTTCCTGCTTCATCAGGGGAGGAACCGTGCAGTTAGCGACGCTGACACCTTCGCGGTTGAGCTGCTTCCAAACTTTCTTCACCCCGTAGAGATCATCACAGTTGGAGTGATACACCCGCAAGATCTCACGCTTGAGCACCTCATCGCGTTGCCTTCGTTGACATACCGGTCGCGCCTTAGTGGCGTAGTAGGTCGAAGGGGCGAAGTGCAATGTCCTGCAGATCGGCGCGACCCCCCACCGATTCTTTCGGGAATCGATGTAACGAATTACTTCCTGGTTTGACCGTCGAGCTCGGGCGCAAAGAAAATCGACGCGTCTTTCAAGATGGCATTCGCCCGACGCAGGTCCTTGTTCTCGCGTTCCAGTTCCTTGAGCCGAGCTCGCTTATCGGAGGTGATCCCAGGGCGAGCACCGACATCGATCTGGGTCTTTCGGACCCAGGTCCTGAGTGTTTGTCGTCGATATGCCGAAGAGCTTCGAGATGGCAGTGAAGGTAGCCCACTCAGACGAGTAGTCCTGGCGGTTGTCGTTCACCATTCTCACAGCTCGTCACGCAGTCCCGGTGAATAACAAGAAATTCTTGACATGAAGTAATCCTATCAGAGGATTACTTCTCCAAACTTTCCCGTTGCGATTCACGAGCGCCATGCCCGTAAACATAATTCCATGAATTGAGGACCGCCCAAGCATTATCTTTTAGCTATTGCATTATTCTGGTTTTTTGTTAAAGATACTTCACTAAGAGTGAATTTGATCAAAATTTGTGAAGAGAAATACTGATAAGTGAAAAGGAGAGAAATGAAGCAAAATCGCCGAATTGGTCCGTATGAAGTATTCAGTATTGGTTTGGGCTGCATGCCTATGTCTGGGATGCCACCTACACGTGCTTATATTTTGGATAAACGTGAGCAGGCTATAGAAACTATTCATTGCGCACTTGATGCTGGCGTTACTCTGCTTGACACCTCAGATATCTATGCGCCGACATGGGACACATTTGGGCACAATGAAAAACTTGTTGGTGAAGCATTTAGAACATGGAATGCTCCTGCCGAAGAAAAAGCTAAGGTTGTTATAGCCACAAAAGGTGGAATAACTAGAGCGCCTGGTACTGATTGGTTTGGAATACCTGGTCGCAATTCCAATGTTCATTACCTCTACCGTGCCGTTGAGGCTTCGGCGCTTCGATTAGGTGTTGATAAAATCCAAATTTGGCAGCACCACCGACTTGACACAAGCATTCTTTTTGAAGAACAAGTTGAAAGTATATTGAAACTAAAGGAGCAGGGAATCGTCCAAAATATTGGGGTAAGTAACTACAACGCTGAGCAATTACTCCGAGCAATTAAAATTGGTGGAAGCGTTAAAGAAGGTGGAATTGTTTCAGTTCAAAATGAATGGAGCCCTCGCTATCGATTGGGTGGCGACGTTCGCAATATTTGCGAGGAAAACGGAATTGCATTTCTTCCTTGGTCTCCACTTGCTGGTATTGGAAACGGAGAATCACTAGAAAATGGCCAATACGGAAGTTTTGATGTATTAGCCGCTAGAAAAAATGTCTCTGTTTACGCACTTACAATCGCATGGCATCTTGCAAACTCAGCGGTGTCGATTCCAATTCCAGGTGCTACTCGGAAAGAATCGATACTGGATTCCTTATCTGGTGTTTCCATAGAATTATCGGAAGAAGAGTTGAAAGAACTCAACGAGTCTTTGCCTCCGAGTTCGGAATTGCAGGAAGAATTGATCAGCCAACCACTCTTTCGCGCTTAAATGAAATCGATCTAAATCCAAAATCAAAGATTAATTAGTGATTGGAATCTTAGGAATTGAGTGATTTCGAATCATTGGATGATGAACCTATCGATGCTTTTGGCATACCAGGTTTTTTGGGTCACCCAGCAGGGGCCATTAAACGTAAAATTGAAGAAATGGGTTTCAGAGACGCAATATGGATAAAAGAACCAACTAGGGAATCGGATCTTCACGTATTCTTTGAATCATTTGTTGAAATTGAAGACGTTCATGAATTAACAATCTCTATTCAAGCAAGCGGAAACTTTATTCTCTACGTAGATGATGAAATCAAAGTCAGAGGCCCCATACGATTTGCGTGCAATCTTGCTGAGTATTATTCGGAGGATTTCTCTTTGTCAAAAGGTATACATAAGATTTCAGTGCTTGCACACGGGGAATTCTTAAAAACACGTATTATGGCTCCCCTCCCGAATTTTATTTGGGTTCGCGCATACCAGAGAGATAAATTAATCCCTCTGGTATGGCGCGCTAGAGAAGTGACTGAATACTCTGCGACAGGTCTGCGCATTAGTCCATTGTTAGGTTGGGTTGAATGGGCAGATAAGCCTCTAATACCTCGAATTGCTGAAAAAATGGAAAATTCCGAGAATTGGCATGATACAGAAAGAGTGAATGGACTATTAGAAGTGACTGGACCAATCACTAAAAGTGATTTAAAAATTCCACGTTTGCCCTTGATTACTCCTACTTGTATCGGAACTGGAAAATATCGTGATACTTTCACTGGTTATAAATACGATGATTTGTCAGTGCAATATTTACTGGCAGATTTAAATCCAGATGAGCGGGATGATTTAGACGGAGTATGGAGCAGTTTCGACCTTGGAAGAATCCGAATTGGCAATTTTAACGTAAAAATAAAATGTGAAGAAGAAAGCGAAGTATTTATCGCTTACGCCGAAAGATTAACTCCATTTGGCATGCCCTCTCCCGTCGTGCCACTTTCTGCAGGCTCGACGCGTTTTATCCAACACTTTTCGGTAGGACCTGGTATTTCGGTTATAGAACCTATGCAGTCGATGGGTGCGAGATATATTCAAGTACGCGTTAGGGGTAAAAAGAAAATTGAGATCAGTAGTCCTATATTTATCGAGAGAGATTTTCTAGGTGAACCCACTGGTTCATTGAATTCACCTGATCCATTGTTGAATAAAATTTGGCAAGTTGGAATCGAAACTTTACGTGCGTCGGCCGAAGATTCTTTGGTTGACTCTGTTCGAGAGCGCGGTGAATGGGTTGGTGATGCCGTTGCAGCTGCCCTAAATGTCTTAGTAGTAGGGTGGGGAGATTACACATTAGTAAAGAGAGCATTACTGCATGCCGCAGCAGCTGCACGTGAAGATGGCTTGGTGGCGGGTTGCGGGCCGGGAGAATTGATTTATCTTGGCACTTATGCAGCGATGTGGGTCACTGCTTGTCTTGAAGTCGCTACCCAAGAAGGCAATATTGAAATACTTCTTGAGTTTGAAGAATCGGCAAGGGCTAATATAAATGCACTTGATAAATTGGTAAATCCAGATGGTTCACATTCCCTTCCTTGGCCCTTTATCGATTGGGGCTATGCCCCATCAGAAGCTCAGCCTGATTTGGCAGTTCTTTCTCATTTTTCCAAAGCAATCCATTCATGGATTAAGTGGCAAATACTAATTGGGAAGACCGAGGAAGTTTCTGCTTGGGAGGAAAAAGTAAATCACCTTGATTGGCTCATCAGGGAAAATCTTTCGCATTCGCAAGGCAAATATCACTGTTATTCACTTGCTGCAAATGCAGGAATAATCGAACCAATTGAATCTGTAGAAGTTATTAGAGAACAATTGGATGAAGGTTTTCCAAATAAATTGACCGCCGACCGACTTCGGGATCCGTTAAGCATTAAGCCAGGAATGGTAACTCCATATTTTACTAATTATTCGATGCCAAATCTTATTCGAGCTGGTTTAAGTACAGAAGTAATATTTTATTGGAAGAAATATTGGGGTTGGATGCTGGCCAAAGGGGCCACGACTTGGTGGGAAGTATTTGATGATCGCTGGAGCCACTGCCATTACTGGAGCGCTTCTCCAACATGGCAACTTTCTAGATTCGGTTTAGGTTTACATGCCCAATTGGATGAAGATGGATCGAGAGTTATACTGCAGGTACATGATTTTGGATTAGAAAAATTGGAAGGCAAAACCCATTTACCGATCGCTGGATTAGTTAGTGTGAAATGGGAGCATAAAGGTTCAGATTTATTAAACTACGAAATCATCAATAGAAATTCTTTTGTATTAGATATTGCGGGGAAGAAGCGAGAAGTTTTGCCGGGTAAACACATTTTTCTCTTGAAAAGATCTATAAAAGAGAATACTTTTTACTAACTACTTTTGCGCAGTATAGAAATTTTAAGTCCCTGGCTTATTTTCAGGACTCAGGGTAAATTTTCCAAATTCACTAATTTCTGTCGGTTTAGGGACAATTAGGAGTCATTGTTCGCGAATAAGTTCAAATGTCAACCTCTTGACGCTATCTTGATATTCGGCTAATTTCTGTACATTCGACACGAAACGATTCCCAAAGGAGTGATTTTTTATGAACCGAATATCAGATGTGGTGGTTGGACGAAATTCTGGTGAACTCGTTGTTTCACAATCTAGACCAGTAATTTCGTGGCGCATTATTGGGGATGGTCCTGACGTGCGGCAGGATTCGTATGAGGTGCAAGTTGCTTCGGATAAAGAATTTACAAAGAACGTTTCTACATCTGGCACCATAAAATCAAGTTCAGTAATTCAAGCACCATGGCCCGCCAATTCACTCAAGAGCCGAGAAACACGTTATGTACGCGTGAAATCGTTGATTAATAGTTCGTGGAGTGAATGGTCGACCCCAACTGAGGTGGAGGCACCTCTATTTTCTAATAAAGAATGGAAAGCTCTTCCAATAACACTGCCAGATGATCCAGGGACCAAAAAAATGGCTCCCCCTTCTATTTTTCGGAAAGAATTCACCATCACCAACCTTCCTACGAAGTCACGCCTATATGTGACATCACAGGGTCTATTTGATATTTTCATAAATGGGAAATTAATTAGCAATGAATTATTCAATCCTGGATGGACATCCTACCGCTTCAGAATTGCATATTGCACTTATGATGTTTCATCATTTTTGGAAATTGGCGAAAATGTCATAAGTATGGTTGTTGCTGATGGCTGGTACCGAGGACAACTTACTTGGGAGCAATGGAGAAATATATTCGGCGAAAAAACCACCGCTTTAGCACAGCTAGAGATGCAAATGTCTTCAGGTGAGATTGAGAAAGTACTGACAGATAAATCTTGGAAAGTGAATACGGGCGAAATGCTTAGTGCTGATATTTACGACGGCGTAAATGTAGATTACAGGAAAGAACATACGGGATGGCGCGAATCAGGCTTTAATGATTCTGCATGGGTCGATGCACAAGAAGTTAGTGCAATTCGCGCTCTGCTATATCCAATGTCAAGCCAACCAGTTCGAGTAACGGAAAAAATTAAACCAGTCACAGAGAATAAGACATCAGAAGGAAGCACTATTTATGATTTTGGCCAAAATATGGCAGGCCACTTGCGAATAAAGGTTAAAGGAAAAAGTGGAGAGAGTGTAAAGATTACTCACGCTGAAGTTCTATTAAATGGGAAATTGCACCGTGCTTTACTACGTACAGCCAAAGCTGAGGATAATTTTATTCTTTCAGATGAAAATGAGATCGAAATAACTCCAAATTTTACTTTCCATGGTTTTCGATATGCAGAGATTTTAACATCGGCGACTATTGTAAGTGTAATTGCAGAAGCAATTAATTCTGATGTTCCAAGGATTGGATATTTCAAAACATCTAATCCATTGCTAAATAAACTACACGAAAATACAATGTGGTCCCAACGCGCAAATTTTGTCTCTGTCCCTACTGACTGCCCTCAACGTGATGAGCGTTTGGGGTGGACCGGCGATGCGCAAGCTTTTGCGCCTACAGCATCAACGATCTTCGATTGTGAAAATTTCTTTTCTAGTTGGTTAATTGATGTCGCCATAGATCAACAACCAGATGGTGGAGTAACAAACTTTGTTCCCGATGTTCCTGGCCCAGGTTCAGACATGTTTGGAAACACAGTTGATTTATACGGCGGGCGTGCTGGTTGGGGCGATGCAGCAACCATAGTTCCTTGGGCGCTTTATGAGGCATATGGTGATAAGGAAACTTTGAGAGTGCAACACCATTCTATGGTTCGCTGGGTTGATTATTTAGAGAGTAAATGTGCACCAGATGGATTAATTCCAGAAGGTGAATTTCAATTTGGGGATTGGTTAGATCCTGATGCTCCAGCCGATAAACCATGGGCAGCAAAATGCGATAGCACGTATTTAGCCAATGCATTTTCCGCTTTTAGTGCTCGCTTACTTTCTAGAGCATCTGAAATTACTGGTCATCAATTAGATGCTAAAAAGTATTCCAATCTTTCTGATGAATTAAATGTCTTGATTTGGAAGAAATGGAAGTCAGAGATCCTAAAGACTGCAACTGGTTGCGCATCAGCAATCGAGCTTGAAGTAGCTCCTAAGGCAGAACGAGCGATGGTTGCGCAAGCACTAGCAAAGCTTGTAGAAGCTGCTGGAGGAAAGATTTCTACAGGTTTTCTTGGCACCCCTCTGGTTATGTCAGCGCTTTCGAAGTATGGGCATTTTGATTCAGCTTATAAACTTTTGCTAAATGAAGAAGTTCCAGGATGGTTATATCAAATAAATAATGGCGCCACCTCGATGTGGGAACGTTGGGATGCAATTTTGCCAGATGGTAGTTTTCAATCTGGCGATCTAGAAGGCGCCACTCAAAGCATGATCTCTTTTAATCATTATGCATATGGTGCTGTTACGGCTTGGATGTATAGAAATGTAGCTGGGATTTCCCCTTCGATCGAAAGGCCCGGATACGAAGAGATAATTTTCGCTCCACGCCCCCATGCTTCAATTTCTTGGGCTGAGGCAAGTATTGATACAAGATTTGGAAAGGCATCGATCCGCTGGGAAGAAAAAAGTAAGGGTGAATACGAGGCTAAAATTGAAATCCCAGCAGGCAGCTATGGGCTTTTTATACCAAAAGATGGGAAAGCACAAGAGCGACTTGGTTCAGGGAAGCATTCGCTTACTTTTTAAAGCAAGGGTCTAGGTGAATGTTGCAAAATCGTAATATTTTTCCTATTGACATTTAATTGTTTACCCAGATACCTTTTTTTTGCGAAAAGGAAAGAATTCCAAGACACTAGGAGAATTTCTTCTGTGTGTAGACATAAAGGAGAGACTTATGAATACAGAGAAAGCGTCAGTAAGGTTTAAGTCAGTAGCCATTGTACTGCCGATGTTACTTCTAGGAGCATTACTAGCACCAGTTGCTCATGCAGCAACTGAATTAACATTTACGGTGAATAACTCAGGCGCTAGTCGCACAATGTGGACTGCGCTTTCAGAAGCTTACATGGCAGCAAACCCAGATGTGAAGCTCACTGTAAACTTTATTCCAGGTGGAATTGAAGGCGACAATATCGTCAAGACATCACTTGCAACTGGCACTATGGCTGATGTATTCCTTTATAACACTGGTGCTTTATTGCAAGCAATTGACCCAGTAAAGAATTTAGTGAACTTGAAAAATGAACCATGGGTAAAGACTGTTAACGCGGGCTTCTTCCCCTCTGCAACTGGAGTTGACGGTGGAATGTATGCCGCTCCATTCGGAACTGCAATGGGTGGCGGAATTCTTTACAACAAACGTGTTTTTGCAAAACTTAATTTGAAAATCCCTTTGACGTGGAAACAATTTATGAAAAACAATGCAAAAATTAAGAAAGCTGGGCTTATTCCAGTAATTTCAAGTTTTAAGGACTCTTGGTCAGCACAATTATTCGTCCTCTCAGATCACTTCAATGTTGCAGCAGCTATTCCAGGGTTCGATGGAAAGTTTACCAAGAATCAAATAAAATTAGTTGATCACCCCGCAACGATGGCTGGATTTAAGCATCTAGAAGATGTTCGGAAAGCAGGCTACTTTAATAAAGACGCTGCCTCAACAACATTTGCCAAAGCCCTAGAATATTTAGCACTAGGTCAGGGTGCTCAATATCCAATGCTTTCAGCTGGTATTGACACTATTGTTACTAACTTCCCAGAAAAGGCATCTGATATTGGTTTCTATGCCCAACCAGGAACAAATGCCAAGAGCAATGGAATCACAGTGTGGATGCCTGCTGGTATTTATATTCCAAAGACAACTAAGAATTTAGAAGCGGCCAAGAAATTTGTTGCTTGGACTGTATCTAAAGAGTCTTTTATAATCCAAAATAAGACAGTTCCTCCGTCAGGTCCATACTTTGTTAAAGGCGCACCAGTTTCAGGTACGCTGACTGCTGTTTTCACTGATCTTTACAACTATATGAACAAAGATGGACGTAGCTACCCTGCGCTTGAATTCGTAACTCCTGTCAAGGGTCCAAACCTCTCACAGATTTGTGTGGAAGTTGGGCTAGGTCAAAAAACAGGAAAACAAGGTGTTAATGCTTATCAGAAGGACTTAGCAAAGCAGGCTCAACAGCTCAATTTGCCAGGTTGGTAACAATTAAATGCTAGACGAGTAAATTACTGAAGGAGCAGAACCAGTTCATATTTCTATGAACTGGTTCTGCTTCAGTTACATTTAAGAGCAAAGCGCACAAAATTATCTAAAACTGGGAGAGGTATGAGCAAAAGAGGTATCAAGAGTCCATTTTCATATTCACTCATGGCGCCAGCAGGAATCTTATATTTTGCTCTATTTTTTATTCCGACAGTTGCCTCGTTATTCTTTAGCTTAACTAGATGGACGCTAACTGACTGGACTTTTATTGGGTTAGATAATTTCAAATTATACTTCACCGAGCAACAACTAAGGATTGGCTTTAGAAATACGTTTGTTTATGCCGTGACAACTAGCGCTCTGAAAGTTATTATCGCGCTCTACCTTGCTAGTTTCTTAACAACAAACCTCAGGACCAGAGGATTTTTGCGTTCAGTGGTTTTTTTCCCAGCGCTAGTGAGCACGATAGGTATTGGAATCACTTTTTCAATTTTACTTGATCCTTTCTATGGCGTGATTAATACTGCTATTAAGACAATTACAGGTTCAGTCGGATGGGTCACAGATGGACCAGGATGGCTCACGGACCCTAATTTACTTCCAATATTATCCATCGCATTAGTAGATGTATGGAAAGGTGTTGGTATTGCAACCTTGATTTATATAGCAGGATTCGCTGCCATTCCTAAGGATTACTATGAAGCGTCCGCTATTGATGGCGCTAGTCCTAGACAACAGTTCTATAAAATTTCGATTCCTCTTGCTCGACCAGCGATGTTCGCAGTAGTACTCCTTTCATTTATTGGAGGTCTTCGATCTTTCGATTTAATTTGGGCAATGACTGGAGGAGGACCTGGATTCATCTCAGATGTGGTCGCTTCGATTAATTATAAACAGTATATGTCTGGTTATTATGGTTTAGCTACAGCAGGCAATGTCATTCTTTATTTGTTTATTACCATACTTGTTTTCCCCTTGTCTCGTTTCATGAGTAAGAAAGAAACTGATCGATGATAAAATTAACAGGCAGGAATAAGAAAATAAAAATAAAATATAGAAGCATATTCGCCGATATTTTTGGAGTTGTTGCGTTTGTAATAGTGTTTGTTGTGCCCTTTTATTTCGTGCTTATCACTGCTGCTAAAGATGAAAAAGCATCTTTCAGATTGAATCTTTCCTGGCCAGAAAAGTGGTTGCTATGGCAAAATTTAAAAGAAGTGGTCAGCGCATATGATTGGCAAGTTCTCAATGCTACGAAGAATTCACTTATCATGACAATATTTTCCGTCTTTTTCTTAATCATTATTAGCGGCATGACGGGCTATGTTTTGCAACGCAGGAAATCGAAAATAACAAGTTTTGCTGGAGCGCTCGTGCTGACAGCCCTAATAATTCCTCCTGCAATCGTTCCAACGATTTGGGTGCTACAAAAATTGCATCTATTTGGAACTCTCCAGGGAATTATTGCAATTCAAGTCGCATACGGCTTGGGATTTTCCATTCTTATCTTCAGAAATTTTATTGCAACGATTCCTCGGGAATTAGATGAAGCAGCAATCATTGATGGATGCAACGGGTGGAATCTATATTTCAAAATTATTTTCCCTTTATTGCGACCCGTTACCATAACAATTGGAATTCTCTCTACTGTGGCTATATTCAATGATTTTACAAATCCTTTATACTTCTTGCCAGGTGAACAGAACGCCACACTGCAGCAAACGCTGTTTAATTACGTCAGTCGATTTTCCACTCAATATAACTTACTTTTTGCAGACATCATTTACATAACAATTTTCCCTTTGTTAGCATTCATTTTCTTCAATAAAAAGATTGTTTCTGGCATGACGGCTGGTTCAATAAAAGGTTAATTTTAAACTTACAACTAGAAAGGTTATACATTGAAGCAAAAGGTAATTTCACAATATGTTTTAAGTAGCAAACCGGTACCTAGAACAAATGATTTATTTGCGGAAGCTGTCTTAATTGATTTAGGACGCACTCATCGAAGTCCGTGTTTTGTGGCCGAAGACGGTCTGGTTCGAGTACGAATTCCAGGAGGAAAAAAGGAATGGTCTTCAATCAAACTTACGACTGGTGAGAAATTTACTTTTGAAAAAGTGATCAACTATGAAATCACTGGGTTATCAGGCAAACCGAAGGATTCAATTTTCAAAGACGAGCAGGGAAAACCTTTCTTATGGCTTGGGGATACAGTTTGGTTTGGATTAACTGATCGCATTTCTTCTAGTGACTGGAAATCTCTTATGTTAAAGCGCACGCGAGAAGGCTTTAATGTGATGCAAGTTGTTGCTGGCTTGCTACCCGAAACTAGTTTTGGACATGCAAATAGCTTGCTGAAAGGCAGGACTTCGTGGCTTTCTGATAAATCTGAAATAGATCCACGATGGTGGGATGCAGCCGATAAAAGAATTATTGATGCGGTTAAATCTGGTCAGATGCCTGCAATTGTCGGAGCATGGAGTTATTACATCCTCGATTTTGGACCGGAAAAACTAAAACGCCACTGGAGAGAAATTGTCGCTCGATGGTCAGCACTTCCAGTTTTCTGGTGCGTAGCGGGCGAAGTTGGGCTTATGCATTATGAAAACCTTTTTGATGATGACATGGCGGGCCGAGCTTTAGCGATTCAACAAACATGGCGCCCTGTCATTGAATACGTACGAGAAATCGATCCAAACCATCGCCCCATAACTGTGCATCCTTGTCCGGCCTTTAATTTTTCATCCGTTGAAGCTTTGCAAGGCGATAAAGAGATTGATTTTGTCTGGTTGCAAACGGGCCATGCTGATGTGAATTCAATAAAGGCGTCCCTTGTGGCTCTAAATAACTCTCAGAAAGCTTCACAATTGCCAGTACTAAATAGTGAAGTTTGCTACGAGGGGATTGCAGGTGGGTCACCTGCAATGTTGCAGCGATATCTTTTTTGGAGCCACATCTTGCAAGGCGCAACTGGTCATACTTATGGAGCACAAGGTTTATGGGCATTCCATACTGATAAATCGAGCCCGGGTGCAATATGGGGTTGGGTTAAGTGGCAAGATGCGGCGCGTCTTCCTGGGTCAAAACAACTTGGGATGGCTGCAAAATATTTAAGAAAATTAGGCTGGACAGGTTTTACGCCCGCTCAAGAAATGTTAATTCCACATGCAGACCTTGAGCATTCATTTAGACCTTGGGTTGGGAAAATGGGCGATTACTTAGTGGCATATTTTCCAGCTGTATGTATGGCGCCGTCAGAGATAGGCATTTCAACAGATTTCTCGAAAATTGAATATCAAAATTTAAATGGTGGAGAAAAATATTCGCTAGAAATTTTTAACCCACGAAATGGCAAGATCGAACGTACCGAAACAATCATTGCCGAGAAAGATGGACGATGGTTGTTCAAAAGTACGGAATTCATAAGTGCCCTTCCTACGATGGAGGATTGGGTAGTAGTTCTAAAGACAATAAAGAAGTAAATCGTCTAAATTAGATGACTAATAAGAAAAGATGACTACCAAGTAACCATAACTTCAGGAATTTCATATGTTGGCAGCATTGAGGCTAATGGATAAGGATTTTTAAATTCATTCGAAACAAGCGATAAAGTTGGAATATCTCTGATCAGTTGAAGCAGAGATTCAAGTATTTGCAGCCTCGCGAATTGTTGCCCTAAACACGCATGAGGTCCATGGCCGAAAGCTAAATGGCCAACTGATTTGTTCCCAAAATCTAGAGTATTCGGATTATCAAATCGTTTCGGGTCACGGTTTGCTGCAACTGGCGAAACAGCGACTGTCTGTCCCTTGTGAATTTTTACTCCGTTAATTTCCAATTCTTCGGTTGCGGTACGAGGAAATAGGGTCACGAACATAGTGTCATAGCGAAGTAGCTCTTCGACTGCATGTGGGAGTAAGTCCATGTTATTTTGCAATAATAATAATTGATCCTTATGCGACAAAAGGGCACGAACAGCTGTTGAAATTACATATGCGACAGAATCGCGTCCTGCAGCGGCTACCTGGAAAGTCATCCCTACAACCTCGGCCGTTGTAGTTTCTAAAGCAAGAAGGTCGCTGATTAAATCATTTCCAGGGCTCTGTCTCTTAATTTCAATCACCTCTCTTAGGAAGTCAATTTTGTCTTGCAAAGGAACTTCAGAAAATACAGGCAAATCAAAAAGAATCGCAAATCGATGGACATGAGTTATCGGTACCCCTAGGAGTTGACAATGATTACGAATTGAAATTGGATTTGAAAAGTGTTCAGATAAATCTGCTGGCTTTTTCTGGCTAAGAAGTACTCGTAATTGATCACTAACAACGTCTTTAATGAAATCTTTATAGGAGTTGGTAGATTTTATTGACAATCGATTTGTGACTAAACGACGCATTCTAGAATGTGATTGCCCGTCTAAGGAGAGCAAGTTCCCAGTATTAATTGCGTCCTGTGCGTCTTTATCAATTTGATTCTGGTTGGATTCTTTCATTGGCAGAAGAAATCTTTGAGGCAATTGACTAAACTTTGAGCTCGATAAGAGAATTTTTGCGAAATCGTAGTCTGTGACTAGTAAACCTTCATGACCATCGACAAATTTTATTGGGCAAGCGGGACCCTCGGTTCGCATCATGTCCAAAGCTGGTGACGGCACATGAGGATTACCATCTAGTGGAAATGATCTAATCTCTGTGACAGGAGAACCTTGCTTGCTTTGATAAGAATTATTTGACTCGTCCGGCATAATCTCAATGCTCCCGTAGTTTGATTCTTACTCGCTGAAAGTGATTGCCCCTGAAGGACAAAGGGAAACGGCAGTTAAAACTTTATCATGAAATTCTTTTTCTGGGGTAGGGTTAAGAACTATCACAACACCTTCATTATCTTGATCAAATATTTCTCCGGCGGTCCTAACGCATTGGCCGGCGCTGGCGCATATTTCTCTATTTGCAAAGATTGGCACAATTTCTCACTTTCTAAAGCTACTTTACGATAATTCTCTAATTCTCATAAAAATATAGAGTATAGAATACTCAAGGTTAAGTTTAAGACAAGAGGGCGCTGCTGTCGGTTTAGTTGACTTCTATAATCTGGACAAAGCTTCCAGGGAAGGATCAACTCATGACAAAGCACTACCCCCAGGAGTTTCGAGACGACGTGGTAAAAGTCGCTCGTTTGCGCCAATCGTC
>Ga0209702_10005958_pt1 | contig 16083 bp, 16 predicted proteins | sample FRY01_FD_187210 | JGI IMG/M metagenome (GOLD analysis project Ga0209702, IMG submission 187210) | Freshwater microbial communities from Lake Fryxell liftoff mats and glacier meltwater in Antarctica - FRY-01 (SPAdes) (version 2) | ecosystem: Environmental > Aquatic > Freshwater > Ice > Glacier... | reverse complement strand
AAATCGTAGGTTCCAAAGTTTTTCTGTTGCACTTCTTCCCCTGAAAGAAGCTTGGCGACGTAGTCGACATAGTCGTTGCCCCCATTGATACGCATTTGGGAAGCAAGGTGGAAAAAACTTGCCTCTTCTCGCGCTACTGCGCTGAGTTCATCCAGAACTTTCTTTGGCACATCAGCGGGTTTCACACTTTGGGCTGAATCGATCAGGTATATCTGGTGCCGGCTTTGGGCTCGAATCCAGTCCAGCTGGGTGATTTCGTCCCGGTCTTCGCCAAAAAGGGCAAGGTTGATGTTCGTGAACTTAGAATTCAGAGCGGCCGATGGCTGGTTTGATCTCTGTCCCAGACGATGAGCTTCATCCACGATCAACAAATCAAAAGGCTCCCTGTTTTCCCCCACCTCGAACGGGTTTAACACCATGGAGCGCGATAAACCGGGTGTTTGGGCAAACACTGATTGAACGGTCTTCCTCAGCGACTGCTGAGGAATGACCATCGCGATTCGGAAGTCTTTTAATAGTTCGCGGTAGTCAACATCAAAGAAGTTGGCAAACATCGTGTCGCGATCCAGAAGTTCATCGGGCTCACTCTTGGCAATGTCCATCAACAACTTCATGATGTATATCGCGACAATGGTTTTACCTGTTCCAGGGTCCCCCTGCACCACAAGGCTTCGTCCGCGCCCCACCTCAAGGTCCTTAAAGAAGATCTCTAGCACCTCATCAACGGCGGCAGCTTGATCATGGTTGAGGGCTTTGAACGGCGAATACTTGAATAAGTTGCTATTGACGATGTCCGGGATTGTCCTGGTCAGGAGCCCCTCATCCAAGAGCTCCGCGAAGAGTTCATCAAACTCTGCCCGATACTTATCCCGTTCGAAGTAGTCGGCATCGGTGATGCCGTAATTCCTGTTTTGGACCCGGAAGTGGCCATCAGCATGGAAGTAGCGAATCAAATGAGATTCCAGGTCGAGACAGACAGATTTATTGAATCTGTCATTGAACACGATGCGCACCTTTTTTAGCTCTGCCCGCGAAGGGGAGCTCAAGTGTTGATTCAATCGGTTAAGGGCGTTGAGCGTCTCCCCCACATAGATCTCGTTATCAGCGCTGATCGTGTACACAACAGGCCAATTGTTATGGCGCTCATCCGTCTTCGACCAGGTAGAGAGCGCATCCCCATCGAAGGGGAGGCGTTCGATCCTAAAGTTGCCCATATTTGGCACTCGAGCCCTTGGCCTTGTCAACCGGGTACTTCCTATTGGTCACAACAAGCTTCTGACGAATAATGTCTTCGGGGTCCAACCCCTGCTTCTGGGCCAGCAGGAAACAGTAGGTCAACACATCAGCGAGCTCGTCTTGGACCCTCTCAGAATCAACGTTGTCGTCCCATTGGAACAACTCAAGAAGCTCAGCTGCCTCAATGGAAATACTCTTGGCCAGGTTCTGTGGCGTGTGGAACTGGTCCCAGTCCCGTGAAGCGACAAAGGCCCGCAACTCGTCCATAACTGAGTCTTTGTCCATATAGATACCGTAGCGAACACTTCTCAATCTGATTTGCGGGATGTCGGTGAGAAGTAATCAAACAGTCCTTGGCTGATTGGCTCATCAAAACGGAGCAACATTTTCACCACAGGCAGCGCTCTGCCCTTTGCGGGCATTGTTGTTTCGACCCAGTCGTCAGCGCTGGCTTGGCCCAGGTAATAGTGTCCGACCCCTTCAGCATCATCTTTCTTGGCAAACACATGAATCGCGACCGCCCCCGAAATCATGGGAGCGACGTCTTTGCTTTCAAGTTTTCGATTGCTTACGGAGAACCATCGCATGGTTGCAGGGTCCAATAATGCATCTTGGTAAGCGATGCTCTCGGATACATTTTCGGATTTTTCAAGAGTGACAAAGACCAGACAGACCCCTAATTCAGCATCAGTTTTCACCCCATAAATTGTTGAATAAACCGACCTATCCCATCCGACGATGTGAGCAGCATCATGTCGGCTGTATTGCATCCCATGAGTGAAGGGGCGGTCCTCTCGATACCGGTCCCCAGTTAGGTTTTTGCCTGTCTCGAGGAGGTCGGCCACCGCGATGCTAAAAGCGCCGCCACGATTGAAAGAATTTAGGAAGGTTTCCGTGAGGCGAACGACTCCACCCTCGACGATGACGATTCCCCGTCCGTAGCGTCGCGCCGCAGCTTGCGTGTACCCCATAAGCGCCAGTGTGTTTATTGCGCTCCGGACTTCAACTTCCCCTGAAGCCAACCCATGATTTTGGAAGTTCTCCGCTACGACCCGGAGAGTCGCACTTCCGCTACTTAGCAAAAGATCTAACAACAAAAATTCATGAAGCCTTTTACCTGCAAGGACTTCCTTAGACAAAAGGGAAAGGGCCATGCTTTCGTCTGCGTTAAGCCCCGAATCCACACCCAATGCGGATTGAACCAGCGCAGGGTAGTGCTCCTTTTTCGTGGCCAAGAGGACTGGATCCACGGAATCAAAACGATAAAAATCACGCAGCGTAGGTACCGATCCGGTGCGGTATTTCATCGAAACGAGAGCGTTTTTTAGAGTTGCTAAAGTATCGAGCCGCGTCTGGGTGATTGAGTCAAGAATCCTCTCGCGAGAAATCTCATCGAAGCTCACGCTTGACAGCCCGGGGAGAGCCCCGCCCTCAAAAGTCTCGTTTAACCTTTCACGAAGTGACTCCTTATTGAGCGATTGGTCGCCAAAGAGAGCGATCGGAATCAGGAAGTTCTGGGCGTAGTTACCAATGAAGTCGATGACAACAAGATGTTCTTTGCCCTCGGATAGGCGGAGCCCGCGGCCTAATTGCTGCACAAAGATAATTGCGGATTGAGTCTGCCGCAGCATGATGACCTGATTGACGCTCGGTATGTCGACGCCCTCGTTGAAAACATCGACAGTGAGAATGTAGTCCAGTAGCCCATTTTCAAGCTCCGAGACCTTTTGCTCCCTGGTTTCGATTGGGTCATCGCCGGTCAGCGCGACCGTTCTAAGCAGTTTCCCGCGGAATGTTCGCGCGTTAAGCTCGGTCGAAAGCGCCACTGCCTCAGCTTTTCGGCTGCAAAAGATTAATCCACGGGGAGGGTTGCCTGCTTGCCCATAGAGATTTAAAGCTGACAGCAGATGGTCGATTCGGCCGGGGGCCAGAAGCTTGACGAGCTCTGTGAGGTCATCAGTCGTCGTGCCGTCCTCGTACGTAAAATCGCTAACGCCGTAGTAGTGGAAGGGACATAACATCTCAGCGTCAAGAGCTTGGTTCAGCCGAATTTCGTAGGGCACGTTGTGGTCGAACAGCTCAAAAACGTTGAACGAATCAGTTCGTTCAGGTGTGGCGGTCATCCCCAGCAAAAATCTTGGCTGAAAATGTCCAATGACTTTCTGATAAGTCGAAGCCCCTGCGCGATGGGCCTCATCGATGATGATGTAATCAAAGTGATCTCCGTCAAATTCTGCCAGCACCGACTCTTGAGACAGAGTCTGCACCGTGGCGAAAACATAGCGCCGGCCTTGCTGCTTCGACGAACCGGTTAACTTTCCATAGTCAGCGCTATCGCCAGAGAGAACCTTCTTGTACTCAAAAATCGTTCGGTCCAAAATTTGCTCGCGATGAACGATGAAAAGCATCCGCTTGGGATTAACTGCGCGCACATCAAGTGCCGACAACATTGTTTTTCCCGTCCCCGTCGCAGAAATAATAATGGCTCTTTTTGCGCCCTCAGCCCGGGTAAAATTCAACGCAAGCAGTGCGTCCTGTTGCATCGTGTTGGGAACAATTTCAGACAGGGCATCGTTAGTTTGATCGGCCAGCAATCGGTCTGACTCTGGAAATTGTGCGATAAATCTCGTGGAATACTCTTGGACCCAGGATTCGGTCAACGGCACCGCAGACCCGGTCTGATCAGCGTGAAGGCGCCGAAGCTGGGCTGCTAGACCACTGCCGTTTGCTGCTGAAACCTTCAGGTTCCATTCGTGATTTTGCGAAAGGGCACGTGAGGTGAGATTTGAACTCCCAATCATCGCGGTCACGCTCCGCGAGTTTTCAAACACATAACCCTTCGGATGAAAACCCCTTCCTTCGTGACGAAGGACCTCGATCCCTCGGAGTGAACGAAGGTTCAAGAGTTCCGCAAAGGCAGCAGGGTTATTAAAGTTCAGGAAATCAGAGGTAACGATTCTTCCGGTTCCTTCAAAATCCAGTAGGTGCTGTTTTAGCTGGGCAATGGCAGACGAAGAAACAAAAGCCACCGAAAAGATGAATCGGTCACATAGTTTGAGCTCCTCAACAATCGTGTGCTCTACGGTTCGGCCTCCCTCATTTAGAACCATGCGAGGCTCAAAAATCCCTGTCCCTAGGGATCCGCCGCTGAGAAAACCCGACTCAATACCTGTTTTGAGTTCCCTTTCCCAATGTTCCTGGTCCTCAATCACGCCAGCCCCTTATGAATAATATGAACGGCCGGAATATCAGCTGGCGCCCATTCGAGATCAAGCAAATCTTGGGGTTTCAGCCAGGAAATTGCGAGATGTTCAACAGGTTGAGGTTCTCCCGAGCTGACCGAGCAGTAAAAAGTGGTCAGGTTGACAATGGCAAATTCGTACTCATACCTGGTGGTTGTTATCTGCCGCCCTACCGATATTTCGAGCCCGAGCTCCTCTTGCACCTCCCGGAGGAGAGCTTGTTCCCCAGACTCCCCAGCCTCAATCTTTCCCCCTGGAAACTCCCATAGCCCAGCCAAAGCTTTACCCGGACCCCGCTGCGCGCAGAGAATCATCCCCTCTTTTACGACTACTGCGCCGACCACGTTAATCTCGGAACTCATGGAACCCCTTCGACGGTCGAGATTTTGTTTACCAACCAAATATTTTTTCAGTTTCACCAAACTTTACAAAACTAGACCGACACGAATCAGCTAAGTCTTGTCCCTCTTCTTCCAACATACAGAGATCTATTAGGATCTCAGCGCTGATGAAAACGAGTTAGAGGCAATCCAGCGTGAACTCGCTAGCTGCTAAGCACGGGATAACGACCCAGAAAATCGGCCAACGCGAACATGTTCGCGTTGAGATAGCCTCGTCAAGCTCTTCACGGGGTGTCTTAGAGACGGTGAGTCTCGACTCAGCGCGAGATCGCGCTCTCCGTGCCCGCGCACCAAAGGAGTCGAGTGCACCGAGGATCTCGGTGGCTTGCCAGTGCCGGTTGCGCCGGCCGGTACTGGACTGGATGAGGATGCCAGCGTTGACGAGTTTCTGAATGGATGTATCAGCGGCCGGCTCACTCACACGGAGTTCCGCAGCGACAAGGGCAACGGTCACGACGGGCTGGCGTAACAGCAGCTTCTTGAGGGCGTGCACGGAAGAATCAGTCCGCGCCTGGACGGCGATGTCCCAGCCAGCAGCGATAGCAGTGATCTGTTTCTCTAGGGCGCTGCTGGCGGACTTCTTCTGTGCGCAGAGCATGGCTGACTTTTGGATAGAGAAGACCAGGAAAATACACCCCAGATTGCCCCATCGCTGCGCGGGCGTGATCCCCGACGCTTGTTGGGTCCAACAGACCATCGACCACGACACTGGCATCGACAACCATCGAAGTGGCCACTATCCGAGCAGTCGCCTGGAGCGCTCTTCGCGTCCCTCGCGAATACCCACCACTCTTTCCTCGGTGGTTATCGAGGGACAAGGGTGCGCAGCAATGTTGGCCTCACTGTCCGGCATCCCTTCCGCCATCGTGGGTTTGCCGGCCGACTCCTTCAGCAGAATCATCACATACTCCTGGAGCGATTTTCCTTCACCCTGAGCACGACAAACCAGAGTTTGGTGGATATCAGTGGGAACAATTTTCACCAAAAGGTTAAAGCTCATGGCTTCCCCATAAGCGTCATGCGTACGTTTCGCCAGCACATATGAGTTGGATAATGACATTCCCACACGGCAGTGCTCTGGGGTACCCCCAGGACACGCTTCAGGCCTTCTGTAAATAAGTCAGCAAAGCTACGAATCTGGAAGCCACTTAATGCCGCATCCCATAGCGGGGCGGTGGGGTAAAGGAACACGGGAGCCTTCCAGGGTCAAATCCAACGCCCTGGTGAGGTGATCTCCCGTGAGGGGGAGTCCATTCTTAGGAGAGGACTCATCTAGTGCCCCTCGGTAGGCGACGACGTTGTGCTGATCGAAGAGGAAGAAGTCTGGGGTGCACACCGCACCCAGCGCCCTGGCAAAAGACTGATCACGGTCTTGAAGGTAGGGGAAGGTCCAGCCAGCTCTGCTGGCTTGGTCCTTCATTCCCGCAACGTCATCCTCTGGATAGGACGCCACATCGTTGGACACGATGGCCCGAATCGCCACACCTTTGGCCGCATAGACAGAAGCCAGTTCGCCGAAGAATCCCTCCACGTGCTTCACATAGGGGCAGTGATTACAGACGAACACAATAAGGGTGGCCTGAGCTCCCCCGGCCCTCACCGATACGAGGTTGCCACCAATGTCGGGAAGGGAAATATCGGGAAGCACGAGGTCCCGGGGAGTCAATGAGGATTCAATAGCCATAGGAGTAATCCCTTCGTCGCTTTACGTTACCAAAATCCCTCATCGCGCCGAATCCCCTCCTCTCACGCTGGAAGGGGGTCCGGGCACTCCACACGGGGCAGGGCGTGAGGCGCTGACCGGGGGTAGCGGCTCAACTCTGCACCACCAGCATCCCCCGTAAGGGCCACGATCAGGCATCAAAACGCCACTCGAGACTCGAGCGGAATTCCATCAGCATCGATTTCACATACGAGCGGGCAACATCTTCACACGCCGACACCCCGTGCGCCACTCACTTCACCAACCGCTAGCGCAGCACCTTCACCGCAGCCATCAGCTCTGTGACACGAGACTCATCTGCCTCGTTTTCGAAAACGCCGTCCTTCTTGAAGAACGTGCCAACGACCGCTCCGTCGGCAATCGCCAATTGCTCTGCAGCGTTTGCTGCCCGCATCCCGGTGTTGACGAAGACGGGGACATTGTTGGCAGCCGCTTTCACACGGGTCAGGATTTGGGTGTCTGTTGAGGCCCCTGCGGTCAAACCCGACACGCACAGCGCATCGGGCAGTGTGGCGAAAACAGTGGTTTTCGTCACGTCATCAATGTCCCGGTGCGCGAGGTACGTGGCTGATTCCGGAACGATATTGAACATCAATTTCACATTGCTCGCACCCATTCGAGCTCGGTGTCGAGCCGCTTCACCAACATTCGTGTTCCAGAGCCCAAAGTCGCTGGCATAGACCCCGGTGAAAATTTCGCGCACAAACGAAGCCCCTGTGGAAGCAGCAAGGTCGATTGAGGCAACGCCATCCCAGAGAACATTAACGCCAAAAGGAACCTGGATGTCACGGCGAAGCTCGCCGATCACGCGCGCCATGGCCATCGAGGTGATGGGCTCTGTCTTGGTGAGGTAGGGGAGACTGAACTCGTTAGAAAACATCACCGCATCGACTCCACCGCCCTGAAGGGCGGTGAGCTCGCGAGCCGCGCGTTTGATAACACCGCTCATTCCCTCACCCTGGTCAAAGCCGGGATCCCCGGGGAGGGCAGACAGGTGAAGCATCGCGATGACCGGTTTGTTCACCCCAAATGTGTCGTCAAGCCAGCTGTGCACGAGTAACTCCTTCTATTGACAAGTCCAGCGATGATTGCGAGAAGTTAATTATTCCCAAGAAACTCTACTGTTTGGAATATTTTTACACAAATGTGATCATTTCGGTGTGATTTTTTCAAACTTATAGGTTAGTTTTTACTCATGGACGTCACCGAACGACGGAAATTCATCGTCGAACAAGTCGCCCTCCACGGGGAAGTGGAGTTCTCTGCGCTCGCAGAAGTGTGTGCGATGTCAGAGATGACAATCCGCAGAGACATCGATGTGCTTCAAGCAGAGGGCCTGGTTCGCCGCGTGGTAGGTGGCGCCATCGCTGCGAGAGGAACCGCACAAGAGCCTCCCTTCCAATCCCGTGCCTCCGATGCGGCCCAAGAAAAAGAACACATCGCTACTGCGGTAGTGGATTTGCTCTCCCCCGGCGAGACCGTTCTTCTCGATAGTGGCAGCACCGTGTTAAGCGTGGCACGCGAAATTCGCCAACGCGATATGGCGCTGACAGTGGTGACCCCCAGTGTGCTGGTTGCATTGGAGCTCTCCGATGCGCCACATATCTCGGTCTACCTGGCAGGCGGGTTATTGCGCCCCGGTGAACTGAGTTTGATTGGGTCAGACACCGTGGAATACCTCGGACGCTTCAACTGCGACACAGCGGTCTTAGGGGTTGCAGGAATTGACGACGTCGGTGGCATCTCCGACTACCACCACGATGAGGCATACGTGAAAAAGGCCGCGATGGCTATCTCCAAGCGCACGATTGTCGCTGCCGATCGCACCAAGCTCGGGCGTGGGGCGCTCGTCAAAATTGCCGACTTGCATTCGATTTATGCTCTTGTGACCGACGCTGACCGCCGCAACCAGACCGTTAAAGCCGCTGAATCCCTCGGGGTGTCCGTGATCACCGTCAAGCCCCGGGAAACGGTATCGCCATGAGTTTCTACACGATCGGCATCGACATCGGCACAACCGGAACCAAGGCTGTGCTGATGGAGGTCGGTGGCGGTGTCGTGGCTTCGGCCAACGCTGCCACAGACCTGCACTCCGAGAAAGCCGGATGGGCCGAAGCAGACACGAACCAGTGGGTCTCCAACGTGCACACCACCGTTCGAGAGCTCGTTGACTTTGGGCACTGCGAACCCGAGTCAATCCTCGCCCTTTCCACGACCGGAATGGTGCCCGCTGTAGTGCTGCTGGGGCATGATGGCGCACCCCTTCATCGAGCTCTCCTTCAAAACGATGCCCGCGCCGTTCACCAAATTTCTGATCTCGCCCACGAGCTCGAGTCCCTCGATATTGTGGGCGACACCGGGTCATCACTCAGCCAACAGTCTGTAGCGCCCACCGCGCGCTGGTTCCAAGAAAACCTTCCGGATACTTGGGCTGCCGCATCTCACATCGTGGGTAGCTATGACTTAGTCCTCATGGCTCTGGGCGCCAGGCCACACGTCGAGCGGAACTGGGCTCTCGAATCCGGCCTCTACTTCATCGACGGGCGCCCTCACAGCGCCATCCTCAGTGCCGCGGGAATAAAACCGGAGCAACTGCCAGAAGTTGCCTCAGCGGGGGACGTTGTCGGTGGGCTGGCGGCAGAGCACGCCATCGCCATGGGGTTACCCGTAGGCACACCGTTAGTGGTCGGTGGGGCGGACCACGTTTTGTCTGCCTACAGCGCCGGAGTCTCCGGCGAAGGCGATTGGCTCGTCAAGCTTGGTGGTGCCGGGGACATTCTCGTGGCAACCAACACTCCACTGATTGATAGCCGGCTCTACCTCGATGCCCACCCCATTGAAGGAACGTGGCTTCCCAATGGCTGCATGGCAACCAGCGGGAGCCTGATCAGGTGGTTTCAAAACCTCACCGGGATTACCGACCTCGCACAGATGGACCTGCAAGCAGAGGCGCGCGAACCGGCGTCCGTGCTGTGTCTGCCCTACTTTCTGGGAGAAAAAAGCCCCCTCCACGATCCAAATTTGCGGGGAGCCTTCTTCGGAATGCACCTGGGCACCACAAAAGCCGACCTGTATCGCTCGGTTCTCGAGGCAATTGCCTTTGGTTTCCGACACCACGTCGAAGTCTTCAGCGAACGAGGAGTCCAGTTCAAGCGGGCCATGGTTACCAACGGTGGAAGTAAATCAACGCTGTGGAAACAGATCCACGCCGACGTTCTCGGAGTGGATCTTCACCCCATTGTGAACCATCCTGGAGCCTCGCTCGGCGCTGCCGTCATCGCGGGTGTTGGTGTAGGGAAAATAGAGTCTCTTTCCTCGATTGGCGACTACGTGACTCTCGGGCCCACCGTGGTTCCCCAGCAGGGCAACCTAGAAATCTATGATCGCGCCTTCCAGGAATGGCGAGATTTTGCTGAGGCCACCGCTCCGATAGCTCACCAACTCTCAGAAAGGACACGTTCATGACCCAAACCGTTGTTGTTACAGGAGGCGGCTCTGGCATAGGCCGCGCAGTATGCCGCGAGCTTGCATCGCTGGGATGGCAGGTCATCGTCACAGATATTCGACAGGATGCGGCCAGCGAAACTGCTGCGACTCTCTCCGGAGATGGCCACGAGGCACACGCTTTAGACGTGACGGATTCGCTGTCAGCTAAGGCACTTGCACGCGATGTTTCGACCCGTCTCGGGCTTGACGCGTGGGTGAGCAACGCTGGGGTATCCAAGATGCGTCGCTTCGTCGAGATTACCGAGCAAGAGTATGACTTCACCTTGAACATCAATCTCAAGGGGGTATTCCTCTCCGGCCAGGCGGCAGCCGAAGTCATGATTGGCCAAGGGCGCGGCGGGCGAATTGTGAACACTGCTTCCATGGCCGGGAAACAGGGTCGTGTTCCCTTCCTCGCAGACTACGTCGCCTCCAAGTTTGGCGTGATCGGCCTCACTCAGGCCATGGCTTTTGAACTGGCCGAGCACAACATCACGGTCAATTCGGTGTGTCCAGGCTTTGTGGCCACACCGATGCAGGATCGCGAATTAGCGTGGGAGGCGGAGCTCAAGGGCACCACCGTCGACGACGTGCGCACATCATGGGTTGCTGACACTCCTCTTGGACGTCTACAGCAACCCGAGGACGTAGCCCATTCCGTCGGGTTTTTGCTGTCGGATAAGGCTGAGTTCATCACAGGCGAGGCGCTATCGGTCAACGGTGGCGCCTACATGGACTAGAGCCCAACCTGGGTTGCTAGCCACCACAAAGAAATGAAAGGAAGTGAATGCTCGTGAAACGTAACCTCACGAAAGCGTTCGCCCTCATCGGCACCACAGCACTTCTTGCTGCTGGCTGCGCGACGGGCACAGGAACCGAGGCTGAATCCTCGGGAGTGGGAGAAGTTCCCACGGACACTTCGGCAACGGTTCGAATCCTGATGGAGGCTGTTCCTGACACCGATATTGTGCAGGGTCTGATCGCAGACTTCAACGCCCAGTACCCCAACATCACTATCGAGGTTGAGGCACTTGCCTTCGATCAGATGCGGGACAAATTGATCGCGTCATTCCAGTCTTCGGAACCGACCTACGACCTGATCGTGGCGGACAACCCTTGGATGGATGACTTCGCACCGGCCGGTTTCCTCGAGCCTCTCGATGACCGCATCGCCAACACCCCCGACTTCGACCACGAGGACTTTTTTGGCCCTCTGCGTGAGATCGCCGATGTTGATGGTGTGACCTACGGGGTGCCGTTCTACAACTATGCCCTGGGCTACCTGTACAACGAGGCACTTCTGGCCGACGCGGGACTCAGCGTCCCGACAAGCCTGGAAGAACTCGTTAGCACGTCGCAGGCTTTGACCTCCGGTGACCAAACTGGTTTGGCTATGCAGCCACAGCGCGGTTACAAAATCTTCGAGGAGTGGGCAAACTTCCTGTTTGCAGCGGGTGGCTCTATTTACAACGAAGACGGAAGCGGCGCACTGGATAGCCCTGAAGCACAAGCTGCTCTCGAGGCCTACATTGAGCTCTACAACACCGCAGCGCCAGAGAACAGCCTGAACTGGGCTTTTGACGAAGCGTTCCGCTCGGTGTCAACTGGTCAGTCTGCAGCAATGGTGAGTTACAACTGGAACTTGCCAGCGCTGAATTCCCCGGATGCCGGTGACTTTGCCGGAGACTTCAAGCTCGCCACCATGCCCGGTGGTAAGCAAGTCCTCGGCTCGTGGAGCTGGGCAATCCCCAGCAACTCCGCCGCATCCGATGCTGCCTGGGCCTTCGTGTCCTGGTTGACCTCGAAAGAGGTTGACGTCCAGCGTGTGACTGCTGGTGGAGCGGCCGTTCGTGAAAGCACCTTGCAGGACGAAACCGTCCTCGCCGAGGGCTTCGGAGCCGACTACTACGCCGCCATCATTGCCATCCTCTCCAACGCAGCACCTCTTTCCGAGGGCGCTGGCGGTGAGGAAATGATCCAGGCCGTGGGAACGGAACTGAGCGAAGCAGTTGCTGGCACCAAGAGCGTTGCCGATGCTCTTGCTGCTGCTAACGCAGCAATTAATGACATTCAGGGCTAATCGACTGAATCCATGATGAGTAACCCGACAGCGACCGAGAAAGCAGCCCGGAGGTTTCAATTCCGGATGCTCCTGCCCTTGCTGGCAGTCTCTGGGGTCGCTGTCGGGTTACCTCTTGCTTATGCGTTTTACCTCAGCCTCACAAACTTCAGCCTGACCCAACAGGGTCCGGCCGGGTTTGTCGGGGTCGATAACTACCAAGGCAGCCTGACCAATGAGGGCCTGTGGAGTGCCATTGGCACCACGGCGACCTACGTCGTGATCGCCGTCACGCTCGAGACCATATTGGGTCTGCTCATCGCCCTTTCCCTTCAAAAACAAAAATGGGCCAGAGACATCACGCGCTCAATGCTGCTGGCCCCGATGTTCATCACGCCGATCGCCGTGGGCCTGACGTTCCGATTCCTGTTGAACGACCAACTCGGCGCAATCCCCTACCTCCTGGATGGGGTTGGTATCAGTTACGACTTCCTTGGCACCGGGAATGCCCTTCTCACCTTGGCCCTGATTGACGTGTGGCAATGGACACCCTTCATGGTGTTGCTCCTACTGGCAGGTCTCGAGTCGATCCCCAAGCAGCCCATGGAAGCGGCGAGAGTCGATGGGGCAGGCGCTCTCTATATTTTCCGGCGCATCACTCTTCCCCTGCTGGTGCCAATCCTGAGTGTTGCTATCTTGCTGCGATCCCTCGACGCCCTCAAAGTCTTCGAATATGTGTATGCCACGACCCGGGGTGGACCAGGTACGGAGACTGAGACGATTCAGTACTTTACCTACCAAACCGGTATTCAGTTTTTCCGGCTTGGCGAAGCCAGCTCGATGGCCTTCATTCTGTTGGCCATCGTGTTGCCCTTGATCATCATCCTGTTCCGCCGACTTGACCGGGCGAAGTAGTCATGAGTTCTCGCACCCTGATGAGCGCCCTCCGCGGAGCCTTCTTGATCTCCGCACTCGCTGCGGTGTTATTTCCTCTCACCTGGGTAACGCTGGCTAGTTTCAAGACACCTCAGCAACTCAACGACCCGAGCCTGATTGTTTTCCAACCTTCCCTAATTAACTGGTCTTATGTCTTCGAGGCGGGAATCTTGCAAGCCGCCGGCCGGAGCGCCTTCGTCGCGGGGATTACCGTGCTGATTAGCGCCATCGTGGGGTCGGCTGCCGCCTACGTGATTTCTACCTACAAGGCCGGGGGCTCCGCGACCCGGTTCGGAATCCTTGCTGCCCAGGTCCTGCCGCCAGCGGTTTTAGTTTTTCCTTTTCTTACCCTGGCCTACGTGCTGCGCGTCAATGACACTTTGATTCCCCTGATTTTTGCCCACCTGAGCTTCGTGCTCCCCGTCGTCACCTGGTTCCTGATCGGTTTCTTCGACTCGGTGCCTCGCTCCCTGGAAGAACAAGCGCGGGTGGACGGGTTCACGCGGTTTAAGGCGTTTCTCCTTGTCGTCCTCCCCCAGGTGTATCCAGGGTTGGGCGCAGCCGTCATCTTCGGCTTCACCCTGTCCTGGAATGACATGTTTTACGGCCTCATCCTGACCCCCTCGAAATCAGCAATATTGCCCGTTGCAATAGCCGGTTTCAACACCTTCCGAGGCGTGGAACTAGGCAGCATGAGTGCCGCCATCCTTGTCGCGGTGGTGCCGGTCGTCATCGCGAGTTTCTTCATCCAAAAGCGGCTGGTGCAAGGCATCAGTGGCGGAGCAGTTAAGTACTAGAAAGGTAACCCGTGGGAACAGTAGGGCTCAAAAGCGTTCAAAAATCATTTGGCGACACCACCATCGTCGAACAGCTCGACCTCGACTTTCCCGACGGTTCCTTCACCGTGCTGGTGGGGCCCTCGGGTTGCGGTAAATCTACGACCCTCCGGATGATTGCGGGGCTGGAGTCGGTGAGTGGCGGAACCATCACCATCAACGGCAAAGATGTCACCCACCTCGAGCCCAGAGATCGAAACATTGCGATGGTCTTTCAGAACTATGCGCTCTACCCGCATCTCACCGTGTTGGAAAACATTGCTTTCCCGCTTCGTGCGACCAAGATCCCCCGAGAAGCCGCCCGCCAGCGAGCCCAAGAAATCGCTGACTCCCTTGGCCTTGGTCATCTGACCCATCGCAAGCCCAAAGAACTTAGTGGTGGCCAACAGCAACGAGTCGCCATTGGTCGAGCAATCATTCGAGAGCCCGCGGTATTTCTCTTTGATGAGCCATTGAGCAATTTGGACGCGAAACTTCGGGTGGAAACCCGGAGTGAACTTCTCGCTATTCAAAGGCGGCTCGGGGTGACCTCCATCTACGTCACCCACGATCAAGAGGAAGCTATGACGCTATCCGACCGCATGGTGGTCATGCGTGAGGGAAAAATTGCGCAGGTGGGAACTCCCTCCGAGGTGTACTCGTCACCGACAAACGTTTTTGTAGCGACGTTTGTGGGGAGCCCCAAAATGAACATCCTGCCCGGCGTCCTCGAGGATTCCACCTTCACCATAGAAAGTGGTCACTCGTGGTCACTCCCCCACGCCCACGCAGGATCGGTGTTTGTGGGGCTCCGCCCCGAGGATCTGCTGCTGGTCCCAGACGACCGCGGGCACGCCGTGATTGAACAGATTGAACTCCTCGGGCCACGTGCCGTCGTCGCCTTGAGTCTAAGCGGTGTCAAACTCGTCAGCGTTGTCGAAGCCGCAGAACTCGCCAGTCTCGCTGTTGGAAAAGCAGTTACGGTCACCTTTAGGCCCGAGTCAACGCACCTTTTCGATGGTGACACCGAAGAACGAGTGCCGACCCAAGTTCTGCAGCGAGAAGGTTGAACGTGGACGGGCGCGACGAAAAGGTTCCCTACACCGCATCGATGTCAGAAAAAGGACGCGCCTTTTTATCCACGCGACCTCGCTTCGCGATTAGTGGTCCCTGCCTAAGAACAAGCGGAGGCTTGGGAACTCGGTACCCAACGACGCCGGCCTATCCGCGTAACGCATCACAATTCCTCACAGGAGAATCCCTACTGGCCAGTGCAGGAGCACACATGGATTGGGCCCCGTGAAGGGGCCCTGAACTCCGCAGCTGGTGGCGGCACTCTCGTCAGCTTCCCCGTTCTGGTGTGGCTGGGTATTCCCCCGATCACAGCCAATATTTCCTCGTCCGTAGGACTTCTCAGTGGATATCTTGGGGGCAGCCTCGCCTACCGCCGGGAACTGAGTGAACAAAAACGGTGGGTAGCAACCTTCACCATCGTCAGTATTGTCGGCGGTGTTCTGGGAGCAATACTTCTGCTCTCTACCTCTACGGCTGTGTTTGCAGGCCTCGTGCCATTTCTGGTGCTGGGATCGGCAGCTTTGCTGGGGCTTCAACCATTTCTGAGCCGCCGGCTAGCCCGGCGCGAGGAAAAGGCGAAGCTGGCAGGACAACCCCTGGGATTGCAGGGTGGCATTTCGGTGTGGGCGCAGGTGGGCGTTTTACTCGCGGCGATTTATGGTTCGTATTTTGGGGCGGGACTGGGCGTCATGTTTCTCGCCGTGCTCGCGCTAACCGTCCAAGAAGAACTGCAAAAACTCAACGGCCTCAAGTCGCTGCTGTCGCTTTTTATCAACTTCATCGGGGTCATCGTTTTCGTCTCCACAGGGGACTGATGCAGGTTTAGCGGACACCTTGACCTGTTCTATGGTTTGGTTTCCACTGTCCCCTTGGGAGATCGCACGAATGCGCGGGCTATCGACGTTGTGGGAGCCAGTCTCGGTCTCGTGGAGGATGAGCCACACGCGTGGACCCTGGTTGACGGTCCACGCGCTGCAGCTGATCGGCTTGAATCGCCCTGGGTTTCGTTCCGTGTTTTATACGAGGATGGAACTATGCCAAGACAGTATCCGAAAGAGTTCAGAGAACGCGCCGTCCGCCTGGTGACCGAGTCGCTTGACGAACATGACAC